>Ga0310694_10000882_pt1 | contig 36904 bp, 24 predicted proteins | sample 174DNAGHGhighgp2_FD_203884 | JGI IMG/M metagenome (GOLD analysis project Ga0310694, IMG submission 203884) | Sheep rumen microbial communities from Palmerston North, Manawatu-Wanganui, New Zealand - 1742 DNA GHGhigh gp2 (v2) (version 2) | ecosystem: Host-associated > Mammals > Digestive system... | reverse complement strand
GCAGGAGCCGACGCTTGCAAACAGGTAGTAGTATTTGCCGCGCTTGTAAATCATGGCTCCCTCAAAGGCGCCCCCGGCCAATTTCGTCACGCCTGAATGGCGCTTCCACGAGCCGTTTGCCTGAGGATTGTTGATGGGCGTGAAGTTCTTCACCGCGAGGGCATCGTCGGTGAGCTCAACCATGCAGATGTCGTTGAAGCTTCCCCAGACGAGATACTTCTTGTCGAACTCCTCGACGTAGCACGGGTCGATGCTGTTCTTCACGCCGATCTCGGTGCTTCGGAACAGTTTTCCCTTGTCGGTGAACTTCGTCGGCGTGTCGCCCACAGCGACGCCGATGCCTGTCCGCGAACCGTTGCCCCACAAGGCGGAGGCGTAGTAGCAGATGTACTTGCCATCGACATAGTTCACGTCGGCTGCCCAGAGGCTGTAGTAGTCCCTCGTTCCGTCGGCCTTCGTGCTGTCGTTCCATGTGGGACGAGAAATGACACCCGACACATCCGTCCACTTCACGAGGTCGCTGCTCTTCTTGCACTTGCAGCCGGTTGCATAGCAGTAGAAGGTGCCGTCGAGCGCCCTCTGAATCGTCGGGTCGGGGAAGTCGGAGCCATAGACAGGGTTGGAATACTTCTTTTGTGCGTTAGCCTGAATAACCACAAAAGCCAGGAACAATGCCTGAAATAGTGTTTTCGTCTTCATACCTTAAATATACCTTATACTTTGTTCTGCGTGCAAAGATACGAATTTTAAGGGAAAAGTGTAGAAGGAAAAGCGAAAAATTATATGTGAACTGCATCGTGGCAGTATTTTTTTCATTTTTCACTATACACTTATCACTTTTTTTTGTACCTTTGCACACAGAAAATCGACAGAGGGTATTGCAATGAAACTTATTCTGCTCACCAGTCCTGAATTCTTCGTGGAAGAGGACAAGATACTTACCACGCTCTTCGAGGAAGGATTGGACATTCTCCACCTGCGCAAGCCCAACTCCGAGCCTGTCTTTTGCGAGCGGTTGCTGAACCTTCTGCCCGAGCGATACCGCTGCCGGATTGTGGTGCATGACCACTTCTACCTGCGCGACGAGTTCGGTCTCATGGGCATCCACCTCAGCAAACGCCATCCGGAGGCACCGGCCTCCTACACCGGCCCTATCACACGGACGTGCTACGACCTGCAAAGCGTCGTTGAGCAGAAGCCGTCGTGCCAGTATGTGATGCTCCGGAACATCTTCGACAGCATCTCGGAGGAAGAGAACAAAGCGTCGTTCACGCCCGACGAGTTGCGGGCCGCGGCACGCCAGGGCATCATCGACCGCAAGGTCATCGCCGAGGGCGGCGTGAGCCTCGCCGGCATCGGGCAGGTGAGGGAATGGGGCTTCGGCGGCATTGCCATACGGGGCGACTTGTGGAACCACTTCGACATCCACTCCGGCAGGGACTACAAGGAACTCATCGCCCACTTCCGAAGGCTGAGGAAAGCTGCCTCATCCTGAATCAGAATACTCGGAATACTCAGAATACTCAGATATAGAATTATGAATTGCGAAAGGCCTTTCAAGGTGTTCTCGGGCACCAAGTCACTTTATCTGGCAGAGAAGATCTGCCAGCAATTAGGCTGCGAGCTGGGCAACCTGTCTATCACACACTTCAGCGACGGCGAGTTTGAGGTTTGCTTCGAGGAGTCCATCCGTGGCGTGGATGTCTTCCTCGTGCAGAGCACGTTCCCCAACGCCGACAATCTGATGGAGCTTCTCCTGATGATCGATGCTGCGAAGCGTGCCTCGGCACGCACCATCAACGCAGTCGTCCCCTACTTCGGCTGGGCGCGTCAGGACAGGAAAAGCAAGCCGCGTGTCAGCATCGCCGCAAAGCTTGTTGCCGACATGCTGGGCGTGGCCGGCATCACCCGCCTCATCACGATGGACCTGCACGCCGACCAGGAGCAGGGCTTCTTCAATGTTCCTGTTGACCACCTGTTCGCGTCGAGCGTCCTGCTGCCCTACATACAGAGCCTCAAGCTGGAGAACCTGGTCATCGCCACGCCCGACGTTGGCGGCTCCAAGCGTGCCAGCACCTACAGCAAGTACCTGAACTGCCCCCTCGTGCTTTGCAACAAGACGAGGAAGAAGGCCAACGAGGTGGCAAGCATGGACATCATCGGCGATGTCTTCAATGCCGACGTAGTCCTCATCGACGATATGGTGGACACCGCAGGCACCATCACGAAGGCTGCCGACCTGATGAAGCTGAACGGCGCCCGCAGCGTCCGCGCCCTCGCCAGCCACGGCATTATGAGCGGCCCTGCTAACGAGCGTGTCGAAGCCTCTGCCATAGAGGAGATGGTCTTCACCGACAGCATCCCCTACGCCGGCAAGTGCAGCAAGGTGAAGCAGCTCTCCATCGCCCCTCTCCTTGCAAAAACCATACAATGCGTAGAGAACAACGAGAGCATCTCGAAGCAGTATCTCTGCTAATACCTGCAGCTTGCCGAAAAACGCGGCACGGTGCGTTGGCAATCGCAGCACGCTGCGTTGGTCATCGCGGCACGGTGCGTTGGCCATCGCGGCACGGTGCGTTTTGACATCCTCCTTTTCCCCATGAAGAAGTTCCTCTTTTCCCTGTTGCTGTTCAGCCTTTCGTCCGTGGCCAAGAGTCAGGATTCGCTGGTGTACGTCATACAGCAGATTATCACGGAGGACAGCCTCATCCGCGAGGAGATGCGCTTCAACCGCGACGGCATGATGATGCCCGTGCGCGGACTCATACAGACCTTCACCCATCGCGACTTCAGAGACCTGCCCGGTCCCTACCGCTACATCAACCACCGCTGGAGCGACTACGGAATTTCCCTCTCGCCCCTGGCCGCCGCATGGGTAATGAAAGTGTGCGGCGTGAAGTCGCGCAGCACAACCCGTCGCATGATTGCCTCCAACATCTTCGCAGCCGGCCTGACCATCGGTCTCTCCCAGACACTGCGGTGGACAGTGACGGAAAAGCGGCCGGACGGCAGAGGAAGCAGCAGCCTCCCGTCCGTCCACGCCTCCCTCGCCTTCATGGGAGCGACGGTGCTCACCAGGGAATACGGCCACATCAGCCCCTGGATCACTATCGGAGGCTATACGGCCGCCACAGGGACGCAGCTGCTTCGCGTCGGGCACAACGCTCACTGGATGAATGACGTGTTCCTGGGCGCAGGCATCGGTGTGGTCAGCACAAACCTGGCATACTACCTGACCGACCGCATCTTCGGCCGCGACGGCATCAACCCCATGCCGCTCAGCAAGTCGGAGCAGGCGCAACTGCAAGCCTGGAACCACTGTCCGTCCGGCTTCCGGCTGATGTCCGGCACAGAGACAAACGGCCGCACGCTCGACGTGAACAACTTCGCCGAAGCCGCAGCAGGCTTCGACATGACGGACGTCAAGCTCCGCAGCAGCGCATCCGTCACCTCGGGATTCGAAGCCGACTGGTTCATCACCAACAACCTCTTCCTCACTGCCATCGGACGCTACACGATGTCGCAGGCAAAGCTGGAGATTCCCACAGGGAACGTCACGGCATGGGGCGAACAGATACACCTCTATCATGGCGACATCGCCGCCGGCTGGCTCCTCGAGCCACTGAAGAACACACGCATCGGCCTCCGGACACTCTGGGGTGTGCGCTACAACGAGGGCGTCACCTTCTACGGCGTGGCAAAGGACCAGCAGGTGGGCGACGAGCTGCTCCACATCAAGCCGCAGCTCCGACCGGCAGGCGGATTCGGCTTCGTCGTTGACATGCTGCAAAGCCACAACCAGACGGTGGGCTTCGCCATTGACTACCTCCACACCTTCGGCACAGACTTCCTCCCCAACCGCTGGGTGATAGGCTCGTCCTGGAAAGCCATGTTTTAAGTTCTTATACGTCTCTACCCCCCCCCATTTGCAAAGTCCACATGACAAAACGACACTTTCTTGTCTATTTTCACCGTTTGCCATGACTCTTTAAGTAAATTATAATTAACTTTGCCAAACTAATTGTACCTAAAACATGAATATACTATCCCGTATCATCAACTGGTATTTCAGTCGTAATGCGCTGCCCTATTGGTGTATTCTGCTTATTGATTATATCATTATCATCTTCAGCGGCTTTCTCGCATACTATCTCTTCAATGGAGGAGACAAATTAGCCGGCGACTTCTGGAATGTATTTTGGGATATCTGCATACTGCTCATCCCCTACACCATTACTTTCCGCATCTTCCACACCTACAGCGGCATCTTCCGCTACAGCAGCTTCGTGGACCTTGCCCGCATAGGCATTGCAATGATTCTCGGCTCCGGTGCCGCATACCTCGTCTATCTGTTCATCCCGAACAAAACGAATGTCATCCTGGAATACCCCACCCTGCTGGTACTCATGTTCCTGTTTGCCTCTACATTCATGTGGGGTATCCGTATTATTGTCAAGACATTGTACGACCTCTTCCGCAACGACGGAGTGAGCAAGCGCATTTTCATCTATGGCACACAGAACGGCGGCATCAGCCTCGCCAAAAGCATTCGCAACGAGACGACCAAGCGCTACACCATCAAGGGCTTTGTAAGTCCCGACATCAGCATGAAGGGGAAGTACCTGATGGGCGTACCCGTATGGGGAGAAGACGAGGATATCGTGCAAATCATGCAGGAGAAACGGGCAAACATCCTGATGGTAAGCCCCATACAGACCGCACACTTCCGCGAACAGGAAAAGCTCATCAATGCCCTCATCTCCGCAGACATCAAGATAATGATGATGCCTCTCTCGGAAGAGGAATGGGATGGGAAGAGCGAGTTACGCTCGAGCCTGCTGCGTGAAGTCGATATCGAGGACCTGCTGCCACGCGACAAGATAGAGGTGGACATGCTGGCCATCGGCAGACAACTCAATGACAACCGCATACTCATCACTGGTGCGGCAGGCAGCATCGGCAGCGAAATGGTGCGACAAGTGTCACGTTTCGAGCCAAAGGAAATGATTCTTATCGACCAAGCCGAGACGCCCATGCACGACATCCGCCGCATGATGCAGTCGATGTTCCCCAAGACTCCTTGCCATACCATTGTGGCAAGCATCACGAACAAAACATTCATGGAGGAGATATTCCGTCGCTTCCATCCCGACTATGTGTTCCACGCCGCAGCATACAAGCACGTCCCCATGATGGAGGACAACCCTGCAATGGCCGTACAGAACAACGTCTATGGCACTCGCGTCATTGCCGACCTCGCCGTCAAGTACGGCACAAAGAAGTTCGTGATGATTTCCACCGACAAAGCCGTCAACCCGACCAACGTGATGGGCTGCTCGAAACGTATCTGCGAGATATACTGCCAGTCGCTCAACGCCGCAGTAGCCGACGGCCAATGCACAACGGCAAACGGCAAGCCGGCCAAGACACAGTTCGTCACCACACGCTTCGGCAACGTGCTCGGCAGCAACGGCAGCGTCATTCCCATCTTCAAGGAACAAATTGCAAAGGGCGGCCCCGTGACAGTCACACATCCAGACATTATCCGATACTTCATGCTTATCCCCGAAGCCTGCAAGCTCGTGCTCGAAGCAGGCACGATGGGCAAGGGCGGAGAAATCTTCGTGTTCGACATGGGAAAGCCCGTCCGCATTGCCGACCTCGCACAGCGCATGATAACCCTGAGCGGTGCCAAGGACTGCAAGATTGAATATACGGGCTTGCGCGACGGTGAAAAGCTCTATGAGGAAGTCCTCAACGATGCCGAGCAGACGTTGCCCACCATTCATCCCAAAATAATGGTCGCCAAAGTGCGCGAGTATAACTACCAAGATGCTCTTCGGAACGAAGAACGTCTGCTCGAGGCAAGCTATTCGTACGACGACATGGGCATCGTAAAGATAATGAAGGAAATCGTGCCAGAGTTCAAGAGCCGCCAGTCAAAATACGAGGCGCTGGATTGAATCCTGCCACTACATTATATATATTATCCCCTACTTATTCGGTCGTTGATTTGTTCGAGAGCATCAACACTCCCCATACAAGTACATAGATTGCTATGTCCATCATTACAATAATGGGCATGAGGAAGTGGCATTGCCACAGGGCATAGTTGATGATGCAAATCAGGAGGAAGAGAGACAGGATGCAGGCCAAGGCTCCGTGCATCGAAAGTCCGGCATTCATCAGGATGTGGTGAATGTGTGTCTTGTCGGGGACAAAGATGCCATGCCCCGTGAAGCGGCGCTGCAAAGCCACACGGATGACGTCGAGCACAGGGATGAGCAGCAGCGTGATGGAAATGAGCATCTGCTTCTCGCCGCAGTTCTCGGGCGCAATGGGACGCATCATACTCTTGATGCTCATATAGGCACAGACATAGCCGAGGAACAGGCTTCCTGAATCGCCCATGAATATCTTCTTCCCGCCAACCTTGCCAAAGACGTTGAAGCACCAAAAGACAATCAAAGAGCCAACGATGGCCGCGTCGAGCGAGGCAATGGCGTTTTCTTCATTCAGCAACACGGTATAGGCCGCCAGTATTAAGATGCAAAGGCCCGAGGAAAGACCGTCTATGCCGTCAATCAGGTTAATGGCATTCACAATGGTGAGTATCGCTATCACGGTCAGCACATAACCTACAATAAAAGGTATCTGATGGAGGCCAAAGATGCCGTTGAGGTCTGTTATGATCAGATTGCAGAGCGGAAGGATAAAGGCAGCCACGGCCTGTATGATGAACTTGTGCGAAGCCTTCATGCCAAAGCGGTCATCGAAGAAACCAATCAGGTAGATGACCAGCCCGCCAAACGTCATGGCAATCGTAGAAACGCCGAACACATACTCTTCGCCTCCTAACAGGACCGTTGTCCACGATGCCAAGAACAGCCCCACCACGGCGGCCGGCATGAATATCAGTCCGCCGAGACGCGGCACAGGCTTGCGATGCACCTTTCTCTCGTCGGGGACGTCGTAATACTCGAAGTGTCGGCAGACCTTGATGATGAGGGGCAAACCGACAGCTGTCACTATCACACCCGAAAGGAACGATACTATTGTAGGAATAAATGGGTAGCTCATAACTAATACTTTCTAAACGTAAGGACATCTTCATTGCTTGTCCTCAATACCATTGTGCTGCCTGTCAGCACCTCGACCTGCAGGATGCCGTCCTCCGGCACGCCGACAACGGAGAGCACCGACATGGGCTGTATTGCGTCGTGCCTGTTGCCAGCATATTCTATGGGGTCGTAAATAACTATCTTCTCTGGGCTTGCCTTCATCGAGGTGCGAATGAAGAATTGCTTGCCGCTCTGCTTGCGGAAGCTCGCCATCTGCAACTGGAAGCTGTAGAATATCATATCCTGCTTTGTTGCCTTCACGTTGCCGTCCTTGTCGCGCCATTCCGTGAGCTGCCACATACCGTCCAGGTCGCCGTTGCAGTCCCATTTGTCGCAGCCCGTAATGGCAGTTATCGCCACGGCCACAAGCATGAATATGAAGATTCTCCTTAACATCTCATTCCGTTTTACATATCCATCCGTCCCATGAGACCGTCAGCATGGCACCGTTGGCCTTTCCCAGGAGCGTGCCGCTGTTGCGTCCGTATGCCGCCGTAACGCTCAGCCCTTTCAACTGCTTTGGCCTATATGTGGCCTCAAGGAGCAGGAAATGTCCCTCAAGAGGGTCAATCACCGGGCGGTCGTAAGTGCCGTAGTTCTTCTCGTAGGTGTAGAGTGCTCTCCACGAAAGCCAGTCTGTCGGGCTGCCCTTCAGCCCCACATGATGTGCATTGGCGCGGCTGAAGTTGCTCGTCAGCGAGCTTCGGATGCCATGGTACCTGTTGTACATTGGCGAAAGGATGAGCGGATTGCCCATCATGAAGCCGGCGTGCTGCCAAGAGCCATAGACGTGGTGGCTGTAGTAATTGTCGTTGGCACTTATCTGTTGCGTGTTCTCGACCGTCGCATCATGGAAGATAGGTCCGCTCTGGTTCTTCGTGCCGAGGTGCTCGTACACGATGCAGCTCACATAAGGGTTCTCCGGAAGATTCGCCTCGAAGCCCAAGAGCATGTCTTTCCAAAAGCCATACTGCATGCCGATCTGACTGTGATCCTCGAAGAGGTGCTCCATATAGCCGCCCACGCTCCAGCCCTTGCCTTGCCAGTCCAGGCGGACGTGCCACGAGCCCAAGTGGTTGCCGGCTGCATTGGAGAAGACATCGTCGTTGATATCGCCGCCGCTTGGCACGAAGGCCTTCAGTATGTTGCCTCCAAGGCTGACGCCCTGCTCGAGCCGCTCTCCTTGATAACTCTTCACGTTGTAGCCTTTGCCGCCGAACTGGCAGGCCATCTCCAATCCCCACTTCAGCGTCAGGGGGAATTTCTCTTCGTTGCCTATCCTGAAGAACAATGCCTTGGAATGGAACAGGCTGTTCTGTGTGTAGAGGTCGCCCCGTCCGGCATTAAAGGCACGCTGCCATTTGTTGTCCGTATAAATGCCATACGCGAGGTGAGCCTTGACGGCAAGCCATCCCTTTGTGCCGGGGATGTTCCAGAATTCGGGCAGTTCCAGCCGCACCTGCGGAACAGGACGTGCATTGATGCCGAGCGTCATGCCGCCTGTGGAGAGTTCTCCGTTCTTCAGTTCCAAAGGTCTCTCCTTTTGTCCCAGCGAGAGCCTGAGCATTCTCCATTGTGCGTCAAAGTAGGCCTGCTGAATGCTGAACCTGCATTGGTTGCCGTATCCTGCCGCAAGCTCTGCGCCGTAGCCGATGCGCCACACCCTCTGCCTGTCCGCCTCGATGTCGCGCTTGATGTAGGCACGAAAAAGGAATGTATTGTCGCCCAGTGCGCCAAGCCCGTATCTGTTGTTGGCAAACCAGAACGGGGCGTTGTCTCCGCTGCCGAATGTACCGCGCAGGCTTCCGCCATACTGCACGTCCTCCACCAGACGACTGAACACCTTCTGAGCCTTCATGCCAATGGGCATGAGCATCAGGCACAGGGCGGCAATTATGGCGAACCGCGTCTTCATTCCTCTTTATTCGTTTTGATTTCTTTCAGGAGCGTCTTGTTAAAGCGTCTTCTGCCGCTGTCGTATATCCATCCCCACTTGTTGAAGTACTTCACGACGCTTATCATGTGCTCCACCGACAGGCTCCACTTGTGGTAGGACAGACGGCTGAACCTGTGATAGATGCTGACGGAGGGATAGAACAGCGTCTTGTACTTCACATGAAGGCGGCGGGTGATGTCCACGTCCTCCATGTACATGAAGAAGCGCTCGTCGAAGATGCCTTCTTCCTTCAGTGCGCTCAACCTGAAGAACATGAAGCATCCCGAGAGGAAGGGTACGTTCATCACCGTGTCATAACCCGAATGCTTCAGCTCGAAGCGGTCGTTCCGCTTGGCAATCAACTTGCCGGGCATGAAGAATCGGCAAAAGAGGTCGAGCGGCGTGGGCAAGAGTTTTGCCAGGCACTGCACGGAGCCGTTCAGGTAGAGCACCTTTGGCATCACCTGCGCGATGCTCTCGTCCTCCTCCATCAGCCGCCACAGGGCAGGAATCACTTCCGAGCCGAACCACACATCGGGGTTGACGACAAGATGATAGCGGCTGCCCTCTTCCAAGGCCAGGCGCAAGGCGACGTTGTGACCAGTGCCGTAACCCTTGTTGGTCTCCCTTATGAATTCCATCTGGAAGCCCCTTCCCTCGTGCTGGAGATAGACATCGTCCCTTCGCCTGTACTCCCGAAGCTCGTCCTCCAGGCCCATGAAATTATCGCTGTGGTCTATTATCCAGAGCTTCTGTACGGGCGAGACAAGCAGGCTGCGAAGGATGCCTTCCAGGTCCAGCAGGTTGTTGTTATATGTTACTATCGAAGCTGTTATCATTGGTCATAACGCGAAACGCCGCAGCCGGAAGCACGCCGCGTAACGGCATCCAGTGCATTATTGGACTATTATCGCACATGTGTACGATAATATAACGTATTTCCTAAACGTTTTATTGCACAACAGCCCCAAAATGTTAAACTCCGTAAAAACTTTCCTTCCTTTCAGGCTTCTTTTCTGCAATGGCAAGCAGACAAAAGGGGAGTGCAGTGGAGAAATAGGTGATGTCGTATGTCGGCGAGAAGAGCTGCCAGTTCTCTCCAAGATACATGTTATGGAAAAGCGTGATGGCGACAAAGACGACAAGCATCAAGGCTGAATGATGATAGTACCGTTCAGCTATTCCCTTATGATTCAATGCGAGGAAGATGGCAAGAGGCACAAAGACAATGAAGTCCATAGGGTTACCTTGCCTTGTCTGTAGCGCCCAAGGATTGTTCTTGAAGTAGTAGAACTCCTGCCAGTCCCACAGGGCGAAGGGGATGAACGTCAAGGCAAAGACCGCAGAGGCCAGCAAAAAGGTGGAAACCTGCCTGCGAAAGTTCATCTTGATGAAGTATGGCAGCATCAGCAACCCGATGGGAATCAGCACCAGAATCCTTGTGCTTGCCATCAAGCCTACGGCACAGGCTATCCACCATCGCTTCTCCTCCACCCATTTCTGGTTGAGGCGCGGGAACACGAGATTGATGATTGCCGCCAGGAGAAGGAGGTTCGTGATGAGGTCGCTCCTAACAACCATTTCGTACCACACGGCGACGGAGGAGCACAGCAACAGGCCGACGGCCAGAGCCTTCTCTTTGCCCTGTATCTTCCAGCTGCTCCACAGGAACAGTCCCGAGGCTGCAAAGAAGGACAACCCTACATTGCCCATAAGATAGAAAGGAATGTGGAGTACCTGCCAAACGGGGAATGGCGACGCATTCCCGCCTAAATGTGTACCGGCGCTGTATGGATAGATGCCCGACAGAAGGTTCTCTATCGGGAAATGCAAGGCAGACCACCTGTCAACCTGAATGGTGAAGGGGTCGATGATGCACTGCACGACAATCATCCCTAAAAAGACAACAAGGCTCCCTCCAAAGACGACCTTCCTGACCATTGACCCCTTCTTCCTGCTATTGATATAAGGTATGATATAACGCAGCAAAATGTAATAGAAGACAACAGCGGCAAGCGTGGCAAAGTAGCCGATGCTCTCAGAGAGCCTTGACGAGTATTTCGCCACGAAAAGCGCATTGATGACGATGAATAAAACCTCTGCCATATTCAGCTTCCGCTCTACGAAATGCTTGTAGGCCAAAAGCAGGATAAAGGCAAGGGCTGAATAGGCAAGGAAAATGCCCGTGCTCTTGGCATCCGCTATCATGTAGATGAACGGTATGTGCGCGATGTATATCTCCAGGCTGTACTTTCCTGCAATCCCTAACAGACGGCTTTTGAGGGGACGGAGCATCATCGTAAGCAGAGGGACGAAAGCCAGTCCTACAGAAAGGCGGAAAGGACAGAGCAGATAGTTGTATGCTATGCTTCCCCTCAGGTCGTGCAGAGCCGGAATGGTTTTCAGGCAGAAGAACAGAGCGCCGACGACAAGCAGCAGTAATCCATATCCCTGCTGTTTCCTGTCCGACAGAGCCTCCACCCAACGCTTGTTCTTCGACAGCAACACACCTGCAAGGAAGCTGAACGACTGTTCCGCCTCAAGATGTCCGGACGGAGTCTTGATGTTTAAGCAAACAAGCGCGCAGGCCACGAAGAACACAAACCTTAGCCGCTCCCCCATCAGGCGTGTCCCTGTCCAATAGACAGCATAGCACTTCAGGATGAAGAACATGAACCAGAAGGTCGGCTTGACGTACAGCAGTTCGTCCAGACATTGGTGCATTGCCGCTCCAGGGGAAGAGTTTTCATTAAAAGGCAGATAAGAGAAGATGTAGTTGTAGGCACAGACGAAGAACACGAGCGGCACCACGACTTTCTCCAAACGCTTCCTCCAGAAGCCGTCAAGGCCATTCTGGCGGTACGATTCTTCCAGTCCGTAGCCGCTCAGTATGAGGAAGAGCGCCACGAAATGTCCGCCCCACATGTTGAACACAGGGGAGATGTCATATCCCAACAATATGTGGAAGAATAAAATACTGATAGCGGCAAAGCCCTTCAGCACCTGCGTGTTCGTCCTCGAAAGCATCTGCATCTACCGGTTATTTGTCGTCATTGGGACCGTAGCACGACATGGCTCGGCATTCAATTGTAATGTTGTCATTGTATTTTGTTTGACATTTCGTTGGCAAAGATACAAGTAATAATTCGATATTCAAAATAATAACATTAAAAACTGAAGTATATTATTTCTGAAACTTAAATTAAGAATTACTTGTGTCGTACTGCATCGAATACAAGGGTAATACAAACTCTTCTTGTTGCTTCGTCGGACAACACACGAGAACGTTTGAAATTACTATAGAGAATGTTTTTAATATGTCAAAAAGGAAGTACGAGAGCAGCAAGACACAGGACAGGGCCAAGCCTCTGGCTTTCAGGGAGTGTGCCAAGCCGGAAAACTTAGCGTGCTGCGTTCCCAAACGCACCGTGCCGCGATGACCAACTTAGCGTGCCGCGATGACCGACTTAGCGTGCTGCGTTTTTGTACATGGCGTGGGACCGCAGCGTGTAGGAAGTCGTGCGGAGCCCTACAGGCCATATTTAGCGGACACCAATAACAGAGAACTTTGGCAATTACTTTAGAATGGTTTTCCGATATGGCGGCGGAATATTTTTTGCTACATTGAAGTCAAGCTGAAGCGGAACTGTTGGCCGGTGTATTCCCACTCGACGTTGCCGAAGCGGATAAGGTGGGCAAGGAGGGTGATGACCTCGCGGCGGGGAAGCCTGGAGAGGCGGACTATCCGATTCAGCGTATGGCTGCTCATTCCCTCTGCCTGAAGCCGCTGGTGCTGCATGGCATCAAGCAAACGGCGGATGTCGTCGTCGAAGGCGACTACCGCTCCCTGCGGCCTCTGTGACTCCCGCCACAGGGCGAGGTGGACGGGCGAGGCCACGATGTTCTCGTCCTTGATGCGGATGTAGGCCCGCATACGCCCCTCCCCGTCCTGGGCAAAGACGGGCCGCCTGGCCGACGGCGGTACGGTGCAGACGACAATGGTGCGCCCAGCGGCATGGTAGGTGTCGAAGCTGATGCTGGGCTGCGGCTTGCAAAACCTATAGGCGGCCTGGTGCATCATGTAGATTTCTTCCTCCGAGCGGACGCCGGACAGATGGCCGTCGTCGCGCACGCCGACAAGCAGTCGCCCGCCATCGGTATTAGCGAATGCCGAGACAGATTTGGCAAGCTTGCGGGCATCGGCAACATGATACTTGAAGTCCTGCTGCTGGTGCTCGCCCTCGCGAATGAGGCGGAGTAGGAATTGCTTGTCGTCCATAGAGGATTTGTGCGAAGAATAAAGAGTGAAGAGTGAAGAATCAAGGTTACATCTTAGGGATTGAAGCAATTATGATTCTTAACTCCTCACTCTTCGTTCTTCACTCTTCACTTATGTATTCTCCTCTTCGAGGGTATATGCGGAACTGCCGTCGAAGCAATGGGTGCAGATGCGTTCCTTAGGCAGGCCGATGGCCTTAACGAGCGTCTCGAGCTTGGAGAAGCGCAGCGAGTCGAGGTTGAGGCGGCGGGCTATCTCATCGACCATGCGCTTGTACTCGGGGCTGTCGGTGCGGGTGTATGCCTTGAGGTTCTTGCTGTCGTCGCCCTCGAAGTCCTTTATGATGCGGCGCGTGAGCAGTTCCAGGTCGCTCTTGCTGGCGCTGTAGTTGACGAAGGGACAGCTATAGACGAGCGGCGGACAACCGATGCGCATGTGAACCTCCTTGGCCCCAAGGTCGTGAAGGGCCTTCGCGTTGTCGCGAAGCTGCGTGCCTCTGACGATACTGTCATCGCAGAAGAGGAGACGTTTGCCTTCGAGGACGTCCTTATTGGCGATGAGCTTCATCTTGGCAACAAGGTTTCGCATCTCCTGATTGCTGGGCGTGAAGGAGCGCGGCCATGTGGGCGTGTACTTGCTGACAGCTCGCATATAGGGACATCCGTGTCCCATGGCATACCCCACCGCCATGCCTACGCCGCTGTCGGGTATGCCGCAGGCACAATCCACCTCCGTCTTGTCCTCCTCTCCCATTACCCGTCCACACTCGTTGCGCACCATCTCCGTGTTCCTTCCCTCGTAGTTGCTTGTCGGGAAACCGTAGTAAACCCACAAGAAAGAGCATATCTGCATACGCGGATTGGCTTTTCTCAGGACAGACATCTGCTCGGCATCAATGCGGACAATCTCGCCCGGGCCGATGAAATACTTCGTCTCGAAACCCAGGTTGGGGAAGGCCGACGTCTCGCTCGTCACAGCCATTGCGCCTTCCCTGCTGCCCACCACGATAGGTGTCCTGCCCCAAGAGTCGCGGGCAGCAATGATGCCGTCCTCGGTGAGCAACAGCATGGAGCACGACCCTTTGATGTGCCTGAAGACAATCTCTATGCCGTCCACGAAGTCCCTACCTTTTATAATAAGGAGGGCGATGAGTTCCGTCGGATTGATCTTGCCGCTGCTGAACTCGCTGAGGTGTCCGCCCTCGTCGAGCAATTGCTGCGCCAGTTCCTCCTGATTCGTGATCTTCGCGACGGTGACGATAGCGAAGCGACCCAAATGACTGTTCATAAGCATTGGCTGCGCGTCGGTGTCGCTGATGACGCCGATGCCCGATTTGCCTTGGAACTTGTCGAGTTCAGGCTCGAAACGTGAGCGGAAGTATGTGCTTTCGAGGTTGTGTATGCTACGAAGGAAATCGCCTTCGTCGCTCAGGGTGGCCATGCCGCCACGTTTAGTGCCAAGATGTGACTGGTAGTCCGTGCCGTAAAAAAGGTCAGCAGCGCACGGCCGCTTCTGTACCGTTCCGAAGAATCCACCCATTTCCTTAATATAACTTCTCGCTTTTTCGTCTGCAAAGGTACGACAAATAATTGGAAACATACCATAGTTAATAATACTTTTTCATAAAATTATGCCTAAATAGTTTGTTGTTTCAGAGAAAAAGCTTAACTTTGCAGCATCGCTTGTTTGCTCACCAGTGTGCGGCGAGCGGTTATCTATTTCATTTATTAACCAATTAACCACCCTTAATTATGAAGAAACTCTTCCTTTCGCTCATCGTTCTCGCAATCGGCACGATGGGCAGTTATGCACAAGACGAACTCGTGGCAACCTTGAGCCACGGCTCATCTCTTTCTACATTCATTGGCGCGGATGCCTTCACGGAGGCATACGAGGCAGCCGTCGAAGGGGATGTCATCACGCTCTCCCCTGGCGTGTTCAATGTATGCACTATCGAGAAGGCCATCACCATTCGCGGAGCAGGCATGAAGCCGATGGAAAGCAACGGCTATGTCTCGACACAATTGGCAGACAACCTGACCGTCAACGTACCTTCCGAGACCACCTCTGTCCTCACCCTTGAAGGCGTCCAGGCACTTGGCTATGTGTATTTCAACGGAAACAATTTAGCACCCGTCAATGTGCTGAAGTGCCGCTTTGAAGATCTTGTGACAGGATTTGGCATAAGCATGAATGCCTATTCCTGCATCTTTGCAAACGGTTTATTTGCCTCATACTCTAATTACTACTACCAAAGCACAACATTGAACTGCATGAACTGTGTGATAGTAGAGGCACGGACAGATGGCTACACAATTATTAATGGTACGGGCTACATCGCTAAAATCATTGCGACGAACTGCCTCGTTAACACCTCTACTAGTGGAATCGGTTATTCCGTGCTCACTAACTGCATCATTACATCTGTAGAAGGCTATTTTGGCGACTATCCCCTTCCTTCATCCTGTACTGCCCAGAATTGCATTGGCATAAACGCAGTCGAGACTCCCGACCTGTTCGTGAACCTTAAAGATCCCTCGAACGTGATGATTGAAGGCGTCAGGGAAGAAGCCTTTACCTCGGTATTCAAGACTCTAGAGGTGTTATTGAGAAACCCCAACCCCAATGAAACATTCGAGTTGACCGATGAGGCCGCTGCCAAGTATCTTGGCGATGACGGCAAGCAGGTGGGCATCTACGGCGGTACAAACCCGTACAACCCCACACCGACGAACCCGCAGATAAAGAAGTTCTCCGTGAGCAGCACCACAGAAGGCGAGCAGCTGAAGGTAAGAATCAATGTGCAATAACATCAAAACCCGTAAGCTTATGCGAAGGACATTATTAACATTCATATTGTCTTTGCTGGTAAGCGTAGGCTGGGGGCAGACCTATCACTACCGCTACTGGTTAGACAATAATGTGGGCGGCGCTGTGAGTGGCAGCGCGTCGGGCGAGAAGCAGTTCAGCGTAAGCCTCGCCTCCATAGCCGATGGCTTTCATTCCCTCCACTTGCAGGCGCGGAATGCCAATGGCGTATGGAGCAGCGTCCGCACTCGCCACTTCCTGAAGGAAGCCCAGACAACCGCCGCGTCGGCCCGCTATTGGTTCGACAGCGACCTATCTACAGAGCATAAAGGGGTGGCCGCAAGCGGCATCATTGACCTGGACATCAGCAGCCTCAAGGAAGGTCTGCACAGCGTACACTATCAGACGTTCAACAGCCAGAACATTCCCTCCGCAGTCCGCACCCGCTTCATCCTCATCAACTATCCCAACGCCGTTGCCACGACAGCCCGATATTGGTTTGACAACGACATGGCGACGCTGCGCGAGGGCGTTGCGACAAGCGGCCTCGTGGAGCTGGACATCACGCGCCTCACTCTCGGACTCCATTCCATACACTACCAGACATTAGACAGCCACGGCACTCCCTCTGCTGTCCGCACGCGGCACTTCATTGTCGATCAGATACAGATTGGCACGCTGTCGGCAAGGATATGGATTGACGAAGACGAGCCAAAGGAATACGAACTGAGCAATGATGACATCGTGCTTGAGCTGGCAGGCTACTCCTACGGCATGCACGACCTGCACGTCGCCTTGTTAGACACCGATGGCAAACTCATCGACCAGCTGACGCAGAAGTTCAGGATTGAGACTCCCACCGTTACAATCAAGTTGGGACGTTACGGTGAAGGCACTTTCTGCTATGGTCACGACCTTGACTTCAGCCAGACGAACGACATTCGGGCATACATCGCAAGCGGCTATTTCCCGCAGACAGGCTATGTGCTCCTGACCCGCGCCCTCGAGGTGCCTGCCGGTACGGGCATCGTGGTGAGGGGCGACGAAGGTTCATACAAAGTTCCCTACGGCGAGTCATCGGCTTATTACCTGAACTTGCTCGTGGGCAACATCGAGCCGACAACCGTCGAGCCGACAGAAGGCAGCTACGTCAACCTCTTCCTTACGGAGGGCGACGACGGCTTTGGCTTCTATCCCGCCAGCGCACCGTTCTCTATGGAGGCCAACAGCGCCCGCCTGCAGCTGCCGGCCAGCGTTGCAGGAAACAACAGCTACGTCAAGATTGCGTACGAGGAAGATGCTGATGCTGTACGCGCCGCCATCGGTACGACGGACGGTGCATCCTTCTATGACCTCAGCGGTCGCCGGCAGAACACCCCGCAGCGAGGCATGAACATCATCCGCATGAACGACGGTACAACACGTAAGGTTATCATCAAATAACACCTTATCTTAATAAGCAAAAGCAGGGAGCATTACTCACCAAAGTGTTGCTCCCTGCTTTTTTCCCTACTCGCCCTTGTTGTCAGGCAGGATAGATGAGCTTGAAGTCGAGCTGTTTCCTGTAGAGGTCGGCACGGCTGACCTGCACCTTGACGCTGTCGCCGAGGTTGTAGCAATGGTGATAGCGGCGGCCTTTCAGACAATAATTCTTCTCGTCGAAGTCATAGTAGTCGCCCTCAAGGTCGCGGAGAGGTATCATGCCTTCGCACTTGTTCTCGTCTATTTCGACGTAAAGGCCGAACTCCGTCACGCCAGAGATGGTGCCTTGGAAGGTCTCGCCGAGGTGGTCGTTCATGTACTCCACCTGCTTGTACTTGATGCTGGCACGTTCTGCCTGTGCTGCCGTCTGCTCCATGTCGCTGCAATGCTCGCAGTATTCCTCATATTTTAGTTGGCTGACGTTGCGCCCATTCTCTGCATATCTTGTCAGGAGACGATGCACCATGAGGTCGGGATAGCGGCGGATGGGCGACGTGAAGTGCGTGTAGAAGTCAAATGCCAAGCCGTAGTGACCGCAGTTGTATGTGCTGTACTTCGCCTTCATCATGGCTCGGAGGGTAATCATCTCGATGACGTTCTGCTCGCGCTTGCCTTTCACGTCGTCGAGCAGGCGGTTCAGGTTGCGGCTTATCTCGTTGCGGTTGCCCGTGGTCTTCAGTTTATGGCCGAACTTCTTCACGAAGTCGGCGAGGTTCAGAAGCTTCTGCGGGTCGGGATTTTCATGGATACGATAGGGCAAGACCTTCGGCTTGACGTTCTTCGGAACCTTGCCGATGCTTTCGGCAACCGTTCTGTTAGCCAGCAGCATGAACTCCTCGATGAGCTTGTTTGCGTCCTTCGCCACCTTGAAATACACGCCTGTGGGATGTCCGTCCTTGTCGATATTGAAGCGCACCTCGCACCTGTCGAAGTCAACAGCCCCGGCGGCAAAGCGCTTTTGGCGCAGAATCTTTGCCATGCGGTTGAGGATAATGAGAGCCTCCACAAGACCCGGACCCTCTCCCAGCCTCTCCCTTGTAGGGAGAGGAGTAGTTACCTTTTCTGTGGCAGAACTATCTTCTCCCCTCCCTGCAAGGGAGGGGTTGGGGGTGGGTCTGGTGGGATTATCCCCCGGAGCCTTGTAATCCTCCGGACTTGCCTCGCCCTTTTCTTCGAGAATCTGTTGCACCTCTTCGTATGTGAAGCGGCGGTCGCTGCGAGTGACCGTATGGGCCAGCTTCCAATACTTCACCTCGGCCTTCTCGTTCATGTGGAAGATGACGGAATACGTCAGTTTGTCCTCGTCGGGACGGAGCGAGCAGATGAAGTTACAGAGGCGTTCCGGCAACATCGGCACCGTGCGGTCAACGAGATAGACGCTCGTCGCACGTTTGTAGGCCTCCTTGTCGATGATGGAGCCTTCCGTGACGTAGTGGCTCACGTCGGCAATGTGTACGCCCACTTCCCACAGCCCCTTCTTGATGGGACGAATGGAGAGCGCGTCGTCGAAGTCCTTCGCGTCGTAGGGGTCGATGGTGAAGGTCAGGACGTCGCGCATATCGAGACGACGTGCGACTTCCTCTTCGGTGATGCCCGGCGTGAGCCTTTCGGCAGCCTTCTCCACTTGCGAGGGATAGGTGTAGGGCAGGCCGTATTCGGCGAGGATGGCGTGCATCTCGGCTGTGTTCTCGCCTGTCTTGCCGAGGATGTCAACAACTTTGCCAATCGGGTTCTTGGCTTTGTCGGGCCACTCCACGATGCGGACAACGGCTTTGTCGCCCGTCTTGCCTTTCTTGAGGTTCTCCTTCGGGATGAAAATATCGTTGGCCAGCGTCCTGTCCTCTGTGAGGAGGTAGGCATAGCCCTTCTGAACCTGCAAGGTTCCCACGAAGGTCTTGTCGCTACGCTTCACGATTTCGGTGACAGCGGCCTCGCGGACATGATGCTTCCTGCGGGCAAACAGGGTGACTTTCACCGTGTCGCCGTCCATGGCGTGCAGGCTGTTGCGCTCTGCCACGAGGATGGGTTCGCCGCCTTCCTCCGGCTCGAAGGTGTTCTTGCCGTTTGCCTTGCGACGGAAGATGCCGGTCATCACCTGCGAAGGCATGTTCAGAGTGTAGCAGTTGCGCGGCTGTTCCTTGATGAAATCGTCCATAAGGAGGCCTTCCAGCACGTCCACCAGCAGCATTTTGGCAGGACTGGAGGTCAGGTGAAGCTGTTTGCAGATGGATTTCAGAGGGAACGTTATAGAGGGGTTCTCCTGAAAGAAATCAATGACGCTGCGTTCCAAATCGACTTTTCGCAGCCCTCGGCTGCCGGTTTTCTTCTTTCCCATAACAGTTACAGTTCAAGGTTCATAGTGGATGGCGCGACGTTTTGCCTCTCTTTGGCAGACAGAAGCATCTGTGCCATCTGCATCCGCAAAGTTACGAATAATTGGTTAATGAACGAAGAAGAATTGGGAATTTAATTCTAAAATGCACGAATTATGCACTTTAAGCGTTGATTTATGAACTATTTTTCGTACCTTTGCAGCCGCAAACGAATAGGGAAAGATACATTTAAGCTATGAAATATGCATTAGTCACAGGCGGTTCCCGTGGTCTGGGCCGTGCCGTCTGCCTCAAACTGGCGGCGCAAGGGCTGCCGGTCATCATCAATTATCAGAGCAATTCGGCTGCTGCTGAGGCAGTCAAGGCAGAGATCGAGGCTGCCGGAGGAACGGCGGAGCTGATGCCTTTCAATGTGGCAAACGAGCAGGAGGTTGACCGCGCTTTCGAAGCTTGGACGGAAAGTCACCCGGACGACTACATCGCATACCTCGTGAACAACGCCGGCATACGTCGCGACGGCATGATGTTTATGATGCCCACAGAGGACTGGCATTCCGTTATCCAGACGTCGCTCGACGGCTTCTACTACGTCACGCGCCGCTGCCTGCCTGCCATGCTGCGCAAGAAGCACGGCGGACGCATCGTGAACATGACCTCACTCTCCGGCCTCAAAGGGCTTCCCGGGCAGACGAACTACAGCGCAGCGAAGGCTGCCCTCATCGGTGCCACCAAGGCTCTTGCCCTCGAAGCTGCCGCCCGCAACGTCACGGTCAATGCCGTGGCACCAGGTTTCATCGAGACCGACATGACGAAAGACCTGCCTGTCGATGAGCTGAAGCAGCAGATACCGATGGGACGCTTCGGCCAGCCCGAGGAGGTGGCGGATCTGGTTGCCTTCCTGCTGTCCGATGCAGCCGCCTATATCACAGGAGAAGTCATTTCCATCAACGGCGGACTCTACACATAAAAATATAAGATGGTGAGGTGCGCCCAAAAACACACCGTGCTGCGATGACCAACACACCGTGCCGCGATGACCAACGCGGCGTGCTGCGTTTGGCAACACACCGTGGTGCGTTTGAAACCGACGCACACCAAGTATGCAAATTATGAATTTCAAAGAGATACCAATCCTTGAGCTACTACCCCAGCGACCGCCTTTCCTCATGGTGGACAACCTGCTGGATTACAACGACACACACTCCACCTGCGGCCTTACGGTACGCCCCGACAACGTCTTCTTCGAGAAGGGATGCCTCTCGGCGGCAGGTCTCATAGAGCACATCGCACAGACGTGTGCCGCCCGCCTCGGGTACTATAATATGTATGTATTGAGGGCGGGCGTCCGCCTCGGCTTCATCGGCGAGGTGAAAGACCTGAACATCGTCCGTCTGCCCCGCGAGGGAGAACAGATAGAGACGACCGTCACCGTCGTACAGGAAATTTTCGACGTCACGCTCGTCAGCGCCGAAGTGCGAGTCGGCACAGAGATCATCGCCACCACAGGACTGAAGATCGCACAAGGAGAAGCCCCCTCTCCCAACCTCTCCCCCGAGGAGGAGAGGAGTTTATAATGTTCAAAGCTCAACAATAAATGGACAATAAAGAGCTAAGATTCTCGCGGGAGTTCGAGGTGCGGTTCAGTGAAGTCGATGTCATGGGCGTCGTCTGGCACGGTGCCTATCCGCTCTATCTGGAGGATGCACGCGAGGCATGGGGGCATCACTACGGCCTTTGCTACGACGACTTCCTGCGGAACAATGTCTTCGCGCCCATCGTGGACATGGACATACGCTACCATCGCCCCATCTTCTACGCAACCAGACCACGCATAGAAATCACCTATCAATACACACCAGCAGCCAAAATAGTCTTTGACTACGAGATACGCGACACGAAGGACAATGCCCTGCTCACTTCGGCGCGTACCATTCAGGCCTTCACCGACCGCGACTACCAGCTCATCCTCGAGAACCCCGAATTCTATCTGCACTGGAAACATTCAATGTTCGACAACCTATGATTCTGCAAAACAACCTCTATACCATCCTTTCGCAGCACGACGAGGCAGGCCACCCCACCTTCCGCGTGCGCATCAACCCCGAGTGGCCCATCTACAAAGCACACTTCCCCGGTCATCCCATCACGCCCGGCGTCTGCATCGTGCAGATGGTTCAGGAATTGCTGCAAGGCTTCCTGCACCGCGAGCTGTGCCTCAAGAAGGCAAAGAACGTGAAGTACCTCGCCATCATCTCGCCCGAGGAGATGTCCGAACTGGACGTCACCTTCCACAAGATAGAGGAGCAACCCGACGGCAGCCTCAAGGTGCAGGCACAAGTCCTGAACGACGAGACACTCTGCACAAAACTCTCGCTCACGTTTTCTCCCGACTTATAATCCATCACTCCGTAAGCCATGCAGAACAAAAAAGTGCGTCTCGCAACTTTTTCCTTGAAAAAAATGGCTCGCGGCTTTGCTGTTTTTGGAAATATGCTTAACTTTGCAGCGCAATTCAGGATAGGATGAAAGTCAACTACTACATAACGGGGGCAAAGGACGAAGAACTTATACCGTCAGTTTCCCCCGTTTGTCGGTTCAATACAAAAAGCCACTCTCGCTGTCAATTTAGCGGAAGTGGCTTTTATTTTACTGCCCACTTATGCGGCACACAATTAAATGGTAAATGGTAAATCGTTAAATGGTAAATAGCATTATGAATCTCAAGAAAGTTCTCGTATTAGGTAGCGGTGCCTTGAAGATTGGTCAGGCAGGCGAGTTTGACTATTCCGGCAGCCAGGCGCTCAAGGCTCTGCGTGAGGAAGGCATCTTTTCGGTGCTCGTCAACCCCAACGTCGCAACCATCCAAACCAGTGAGGGCATTGCCGATAAGGTCTATTTCCTGCCCATCACACCGTATTTCATAGAGGAGATCATCAAGAAGGAACGCCCCGACGGCATCATGCTGGCATGGGGCGGACAGACGGGACTGAACGTCGGCACTGCACTCTATCAGAACGGCGTGCTGGAGAAGTACGGTGTCCGCGTGCTCGGCACGAGTGTGGAGGCCATTATGAATACCGAGGACCGCGACTTGTTTGTCAAGGAACTGGGCAAGGTTGACCTGAAGGTTCCCACAAGCCATGCCTGCGAGACGCTCGACGAGGCCATCCAGACGGCACGCCGCATCGGCTATCCCATTATGATCCGCTCGGCATACGCGCTTGGCGGCTTGGGCAGCGGCGTGTGTCCCGACGAGGAAACCTTCAAGGAGATTGCCGAGAGCGCCTTCACCTTTGCACCCCAAGTGCTTGTGGAAGAAAGCCTGAAGGGCTGGAAGGAGATTGAGTTCGAGTGCATCCGCGATGCCAACGACCACTGCTTCACCGTCGCCTCGATGGAGAACTTCGACCCCCTCGGCATACATACCGGCGAGAGTATCGTCGTTGCGCCGACCTGTTCCCTGAAGGATGAGCAGGTGAAGATGCTGCAGGACATCACCGTCAAGTGCGTCCGTCACCTCAACATCGTTGGCGAATGCAACATACAGTTCGCTTTCAATGCCGAGACAAACGACTACAGAATCATCGAGATAAACGCCCGCCTGTCGCGTTCCTCCGCTCTTGCAAGCAAGGCGACGGGCTATCCGCTGGCCTTCGTGGCTGCAAAGATTGCCCTCGGATACACGCTCGACCAGATAGGAGAGATGGGCACGACGAACAGCGCCTACGTGGCTCCTTCGCTTGATTACCTTATCTGCAAGATACCGCGCTGGGACTTGACGAAGTTTACAGGCGTGAGCCGCAAGATTGGCTCCAGCATGAAATCGGTCGGCGAGATAATGAGCATCGGACGTTCCTTTGAGGAAATGCTGCAGAAAGGCTTGCGAATGATTGGCCAGGGGATGCATGGCTTCGTCTGCAACGACCATGTGAAGTTCGACAACCTCGACGAGGAACTTGCCAACCCGACCGACCTCCGCATCTTCGCCCTTGCCCAAGCCCTTGAAGAAGGCTATACCGTTGAGCGCATCGAGCAGTTGACGAAGATAGACAAATGGTTTATCGAAAGGATGAAGAACATTGTCGATTACGAACACAAGCTGCAGTCGTATGGCAGCATCGAAGAGCTTCCTGCCGAAGTCCTCAGCAAGGCAAAGGTGCTTGGATTCAGCGACTTCCAGATTGCAAGGTGCGTCCTCAACGTCCACACCGGCAATATGGAGAAGGAGAACCTCGCCGTGCGTGCCTACAGGAAGAAACTCGGCATCCTGCCCGCCGTGAAGCGCATACCGACGGTTGCCAGCGAGCATCCCGACCTGACGAACTACCTCTACATGACCTACGCAGTGGAGGGCCACGACATCAACTTCTACAAGAACGAGAAGTCGGTCATCGTGCTCGGCAGCGGCGCGTACAGAATCGGTTCCAGCGTGGAGTTCGACTGGTGTTCCGTCAACGCGATACAGACCGCACGCAAGCTCGGCTACAAGAGCATAATGATAAACTACAATCCGGAGACCGTCTCGACGGACTACGACATGTGCGACCGCCTCTACTTCGACGAGCTGTCCTTCGAGAGAGTGCTTGACGTCATCGACCTCGAATCGCCCCGTGGCGTGATTGTCTCCACAGGCGGACAGATACCGAACAACCTCGCCATGAAGCTTTACCGCCAGAGTGTGCCCATCCTCGGCACGTCGCCCGTCAGCATCGACCGCGCCGAGAATCGCGGCAAGTTCAGCGCCATGTTGGATAAGCTTGGCATAGATCAGCCAAGATGGAGTGCCTTGACAAGCATGGAGGACGTGAAGAAGTTCATCGACGAAGTGGGTTATCCCGTCCTGGTGCGTCCTTCGTATGTCCTCTCGGGCGCAGCCATGAACGTCTGCTACACAGATGAAGAGCTTGAACGCTTCCTGCAGATGGCAAGCGAGGTCAGCAAGGAGTACCCGGTTGTCGTCAGCAAGTTTATGACGGAAACAAACGAGGTGGAGTTCGACGCAGTGGCAACAAACGGCGAGATAGTGGAGTACGCCATCTCGGAGCACGTCGAGTATGCCGGCGTCCACTCGGGCGATGCCACAATGGTCTTCCCTGCCCAGCAACTCAGCTTTGCCACAGCCCGGCAAATAAAGAAGATGAGTCGCGCCATTGCCAAGGAACTGAACATCAGCGGACCGTTCAACATCCAGTATCTCGCAAAGGGACGCGACGTGAAGGTCATCGAATGCAACCTCCGCGCAAGCCGTTCCTTCCCGTTTGTCAGCAAGGTACTCAAGCGCAACTTCATCGAGACGGCAACACGCATCATGCTCGACGCTCCCTACACAAAGCCGGACAAGAGTGCCTTCGACATTGATCATATCGGCGTCAAGGCCAGCCAGTTCTCCTTTGCCCGCCTACAGAATGCCGACCCCATCCTTGGCGTGGACATGAGCTCGACGGGCGAAGTCGGCTGCCTCGGCGACAGTTTCGAGGAGGCTCTGCTCAACAGTATGATTGCCACAGGCTATAGGATTCCCCGAAAGGACAAGGGCGTGATGATAAGCAGCGGCGGCACGAAGGAGAAAGTGGCGATGCTCGACGGCGCACGAATGCTTTCACAAGCCGGCTACACCATCTATGCGAGCGAAGGCACGGCCAAGTTCCTCAACGAGAACGGTGCGAAAGCCATTGCCGTAAGCTGGCCCGATGAGGACAAGCCGGGCATGGAGAACGTGATGAAGATGATTGCGGAGCACAAGTTCGACCTCGTTGTGAACATCCCCAAGAACCGCACAAGCAGGGAACTCACCAATGGCTACAAGATACGTCGCGGTGCCATCGACCACAACATACCGCTCATCACGAATGCCCGCCTCGCAAGTGCCTTCATCGAAGCATTCTGTACGCTTTCCGTCGAAGACCTCAGCATCAAGAGCTGGAACGAATACTAAATAATAATGTAGAGTGCCATTAGGCTTGCCTGCGCTCACTTTATGCCGAGCATCTTATGGGTCTGCAAGGAAAGCGACCACTCGGGATGCTGCATGATGTAGGCAATAGTGTCGCGGAGGATAATGCGATTGCGCATCTCGTCGCCAGTGTCGAGGGGCTGCAAGTAAAGCCGAAGCTTCCCCCGTCCCCTCCCCTGAAAGGATGAAACAAAGCCGTCAGGGTCGGTGCCGTTGCCCATAAACAGGACTTTTAACTCATCAACGGTAGAAAGCCTCACGCTTCGCGGAGATGATTGGAGGGGGGCTGTCTTTGGCGAGCACGTCACCCAGTCAATGCCTTCGGGCAGAGGCTGGGTGCCATTCGTTTCGACCTGCACGAAGAAGCCCGCTGCGTGCAGCTTATCGACAAGCGACTGCGTGAGTTGCAAGGCAGGCTCGCCGCCTGTAATGACAATGTGGCGCGGCTTGTGACTGCTTGCCTCCTGCACAATCTCCTCTTCGCTCATCTCCGTGAAGGACTGATGATGCGTGTCGCAAAAGGGGCATTGGAGGTTGCAACCCGAGAGGCGGAGGAAGAAGGCAGGCGTGCCGGTGAAGTACCCTTCGCCCTGAAGCGACAAGAATGTCTCGTTTACTTTCATCCCTTATCCCTAATCCACGTTCCCTAATCCGCCTCGTAAGTAGCCATATTGCCCTCGCTTTCCTGCACATCGACACGATAACACTCGGGCAACTGGTCACATATCCACTTGGCGATGTTCTCTGCGGTGGGATTGCAGGGCAGCACCTCGTTGAGGTTCGCATGGTCGAGCTGCGACTCGACGCGCTCTTTGATGAGCTTGAAGTCAACCACCATCCCGTCCTTGTTGAGCTCGCGTGCCTTGCAATGCACCGTAATGGTCCAGTTGTGTCCGTGCAGTTGGCTGCACTTGCTCGGATAGGACAGCTCCAAGCGATGGCTGGCAGAAATCACCAATCGTTTGCTAATGTAATACATGAAACTGAAGAATGAAGAACGAAGAATAAGGAATTTATTGACGCTGCAAAGATACGACTTTTAAGCGAAATGTGGAAGGTGAAGAATGAAAATTAACAAATACGGCAGCAAATTCTTCGTTCTTCGCCCTTCATTCTTCATTTTTTTGTACCTTTGCACGCCGAAAGATATAATTAAGGTAAAAGGATTGTATATGAGGAAACTTAACGAAAGCGAGGTAACTGCCCTCAAAGGCCAGGGCTGCACTGCCGAGAACTGGCAGGACATTACGGTGGCAGACGACTTCTGCACTGATTTCATTCACGAGACGAACTTCTACGGAGAAGTACATCTCGGCTCTTTCAACAAAACTTTTGAGACGCCGGACGGCTTCAGGAAGCACAGCGGCATACGTCGTACCACGCTGCGCAACTGCGTCATCGGCAATGATTGTCTCATCGAGGACGTCCCTTGCATCAACACCACGCCCGACGCCTCCTTTGGCGAAGGTCATGTCATATCCGTCCTCAACGAGGTGGGCGACGGCAACGTGATGATCTTCGACGGCCTCAACTCACAGCTGGCCTCTCTTATGGTCAAGTATGAGCAGGACAAAGAGTTCACCGACATCGTGCGCAGCCTTGTCACCAAGAGTATTACGGAGCACAGCCTGCCCGTCACGACGATTGGCAACGGTGTCCGCATTTCTTCAACCCACGACATCACGAACTGCCATATCAGCGACGGCTGCGTCATCGACGGAGCATTCCGCCTGCGTGACTGCACCCTGAAGAGTGTCTCGGATGCCATCGTCACCATCGGCGTTGGCGTCATCTGCCAGAACTCTGTGATATACAACGGTTCGAGCATCACCAATGCCGCCAAGCTTGAGAACTGTTTCGTGGGCGAGGCCTGCAATATAACCGATGGCTTCACTGCCGAGAACAGCCTCTTCTTTGCCAACTGCTACATGAGCAACGGCGAGGCCTGCGCTGCCTTCTGCGGTCCGTTCTCCGCCTCGCACCACAAGAGCTCGTTGCTCATCGGCGGTATGTTCTCGTTCTACAACGCCGGCTCCGGCACAAACTTCTCCAATCATGCCTACAAGATGGGCCCGATGCACTGGGGCGTGCTGGAGCGAGGCACAAAGACTGCCAGCGGCGGCTACATCCTGATGCCTGCAAGGATAGGCACCTTCAGCGTCTGCTTCGGTAAGCTCATGCACCATCCCGACACCCGGAAGCTCCCCTTCTCGTACCTCATCGCATACGGCGACGATATGTACCTCGTGCCGGGGCGCAACCTGACGACCGTCGGCCTCTACCGCGACATCCGCAAGTGGCCGAAGCGCGACAAGCGTTCAGGCATTGGGAAGAACTCCATCGTCAACTTCGACTGGCTCTCTCCCTTTTCCGTCGGAGGCATTATGGTGGCCAAAAGGACACTGGAGGCATTGCGCGAGGTGTCGGGAGACGTGGAGACATACAATTTCCACGATTATGTCATCAAGAACTCGTCCCTCAAGAAAGGCATCAAGTACTACGACATCGCCCTGCGCATCTATATGGGAGCCGTGATGAAGCGTCACAAGCTGGCTCGCCCGGCATCGCCCACAGGCACAGGCAAATGGAGTGACCTGAGCGGCCTGCTCATCCCGTTGAGCGAGGAGCAGCGCATCGTCAACGCCATCAAAGAAGGTTCACTTAACAACATCCACGCCATCCGCGAGGAGTTTGTGCGTGCCAACGACAACTACGCCGAGTACCGATGGGCTTGGAGCTATCGTCTCATCTGCGAGTACTACGGCATCGACGAGATTACGGAAGAGACGGCTGTCCGTGTCCATGAGGACTACATACAGGCCCGCCGCGCATGGATTGCCGAGATTCGCAAGGACGCTCTCAAGGAATTCGAGCTTGGCGACATCGACAAGAGTGTCCTCGACGACTTCATGGCACAGCTCGACCAGGAAACGGACTGGGAGAATCTCAGGTACGACATGTAATCCATCAAAAGGAATAGCCCAAAATGGCTGGCTTCCTTTGCCTGATGTCTGGGCATCTCGTGGGGGAATGATTGAGGATTGTCATAACAATTTTTGTAAACATTCTTTTCACAGACACGCTCTCTGACGCATTGTTTTTGCTTCTGTGGCACTTTCCTACCCCAAAAGGGAAATAGAGGCTTAAATCGAATGCCATTTGACAATCAGGCTGTTACAAAACCGCATTTTGAGGCGAAGGGCAAAGAAAGTATCAGCGCACCATTCCGTGACGCTAATTCAAGCACATTTCTTCCTCAATTTCGGCGCATAAGGCCGGGCAATTTGGCACAGGCAATTTACCAACGAGGCACGTTGAGTTTGTCAACTTAGCGTGCCTCGTTGGAAATCGGCCCGTGCCATTCTGCCAAACCCTCTGTTTTCCGCCACGATTTTTGTAATGAAAATAGACAGAAGCAACAGCATGAAGGATAACAGAACTCTGCATCTGCACATGAGATGCCCGATTTGTGGAACAAAGATAAGACTTTTAGTTCACGGTTCATAAACGATAGTTCATAATTATCTCGTTTTCCGATAATTTTTCACTTTCAACTTTTACTTTTCACTTAAATATCGTACCTTTGCACAAAACATCTAAAACAACCAACCTATATGAAACGCTTACCACTTTCATTTCTCTTTCTCTTATTCTCTCAATCCTTTATATCTCCTCTTATGGCTCAGTCAACGGCCAAGCTGACCTTTGTGAGCGGCCCTGGTCGTGGGCAGGAGGGGGCAGCAATGGTTTGTGACGGACGCTTCGACACGAAATGGTGTATCGATGAACCTCGCCAGCTGCCCTACATCATCGTCCTCGATGCAGGGGAGCAGACGCCGATTGCCGAATACGGCCTCGTGACGGGCGACGACACTGGCAGCTACCCCGACCGCAACCCCGTGACGTGGCGCGTGAGCGGAAGCAACGACAAGCAGAGCTGGACGCTCATCGACGACCAGAAGAACAACCGCAGCCTTCCCGCCGAAAACGAGACGGAATACCGCTTCACGCCTACCGCCGCAGGAGCACACGGACAGTATCGCTACTTCCGCTTCGAGTTCATCAAGATGGCAGGCAGCACTCGCATTCAGCTCAGCGAAATAAATATCTACAAGACGAAGCAGATGCCCATCAATGCCGCCTTCGTGAGCGGCACAGGCAATGGCAAGGAGGGGGCAGCGATGGTCGCTGACGGCCGCCTCTTCACGAAATGGTGCATCGACGAACCCCGCCAGATGCCCTACTCCGTCGTCCTCGATGCAGGAGAGCAAACGGCCATCTCGGAATACCGTCTCGTGACAGGCGACGACACGTTCACCTATCCCGACCGCAATCCCGTGACATGGCGCGTGAGCGGAAGCAACGACAAACAGAACTGGACGAACCTCGACGAGCAGAAGAACAACCGCCGCCTCCGCGACGAGAACGAGCAGGAGTTCCGCTTCAAGCCCGCCGCCACGGGCAACTACCGCTACTACCGCTTCGAGTTCATCAAGATGACGGCAGGCACTCGCCTCCAGCTTTCAGAAATCAAGCTCTACAAGTAGATTTGTAGGGGAGGAATCCCGCGATAGCCGTTTCACATTACAAATGCCTATACTCAAATCCTGACGGATTGCAAATCTGCCAGGACTTGAGTATGTCATCCCTGTGGGAACACGCTTCAATAATCTCCAAAAGATCAGGAATGCACTCAATGGGCATCGAGGCTGAACCTGACGTGAGTGGCGCGATGGATGATGAAGATGAGGGCTGCCTCTACGAGGTAGGCGATGAGGTAGCTGTACCAAAGCAGATGCGGAGCTGTCCTCGACACGATCCATAGCACGGGAATGACCGTGAGGGAGAGGGCAAAGGAGATGAACAGCGCCATCCGATGATGGTGGTAAAGCTTATAGACAATCATCAGGACATAGATGTAGCAGAACGGCATGAAGCTGAGGGCGAAGATGCGCAAGGCACGATTGCCTTCATTGAGAAACGCTGCGTCTTTCGCTCCGAACAACCCTACGACCAACGACGGCCAAAGCCATACGAAGACGCAGGTCACAATCATTGCCACCGTGATGAAGCGGAAAGCCTTCCGTATCACCATCCGTATGCCTTCGACGTTGCCTTTGCCCACCTGTATGGCACCCAGCGACTGAAGCGTCTGGCAAGTGCCAGAGACGAAGAGGTTATAGACTTGCAGCAGGTTCATACAGACGGCAAAGGCGAAGATGCCTGTGCGCCCCAAAGTGCCGAGCACAATGGTGTTGGCCGAGAGCAGCAGCAAGGTCAGTGAGATAGAGGCAATTGCCAATGGGGCACCCTGCTTGATGATAGGACCCACCCCCGACCCCTCCCTTGTAGGGATGGGAGTTGATACTTTAGAAGGCAGAAGATAGGCAAAGGAGAAACGTAGCCGGCAACTGCTCCCCTCTCTGCCAGGGAGAGATTGGGAGTGCGTCTTCCAATGACTCAACAGGATGGCGATGCCAATCAGATGACCTACAACGGTTGCGGCGGACGAGCCGGCGATGCCCCATCCCAGCCATCTAATGAAGACAATATCGAGGCAGAGGTTCGCGGCGTTGTCGATGATGACAGCCAACGAGACGAGCTTCGGCTTGCCGTCAACACCGACCATCGTAGAGAGGCCCCACATCAGGATGAACGCGGGGTTGCCCAACAGGAGAATCTGCATGTAGTCGCGAGCCAAAGGCAGTATCTGGTCGTTGCTGCAAAGCAGGCGGGCTGTCTGATTCGGGAAGATGACTCCTCCGACAACTGCAAGCAAGATGCCCAATCCCACGCTGAACGTCAAGGCTCGCGTAAAGAAACGACGTGCCTCCTGGATGTCGTTCCTGCCCAATGCATACGCCACCAACATGCCAGCTCCTGCGTTGATGAGCAGATGAAGGGTGAAGATGAACTGATTGATGGGCTTCGAGAGGTTGATGGCACTCACGCCGTCCTCGCTGATGAGGTTGCCCACAATGATGCCATCGACGACATTCCCGAGGCACCCCGACAGCGCAACGAGAATGTACGCCCACAGGTAATTGTAGAATTGCTTGTTCAGCTCTGTGCTCTTCATGCTCCCTTATTCAAAGAATCCGAAGCCTCCGATGGCCGTCAGCATACGCTCCACATAGTCCCACGACGTGGGCGACCATGCAAAGCCGAGACGGTAGAGGACTTGCGTGGTATAGTCGTTGTCGCGTTCTACATCGGTGGTCTTTTGTCCGTGAGCCATGTCTTGATAGGCAAGCAAAGACGACATCTGTCCTGCCTTCTGCGGATCAGCCTTCGCCAGCTCCATCGCCTTGGCAAACTCCTCCTGCTCAACGAACTGGATGCCCTCGCCCACTGTGCTCAATCCCGTCAGCACATCGCCAAGGAACTGGAAGTGAATGTTGTAGGGATGAAAGACAACACACTCCTTCGGGCTTGTGGCAAGCAGGATGATGGCGTGCGCCACCTCGTTGATGGGCGAGAACTCAACCCGCTTGTTGCGCATCGAGTATGGGCAACATCCCAGCATGTTATAGACCTTTATGCGTCCCATGAAGGAGTTCGTGGAGAAGTTCGCCTGGAACTCGCCGTCGGTGCTTCGTGCCGCGAGGTTGCCCACGCGCATTATCTTTGCGCTCAAGCCTTGTCCGGCAATCGCATCGAGGATGAGACGCTCTGCCATGAACTTCGAGTAGATGTACTTGTTGCCGAGGTACTGCCCCATGTAGAAGCGCTGCTCGGTATAGACTTCGTCCTTTGGCGTGCCTGCCCAAAGGCCACGCGTGCTGGCGGTGGAGATGTGGACGAGGCGTGCGCCTGTCTTCAGGCATAAGTCCACGCATCGCTGCGCACCGCCGATGTTCACGTCCTCTATCTCTGTGCCTTCGCTGAAATGCTTCACGATGGCGGCACAGTTGAAGACGGTCGTTAGGTTTGTTGCGTTGGCAACGCTACAAACGGAACAGAGGTCTTCGGTGACATCGCCGAGGATGACGTGCAGACGCTTGCCGAAGAGCTCCTTGAAGGAGTTGTCGAAGTAATAGAAAAGCAAGGTACGCAGACGGCTCTCCGCCTTTTCCTGGCTCTTCGCACGGACAAGGCAATAGATGTTCTCGGCATCGGAATCGATGAGGTCGCGAAGGATGTGGATGCCAAGATAACCCGTCGCACCCGTCAACAGGACGTTGCCCAAAGGCTGGCGTTCACCGCCACGGAAAGCATCCAGCGTGTTGCCTTGCAGCAAGGCATCGATGGAAGTGTAGTCGAAAGCTGATGCTTCGTCCCCATTGCTCCCAGCGTTCTCATTGCTCCCATTGCTCCCATCGTCCCCATTTATCAGCCTTGCCAGCTGCCTTGGCGTTGGGTTGGCAAAGACATCGCCATAGGCAACATGCAGGCCTGCCTTGTCCGCCTCGATGATGACACGTGTCACGACAAGGCTCGTTCCGCCCAGCTCGAAGAAGTTGTCCGTGGCTCCCACCTTGTCCATCTGTAGGATGTCGGCAAAGATGTTGCAGAAGGTCTGCTCCGTCTCATTGGCAGGAGCGACGTAAGCCGACGTGACGGCAAGTTGCGGCTCGGGCAACGCCTTCACGTCTGTCTTGCCGTTGGGCGTCATGGGCATCTCCTTGAGTTGCAGGTAAGCCGTCGGCACCATGTATTGCGTCAGGCTCTTCGAGATTTCTGCCTTCAGTGCGTCGGGCGTAATCTCGCGGTCGGCAGTGTAGTAGGCACAGAGGTGTTCCTTGTCGTTCAGCTTTCGGATGAGGATGACAACCTTCTTCATGCCCCCCACCTTCAGCATGACATTCTCTATCTCGCCAAGCTCGATACGGAGGCCACGCAACTTGATCTGATGATCCGTCCTGCCGAGAATGACGACATTGCCGTCCGGCAGCCACTTCGCATAGTCGCCCGACTTGTAGATGCGCGTCCTGTCTGTTGCGTTGTCAACGCAACAAACGGGACTATAGTCAATGAACCGTTCCCTCGTCATCTCGTCGAGGTTGTTGTAGCCTCGTGCCACGCCACGGCCTCCAATGTACAGCTCGCCGACAACACCCACAGGCAACTCATTCCCGTCGCTATCCACAATGAATTCTATGACGTTTAGCTGCGGCTTGCCGACAGTAACGAGCTTAACATTCGTCAGCTCTGCATTGTTCGACGCGACGGTTATCTCCGTCGGCCCGTAACAGTTGAAGATGCGAGCCTTCGTCACCTTGCGCATCAGCGAAAGCAACTGGTCAGAGAACTTTTCTCCGCCTGCACGACAGATATTGACCTTCGCGATAGCTTGGCAGAAGTCGTCACTTGTGAGCCACGTCTGCCAGCGTGAAGGCGTGCCGCTTACCATATTTATATGTTGCCCGTTGATGAGGTTCGCGAGGTCAAGCGGATTGTTGGCTTGTTCTTCCGTTGCGAGGACAAGCGTCTTGCCGTTGAAGTAGCACATGCCTATGTCCTGCAGGGCAGCATCGAACGAGATGGTCGTCACGCTCAACATCCGCTTGGCATCAGTCAGTACGGCATTCGCAAAGACATTGGCCGGATGGCCGTATAGATAATTGCAGATACCTTCGTGCCGAAGCATGACGCCCTTTGGCCTTCCCGTCGAGCCGCTGGTGTAGATGAGGTAGGCAAGGTCATCGCCTGTTATGTCTGTTGCGATGGCATCGCTACAAGCAGAACCAATAAGCTCCTCCACATTGATGGCCTTGTCGGCAGGGACACTGTCGAGGCGGTCGGCTGTCGTGATAATATAGCGGGCCTCGCTGTCCTCGAGGATGAGCTTCACACGGTCAGCAGGATATTCAGGGTCGCAGGGGATGTAAGCCGCGCCAGACTTCAGCACGCCGAAGAGCGAAAGAATCAAGCGGCTTGTGCGAGGCAGCAGCAAAGCCACTCTGTCTCGTTCCTTGACCCCTCGCTGTCGCAAGCCATTGGCAATGCGGTTCGTCACCTCGTCCATCTCCCTATAGGTGAACTTCCCGTCAATGGCAACCAAAGCCTCGTGTTCGGGTTGCGTCTGTGCGAAGTGACTGATGCAATCATGGAACAAACGGAATGGAGCATCGCCCGTTGCTGTCTGGCGAATGCCTTTCAACTCTTCCTCTTGGCTTTGGCTTATGATAGAGAGTTTCCTTATCATGCCTTCCGGCTGCTGCATCATGTGCTCCGTAGCAGCCACAATGCTCTCGGCCAATGCCTTGCCCAGTCGGTCGGAATAGAGCGAGTCGTCGTACTGCACGACCACACCTCTCGACTCTATCTTTATGTTTATCTTAAACTTAGGCACATTCAGCTCCAACAGCTCTTGTCCTATTGTCTTTCCGTTAGCACGATACTCCGAAAGGACGCCTACCTGATAGGCGTATGCAATGGCAGGACGGAAACCGTAGTCGGAGGCGATGCGGGCAAAAGGATAGTCCTCGTGGCGAAGAGTCTGGTCGAATGTCTCGCTTGTCCTCTGCAGGAAGTCATGGACACTAATGTCATCGATGTTCAAGCCAAGAGCCAAAGTGTTGACAAACATGCCCACGGTATCGGCAATCTTCAAGTTGCTGCGACCGCTGCTCACGGTGCAAAGATAGACTTCGCGGTTGTTTGTATAGCGGGAGACGACGTAAGCCGCTGCAGCAAGGAAGAGATGGGCAGGCGTAATCTCATGCTCGCGGCAGAAGGCCGTTGCCTTCTCAAAGTCCGGCATACATACAGCCTCGCCAATGAAGCCCTGCTCATCCTCTGTATGACTTAAGTCTGCAGGTATCTCGCTTGCTCCTTCGCAGGTCTGCAGCTTCTCGGCAAAGAATTTCTGCGCCTTGCGGAAAGCCTCTGTGTCTTCCGCCGCCTGCTGATCCGTCACGAAGTCGAGGTAAGAATAGGCCTCCTTCTCGATACTTCCTCCATCAAGCAGGTTGCATACCTGCCTGATGAAGAGGTCGGCAGAGCCTCCGTCGAAGACAAGATGATGAATGTCCATCAACAGATGAATGCCGCTCTCTGTCTTGACTATCTCGAAGCGATAGAGCGGAGCCTTCTGCAGGTTGAAGGGCTGAACGAAGTCGTTTTTATAGGTCATCAATGCCTCGTCAGTCATCTCTGTAATCGGCACCTCTACAGGCACACTGCCCTCCAGGGTTTGGATAATGCTGTTCCCCTCTGTTGTGAAGTGTACGCTTAGTTCGGGATGACTTCCCGCTGCCGTCTTGACCGCCTCTGCCAGTTGCTGTGCGTCTGCGCAAGGGAAGGTCAACAGATAAGGAATGTTATAGACAGTCGATGTGGGGTTCTTCAGGCAATCGAAATAGACACCTGTCTGAGCGTAAGAGAGAGGGGCTGAATGGACTGAATGGACCTCATGGGTGGTTTGGGCATCATGGGGCTGCATAAGCGCCTTCAGTATTTCATTCTCGATGCTTTGCAGCGTTGAGGCCTTAACGAGCGACTTCGCATCGAGGGCAACGCCGTAGCGCTTGTTGATGAGCACAGCCAGCTTAATGGCAGTGATTGATGTCAAGCCTGCATAGCCAAGGATTGTCGTGATGCCAAAGTCTTCGTTGTGTACAATGCCTGCAATCAGGTCGTGAAGTTCTTGCTCAAGCACATTTAGCGGTGCCTGTTCGGCTTGTTGCGATGGCATAGCAACAGACTTGACCGGCTTGGGTAATGCCCTCTTGTTTACCTTTTGGTTCTGGTTCAGGGGAATGGCCTCTATCTGCATCGTGACTGCCGGCACCATGTAAGGCGGCTTCTCTTCTAGGATATAAGCATTGAGGGCTTCAATGTTTATCTTCTGGTCGCTGACGATGTATGCCGCAATGAACTTGCCGCCGCTGCCGCCTTCCTCATCGAAAGCCTGCACCGTTGCATCCTTGATACCGGGGAACTCCCGAATGATGGCCTCCACTTCCTTCAACTCTATGCGGAAGCCTCGAATCTTCACCTGGCCATCACGTCTGCCTACGAACTGTATGTTGCCATCGGGAAGGTAAC
>Ga0310694_10000878_pt1 | contig 37015 bp, 23 predicted proteins | sample 174DNAGHGhighgp2_FD_203884 | JGI IMG/M metagenome (GOLD analysis project Ga0310694, IMG submission 203884) | Sheep rumen microbial communities from Palmerston North, Manawatu-Wanganui, New Zealand - 1742 DNA GHGhigh gp2 (v2) (version 2) | ecosystem: Host-associated > Mammals > Digestive system... | reverse complement strand
CAAACGGTGCAAGCAAGACAGTTACGATCGACGGTGCTGAATACGAGATCTTCCAGCTCGATCACACAGGTCCTACTATCCTCGGTACAAACGAAACATTCAAGCAGTACTTCAGTGTCCGCAAGTCAAAGAGAACATCAGGTACTATCACAGTATCAGATCACTTCAAGGCATGGGCAGACGCAGGCTGGAACATAGGTAACCTTACTGAAGTTGCTCTCAACGTTGAAGGCTGGGAAAGCAGCGGTAAGGCTAACGTAAGCAAACTTACTATCGGTACAGGCAGCGGTGAAAGCAGCAATACTCAGCAGAATCCGCAGCAGCAGAACCCACAGCAGGGTGAACAGCAGAATCCATGGCAGAACCCTTGGCAGCAGAATCCTCAGCAGGGTGAACAGCAGAACCCATGGCAGCAGAATCCTGGTCAGAATCAGCAGCCAGCTCAGAATCAGAATCCGGGCAACAGCCAGACATCTTCTGATTCACTCAAGGGCAAGTTTGCAAACTGCTTTAAGATAGGTACTTCTGTAAGTCCTAATGAACTCGGTTCAGGCGGAGACTTCATCAAGAAGCACTTCAACTCTATCACTCCTGAAAACGAACTCAAACCGGACGCTCTCCTTTCACCTGGCTCTGACAACACAAGAGCTAAGGTATCTCTCCAGAGAGCAGCTCAGACACTTAAGTTCTGTGAATCAAACGGTATCGCTCTCAGAGGTCATACATTCGTATGGTACAGCCAGACTCCTGACTGGTTCTTCAGAGAGAACTTCAGCCAGAACGGAAGCTATGTATCAAAGGATATAATGAACCAGCGTCTTGAAAACTTCATCAAGGATACATTTGATCTCCTTGCAAAGGAATATCCGAACCTTGAAGTTTACGCTTACGATGTATGTAACGAACTCTTCGTAAATGACGGCGGCGGACTCCGTCCGGGCAGCAACTCAGGCTGGACAAAGGTTTACGGCGACAATAACGATGAATTCATCATCAACGCATTCACATATGCAAGAAAGTATGCTCCTAAGGGATGCAAACTTTACATCAATGACTATAACGAATATATTCCTGCAAAAACAAACGATATTTACAATATCGCTATGAAGCTCAAGGAAAAAGGTGTTATCGATGGTATCGGCATGCAGTCTCACCTCGATATCAGCTATCCAAGTGCTCAGGTTTACAAGACAGGTCTTGAAAAGTTCTTAAGCACAGGTCTCGAAGTTCAGATCACTGAGCTCGATATCACATGCGGTTCAGACTTCAATACACAGGCTAAGCTCTTTGCAGACGTATTCCAGATGGCAGCTGACCACGCTGATCAGATCCCTGCAGTTACAGTATGGGGTACAAACGACAGCATCAGCTGGAGAAGAGAAAACAATCCTCTCCTGTTCAGCTCAGGATACAAGGCAAAGCCGGCATATGAGTCAGTAATGGCCGTTAAGGTACCTTCAGGTTCAACACAGAAAACTGAACCTGCTGCAAGTCCTTCACCATCACCTTCTCCTTCACCTAGCCCGTCACCAAGTCCTTCACCATCACCAAGTCCGTCACCTTCACCTGTAGTTATCAACGTTCCGGCACCATCACCGGTTAATAATCCGGAACCATCAATTGTTTCAGGTGACGCTGATATGAACGGTTCACTTAACACAAGCGATCTTGTTGCAGTAATGAAGCATATCATCGGTTCTTCAAAGCTTTCAGGAGATGCTCTTAAGGCAGCTGATATGAACAGCGATGGTGTTATCTCAATCATCGACCTTATCAAATTAAAAAATAAACTTATTTGATCCAATTCAATCCAACCTGGGAAAGCCCGTCTGTAGTAAATACAGGCGGACTTTTCCTTTTGTATTATATCAGTACTTAAATTGGTCATATGTCGAATGTGACGTGATTGCGTATTCGTAAATATTATCTCCGTTATTTGCTGATCCTGCAAGTATTATTTTTACCCGATAGTGATAATTATTTACTTAATTCTTTTATTAAAAAATTAATTAACTTAAATTTTAAGCTGTTTCAGCTGTGACGAAACTTTGTCAAATAATTGACATTAGTCATTTACTTACAGTCATCCGGTTTACATCAAAAAATCATCGTACATTTTTGGCATACTGCATATTTCCTCTCCGTATCCAAATAAACATTTGTCTATGAAAGTGTCGAGTCATTAGTGATATTGCACAATGAAAAATTCAATACCGCCGGATTATTATCGAACTTGACATATATTATAAAAAGTTGTATACTGAGTGCAAAGAAAGAGGTGGTATAATGAAACACACAAAAAAGATCGCATGTGGTTTCATCGCATTATTAATGGCTCTGCCTGTCGCAGCATCGCCGGAACTGATCAGTGTAAACGATATACTGACTGTTAAAGCTGCGGATCAGGTAGGACAGAAATTCACAGTAGGCAATGGTCAGACACAGCACAAGGCTGACAACGTTGACGGCTACAGCTACGAGATCTGGCTTGACAACACAGGCGGAAGCGGTTCCATGACGCTCGGAAGCGGAGGTACATTCAGCACAGACTGGAGCGCTACAGTTTCAAGAGGTAACTTCCTTGCACGCCGCGGCAGAAACTATGACGCTACAAAGAAGGCTACAGAATACGGTCCTATCGTAATGGACTACGCTGCTGAATATTCAGCAAGCTCACAGGGTAACTCAAGACTCTGCGTATACGGCTGGATGAAGAATCCTCTCGTTGAATACTACATCATCGAAGACTGGGTAAACTGGTGCCCGAAACCAAACGGTGCAAGCAAGACAGTTACGATCGACGGTGCTGAATACGAGATCTTCCAGCTCGATCACACAGGTCCTACTATCCTCGGTACAAACGAAACATTCAAGCAGTACTTCAGTGTCCGCAAGTCCAAGAGAACATCAGGTACTATCACAGTATCAGATCACTTCAAGGCATGGGCAGCTGCAGGCTGGAACATCGGCAACCTTACAGAAGTTGCACTCAACGTTGAAGGCTGGGAAAGCAGCGGTAAGGCTAACGTAACAAAGCTCACTATCGGTGAAACAGGCAGCGGAAACACGAATACAGACACTCCTCAGGGTCAGGCTAATCCGACACAGGGTCAGGCTAATCCGACACAGGGCCAGACTAATCCGACACAGGGCCAGACTAATCCGACACAGGGCCAGGATCCAGGACAAATGCCTTGGGGCCAGATGCCTTGGGGTCAGGGGCAGGATCCGGGACAAATGCCTTGGGGTCAGATGCCTTGGGGACAGGATCCGGGTCAGACAAACCCTCAGAATCCTGGTGTAAATCAGAACCCGAATCCAAACGGACAGCAGAATCCTGACACAAATTCCAACCCACAGCCGTCAGCATTCTCAGGCAGTCTTTCTGATATTCAGAAGCAGGCAAAGGCCGACTTTACTTCAAATGTACCTGCCGAAGCAAAGCAGAGTGACTCAGGCAAGCTTACAAAGATAAAATACCAGTCAAAGAAAGCAAACAGGCAGAAGCCTGCAAATGTATGGCTTCCTGCAGGATATACTGAAGGGAAGAAGTATCCTGTTCTTTACGTAAATCACGGCGTAATGGGCGGCGAAGATGACCTTACAAAAGGCTGGGGCATCTGCGAAATGGCTTCATACTTCATCAAGAAAGGTATAACAAAGCCATTCATCATCGTATTTACACAAATGTACACTGGTCCTAATGAAAGACCTGCAGGCATTACACAGCAGGATATGGACTATTATGACGACTTCCTTTACGATCTCACTGAAAGCCTTATGCCATACATGGCTGAACACTATTCAGTAGCTGAAGGCAGAGAAAACACAGCTATCTGCGGATTCTCGATGGGTGGCAGAGAGTCACTCTATATCGGTATGAAAGCATGCGACAAGATCGGTTACGTTGCAGCTTCATCTCCTGCTCCTGGTATCGTACCGGCACAGGATATGTTCCTCAACCACCGCGGAAGCATGACTGAATCAGAATTCAAGTTTGCTACTGCACCTTACCTGCTTATGATAGGCGGAGGTACAAACGACTCTGTCGTTGGAACATTCCCTAAGCAGTATCACGAACTCTATGACAAAAACGGCGTGGACAATATCTGGTTTGAAGTACCGGGTGCAGGTCATGATGCTTCTGTAGGTACACCGCTGTTCTACAACTTCATCGGACACATCTTCCCTGTTGGTGCAGCACAGTCGGCTCAGCCTTCTCCAAGTCCTTCACCTTCTCCATCACCAAGTCCGTCTCCATCGCCAAAGCCTGTTCAGAGTCCTTCACCTGAACCGACTCATAACGGTCAGAGCGGAGGAAACGCTGTTGAAGGCGACGCTGACGGCAACGGCTCAGTAAACGCAAGTGACCTTACTGTTCTTATGAAGCATCTTATCGGAGCTTCAACTATCAAGTCAGACAACATCAAAAACGCTGACTTAAACGGTGACGGAAAGATCTCTATCATCGACCTTATCAAGCTCAAGAACAAGTTATCATAAAACACTGTTTATAAGAAATCACTGAACGGTCCCGGGATCCGGTTTACCGTTTCCCGGGAAAGTGATCTTATAAATGATAAGTCATCGGAATAAATTATAATCTGAACCATACAGAAAAAGTGCGTACCTTTTAAGATACGCACTATTTTTATGCAATAAACAGTTGTTTTTTTATCAGATCAATGATATAATGACATATATAGGGAAACACTGATTAAACCGGAAATCCGGCTTTGCCGGATTTCCGGAGGTGGGATTGGCGGGGCTTCGCCCCGGATCCCCTCGCTGATTTATGAATAAATCAGCGTTTCCATAGCTAAGGAAACACTGCAGTGTTTCCCGGCATGAGAGATATGATACAGAAACACGGAGGGGTATTATGACAACAGTAAAAGAGCACTCTATCATAGAAGATATGATCAGATATCTTCAGAGGCAGTACACTATTTACAGAAATGCAAAGGGCGCCGAATCAGCTGATGTGGAAGTCCTTTATACCAGCATGATCATTTATATACACGGATTCATACGGGGGATAAGAGTACTGTTTCCTGATTCCGAAGCACCAAGCAGGATAGAAACCGTACTGCTGAAAGAAAATTCCCGTCTTCATGAAGAATCGATGAAACTGATAAAGAAACCGCACTGAACATGTTCGGTTCAGTGCATTTACAGGGAGGGGATCATCTGTGGAGATCATAATTATTATCGCTGTAATAGTCGTTCTTTGTCTTATGCTCGGGGTAAAAAAGATATATCTTGTCTTTGCGGCACTGGCACTTATAGCACTTGCCTATGCCGCTACTGTAATTCTTCTGAGTTTTTTCTTTGTAGTTATGATCACCTCGAAAAAACACACAGCCTCTTTTTCCCGTATTGACCAGAGTCCGCGAAGCCGTTTCAAAGTCGCCTGGTACACTGTGGACGGAAAAGAATATCCGAATATCTTTCCGGAAGAAGGCTTTATGCAGAACAAACTCTACCGTTCTGACAAAGAATGCACTGTCCTGCTTTCCAGAAACCAGAAATATGTTTTCGATAAATTCTCGGCTGCCACATGCACCATCGGATTTATTCTCGGTATCGGCACAGTCATTGCTATAGTTATGATCCTTATAAAGTGAACGCCTGATTGCTTATCAGCGTTCACTTTTTTGTATAAAGAAAACAGCATATCCGGTTTACGTAAAACACGCAGACTGGATATGCTGTTCTTTTTTAGGAAAAGAATCGTTACATACTCACTTTATTAATCGAAAAAGAAATCAGAAATGAGCCAGTTACCGTCTTCAAGAACAAAATAAGCTGTTCCTGTTCCATAAAGAGCATCTGATTCATTAGTTGTGGCAGTAAAGCTTGTTTCCGTTTTATCAGTTATGGAAACACCGCCTTCTGTTCTGAATCTGTAGTAGCTTGCCGGCAGGATCCATACATAAAGAGTGTCGTCCTTTTCAATAAAGTTATCTTCAATTCTATTAAGAAGAACTTCTCTTATACTTCCTGTACATGTATTATTTACAGCAGTTTTAAGAGCGGATACATCCCCGTAACCAGGAATATCCTTTACTTTGTAAAATGTTCTGTCTCCGGATTTAATACTGTCTGACTCATCATACGAGATAACACCTGAGAATAATCCCTGCAAATCAGAAAATGTATCCATCTTCTGAACAGCATCTCTGCTTTGCTCTTCCGTCTCCCCGTTATCTCCGGTCAGCAGTTCATATGATAAGATTTTCCATTCATTGTCTTCGGCTGCAAATTTAAATACACCCGTACCGTAAAGAGTACTGTTTTCATTTGTGGTAACTGTAAACGATCTGTCAGTAACATCAGAAAGAACTACGCCCTGACTGAGATCAAAAGAAAGAGAGCCTCTCCCCGCTTCTCTTGCATACAGTTTCCCGTCTTTTTCGACATACATTTCACTGACGAGATCGGTATTCTCTGATGCAAGACTTCCTGAGAGCGTGTTTTTGATAAGCTTCTGAAGTTCATCGATAGAAGATATCTTTTCGCCGTCTAAAACTCTGTAATAATTAAAACCGCTTACTGTAACAGAATCTGATTTATCTGTTTTTATGAATCCGGCAAGCAGTGCGTCGATCGTGAAAAAGTCACTCAGCTTTTCTTCAGCGACCTTTTCTGAAGCTTTCGGAAGAGTTTTTGGAGTTTCATCTGATTTTTTTGCCGTTTCTTCCTTCTTTGCCGAAGTAACAGCTGCGGTTTGTGATACTGCTGTGACTTTCGACGTTACAGGAGTAGTTTCTGATACCGCTGAAGTTACAGTTGTTTCTGCCGGCACTTCTGTTACTGTTGTTTCTGTCTCTGCTGTAGTAACTTTTACATCATCCGTCTGCGGATCGTTTGTCTGACTGCATGAAGTCATTGACGCTAAAAGTGAAGCTGCCGCGATCAGACTAAGTGTTTTTTTCATTTTCATTATTTTTTGCCCCCATCACAATTGTTTTCGAAATACTGTAGTATTCTGATAAAACATATTATACCACAAGGGGACAGTCATTTCAAGGATTTCCGGTGATTTAGGTACTTTAGGGACACTAAAAAAGACAGCTCCGTACAAAACGGAACTGTCTCTTTTTTAGTATAAAAGAATAATTGTGAAGCTTATTAAGCCATAGCGTCGAGTCTCTTACCGATTTCCTTAAGGAATTCTTCAGAGTCAACCTTCTTCTTGTTTTCGAGCTTTGAGATGAGGTAAAGGTCGCCTGTCATTACGCCTTCTTCGATTGTCTGGATAGTAGCCTTTTCAAGCTTGTCAGCGAATGCGCAGAGTTCAGGAGTATTGTCGAGTTCTCCTCTCTTTCTGAGAGCACCGCTCCATGCGAAGATAGTAGCAACAGAGTTTGTTGATGTTGTTTCGCCCTTGAGGTACTTGTAGTAGTGTCTCTGAACTGTACCGTGAGCTGCTTCGTATTCGTAGATACCGTCAGGTGAAACGAGTACTGAAGTCATCATTGCAAGGCTGCCGTAAGCTGTTGAAACCATGTCTGACATAACGTCGCCGTCATAGTTCTTGCAAGCCCAGATGTATCCGCCGTTTGAACGGATAACACGTGCAACAGCGTCGTCGATGAGTGTGTAGAAATATTCGATTCCTGCAGCTTCAAACTTTTCCTTGTATTCTGCATCGAAAACTTCCTGGAAAATATCCTTGAAACGGTGGTCGTACTTCTTTGAAATAGTATCCTTTGAAGCGAACCATACGTCCTTCTTAAGGTCAAGACCGTAGTTGAAGCATGCTCTTGCAAAACCTCTGATACTGTTGTCCTTGTTGTGGAGACCCTGAATGATACCGTCTGTATCCTTGAATGTGAAGATCTCCTGTCTTGTTTCGTTGCCTTCAGCATCTGTAACAACGAGTTCAGCCTTTGAGCCCTTCTTTACCTGCATTTCAGTATTCTTGTAAACATCACCGTATGCATGACGGGCAATTGTGATAGGTGCTGTCCATGTCGGAATATAAGGCGTAACACCTTTAACAAGGATAGGTGTTCTGAAAACTGTACCGTCAAGGATCGCACGGATAGTACCGTTAGGTGACTTCCACATTTCCTTGAGGTCATATTCTGTCATTCTTGCAGCGTTTGGTGTTATTGTAGCACACTTTACTGCAACGCCGTACTTCTTTGTAGCTTCAGCACTGTCAACTGTAACCTTGTCATCTGTTTCGTTTCTGTGCTTAAGTCCGAGGTCATAGTACTCTGACTTGAGATCAACATAAGGAAGGATGAGGATATCCTTGATCCACTGCCAGAGGATCCTTGTCATTTCGTCGCCGTCCATTTCAACGAGCGGTGTTTTCATCTGAATCTTTGCCATTGAAGTATCCTCCTGTTTTGAAATTAATAGTTATAATACCTGTCCGCCGGCTTCCTTACTGTAAAGCCGGTGAACAGATAAAATACAATAGTAAAATCCCCGTATGCCTTTGATTACTTTTTAAGGTTCTCTCTTGTGTAGTCAAGAAGACCGCCGGCAAGGATGATGTCCTTTGTACGTCCTGTGAGTTCGCAGAGAACTGGGATGTTTGCACCTGTTGTCTTGTTTACTACTGTGAGTTCAGTCTTGTTTGCTTCGATATCTGCACGAACGTTCATGATCTCGATATCGTCGCCTTCATTAATCTTGTCGTAGTCTGCTTCGTTTACGAATGTGAGCGGAAGAATACCGGCATTGATGAGGTTAGCTCTGTGGATTCTTGCGAAGCTCTTAACGAGAACAGCCTTGATCCCGAGGTAGAGAGGTGCAAGAGCTGCATGTTCTCTTGATGATCCCTGACCGTAGTTTGCGCCGCCTACGATGATCGACTGACCGAGGCTCTTTGCTCTTTCAGGGAACTTTTCATCACATACTGTGAAGCAGTGCTGTGAAATAGCAGGAATATTTGAACGGAGAGGAAGAATCTTTGCACCTGCAGGCATGATGTGGTCAGTTGTGATGTTGTCCTCAACCTTGAGTGATACCTTGCACTTAATGTCCTTAACGAGCGGAGCAGTTTCCGGATAAGGCTTGATGTTTGGTCCGCGGAGAATTTCAACGCTGTCCATATCCTTTTCATCAACAGGAGGTACGATCATGTTGTCGTTGATAACGAACTTTTCAGGAAGTTTGAAGTCAGGCATTTCGCCGATGTCTCTTGGATCTGTGAGAACACCTGTAATTGCTGAGATGGCAGCCATTTCAGGAGATACGAGGTAGATCTGTCCGTCCTTTGTTCCTGAACGTCCGAGGAAGTTTCTGTTGAATGTTCTGAGTGAGATACCCTTTGAGTTAGGTGACTGACCCATACCGATACACGGACCGCATGCACTTTCAAGAATTCTTGCTCCGGCATCGATCATGATGGAAAGAAGGCCGTTCTGTGCGAGCATGTTGAGTACCTGCTTTGAACCAGGAGCGATAGAAAGTGAAACGTCAGGGTGAACAGTCTTACCCTTGAGTATGTAAGCAACCTTCATCATGTCGAGGAGTGATGAGTTTGTGCATGAACCGATACAAACCTGATCGATCTTGATGTTTCCGATCTCCTTAACACTCTTAACGTTGTCAGGCATGTGAGGACATGCAGCAAGAGGAACAAGTTCCGAAAGGTTGATCTTTATTTCTTCGTCGTAAACAGCATCTTCATCAGCAGCAAGAGGAGTCCATACTTCTTCACGGCCCTGTGCTCTGAGGAACTGCTTTGTAACTTCGTCTGAAGGGAAAATTGATGTTGTGGCACCGAGTTCAGCACCCATGTTTGTGATAGTAGCTCTTTCAGGAACTGAGAGAGTCTTTACACCTTCACCGCAGTATTCGATAACCTTGCCTACACCGCCCTTAACAGACATGATACGGAGAACTTCAAGAATAACGTCCTTTGCAGCAACCCACGGGCTGAGTTTGCCGGTAAGTTCAACCTTAACTACCTTAGGGCATGTGATGTAGTATGCGCCGCCGCCCATAGCAACAGCAACGTCAAGTCCGCCTGCACCGATGGCGATCATTCCGATACCACCGCCTGTAGGTGTGTGGCTGTCTGAACCGATAAGTGTCTTGCCAGGGATACCGAATCTTTCGAGGTGTACCTGATGGCAGATACCGTTACCAGGTCTTGAGAAATAAATGCCGTGCTTCTTTGCTACGCTTCCGATAAATCTGTGGTCATCAGCATTTTCAAAGCCGTTCTGGAGAGTATTGTGGTCGATGTATGCAACAGAACGTTCTGTCTTTACTCGCGGAACACCCATAGCTTCAAATTCGAGGTAAGCCATTGTTCCTGTAGCGTCCTGTGTAAGTGTCTGGTCAATACGGATACCGATCTCGCTGCCCTTGATCATTTCACCGTCTACGATATGGTTTTTGAGGATCTTTTCAGTTAATGTAAGTCCCATTAATTTACTCCGTTTCTCCGCAGCCTGAAAATAGTCTTAGTGTTCGGAAACATCTTCTGCGGTGCGATGTACCCGATGCAGTGAACATTTTTACGTCCACTCACACACACTATTTATTTTACCACTTATACGCGGTACTTGTCAATCAGATTTTCAATACATTTTACGACTTCTCCGACATTCTGTGAGGCATCTATACGATGGAGATTTCCATATTTCTCCGAGCGTCCCTTGTAGAAATCTGCCTCATCGGCAAGGAAGCGTCTGCACACTTCGCTGTAATCAGGCGTTTTCTGGCGTGATTCACGGTCTATGCACCTTTTAAGCCGCTCACCGTTATCCATTTCCAGATAAAACACCACTATGTCACTTCTGTCGTATTTTTCGTAGAGTTTGTCGATAACATCCGGCGTACAGATGATTATGTGATCAGTCTTTCCTGATATATCAATAGTACAGGTAAAATAGTTCCAGTCGCCGTGTACCGTATGGTAAGTACGCCTTTCAATGACTTTTCCCGCACTTTCGAGCTCATGAAGCTTTTCCTCATCGACGAAATGATATTCGACCCCGTCGGTCTCCCCTGTTCTTATCGGTCTGGTAGTATAAGTGACCACCCTTTCAAGATCAGGTATGTTTTTATTCATAAGTGTATTGAAGGCAGTATCCTTTCCGGAACCGCTTTTTCCAATAAGGCAGTAGATCTTTCCCATTAAATTTCCCTCCGTTGCTGTTTTCCCACATGGGCATTTAAACATTATGATTATATCATTTTGGAAACGGTTTTTCAATGCAAAATGATGGCAGCCCCTTCAGACTGCCGTAAATGGTAATTCTGTATTTTCTCTCTGAGAATTTCAATGTATCAAACGGTACTAATCTAAAGTCAACAGTGGTGCTAATCTAAAATGAAGAGTGGTACTAATCCAAAGTGATGCATAGTACTGCTCCAAAGCAGGACCTGTTTAAGGCGCTCAGGTATAAATATTGTTTTTTCGTTGATTATAGGAGCGAATTATGGTATTATTATAGTTAAAGAGAATACTCCGGTCACCTGCCGCTTTTGGAATCAAACTTAAAGTGCAGTTCTACGGACTTCAAGACATCAGAAATGTGACCGGTTACTGATATAAATGATTATTGGAGGGATAATAAGTGCTGCGATATCAGAAATACGCAGTTCTGTTTTCGGGGGCGGCCATGCTTATGATCATACTGCTGCTTTTTGCGGTAAAGCATAACGAGTGGAAACAGAACACTGCTTTTGATATAATGGACGCCTGGCATTACGCCGACGGTTCACCCGTTTCAATGAGCGGAAACATAAACTATAATGAAAAAAACGAAGGCTCGGTTTTCTACAGGTTCGACTCACCGCATACTGACAGCCGGTCGCTTTGTTTCCGGAGCCACAACATATTTTTCGACGTCCTTGCCGACGGAGAAATAACTTACTCGTTTCACCCGGTATTAGGCAGTATTTACGGTAACCGTTACGGTGACATAATACATACTGTGCCGATACCAGCCGGAACTACGGAGATACGTATAGATATCGTCTCACTTGTAGATGACAGATGGGACGGTTTTTATGAAATGGCTCTTGAAGATTCTTCAGGATATATCAATGCACTCGCTAAATCCAATCTGCCTGCATTCTGCATATGTGCCGCAACATTTCTGATAGGCGTCATTCTTTTTACAGCCGGCATTTTCGCACTTCGTACCAATAAAGATATGGCGGAATCAATATGCCTCGGCGTTATCATAATACTGTTTACCGTGTGGTGTCATTCCCAGATAAGAATACTTCACATTATTTCACCAAATCCGCTTCTTATAAGAGTAATGGACTATGCAGCAATGGAACTTATTCCTGTTCCGGTCTGGGTCTACGCCGCATCATTCACCAAAAGCCAGAAAAGCCCGGTTGTCCATGCAGGTATCGCTCTGACACTGCTTAATTTTATTGTTTCATTCACACTTACCATACTTAACATCGCTGATTACAATGATTTTCTTGTATTCACCCATGCAATCATCGTTTTCGGAATAATCTCCATATCATTTCTCATTTTCGGCGCTGTTAAGAAAAAAATTGTCATAATCAAAAGTATACGCTACATAATAGCAGCCTTTGTGGCGGTCGCAGTCTGTGCATTTCTTGATATTTTCCGCTTTTACGTACTGCATTCGTCATATACTCCGCTTATGTCAAGGATCGGACTGTTTGTATTCATACTCATGATCTCAGTATATGAATTCCGCAAGCTCATTAACATGCGTGTATCAAGCAGACAGGCAGAACTTATGAAAAAGCTTGCAATGGAAGACCCTCTTACAGGGATCGGTTCCAGAGCCGCTTTCAGCGCGCTTGAGAACAGTCTTCGTGAAAAGAAAGACGGAAAATGTATTTTCATTCATTTCGACGTGAATGATCTGAAGAAGGTTAATGATAACTACGGCCACGCTGAAGGCGACCGTTTTATAACCGCTGCAGCGGATATCATAAACAGATGTTTCAGCACTTCCGGACGCTGTTTCCGTGTCGGCGGTGACGAGTTTTTTGCCGTACTCGACGGTGAAAACCAGATGAATGACTATGAAAACGGAATAAAGAAATTCACCGAGGAACAGGATAAATTCAACGCATCCGGCAGTTCACCGGTGCCGCTTATGATAGCATTCGGTATGGCTGAATACGACCTTTCCGACGGTGATCCGGAAAAAGCCGAACAGATCGCCGACAGCCGCATGTACGAAAAGAAAAAACAGATGAAAGCCGAAAACTGATCATAAAACATAAGGAAACACTGATTAAATCGGAAATCCGGCTTCTCCGGATTTCCGGAGGTGGAATTTGCAGGGCTTCGTTCCGGACCCTCACGCTGATTTATGCATAAATCAGCGTTTCCATAAAGAAAACGTTCAGAGAAAAACTCCGAACGTTTTCTTTTTTTATTGAAAATCAGAAAGATGAAGAATTTAAAACTCTCTTTCTTATCCTGCCTTGCCGGTCTTCTTGTTGGATACTACGTCAAAGATAACGGCTAAAAGAAGAACTGCACCCTTGACTACGTACTGCCAGTTATTATCAAGTCCCTTGATTGACATACCCTGATTGATAACACCAAGGAGAATAGCTCCGACTACCACACCGCCTACGGAACCGCTTCCGCCGTAAGCCGAAGCACCGCCGATAAAGCATGATCCGATAGCATCCATTTCAAAAGCATTACCTGTATCACCGTTGATGGAACCGATACGGGCTGCGATGAGAAGTCCGGAAAGACCTGCGAGAAGTGACATTGATGTATATGCCATGAAGTAAACCTTGTTGGTATCGATACCTGAAAGCTTTGTAGCCTTTTCATTACCGCCGACAGCGTAGAAATAACGTCCGAAGGCTGTTTTTGAAGTAATGAATGCGTAGATGAATACAATAGCGAGTACCCAGAGAGCCATTACCGGAATACCCTTGTAATGAGCAAGTTTCCATGTATACACGATAACCAGAGCATCGATAACTCCTGCCTTTGCATACTGTGAAACTGCTGAAGCCTGTCTGTAGCCCTTCTTCTTTTTCTTCGCACGGCTTATAAAAGTAACAACAGGAAGTATGCATGCAATGATTATACCTACAGCGAATGCCGACCATTTTACCTTGCCGTCATCCAGACCCGGAACTTTTATATACGATGCAAAAATATTAAGAAATGTTTCATTGTTGATAGCTACTGTTTTGGATTCCAGTATCGCACGTCCTATACCTCTGAACAAGAACATTCCGGCCAGCGTACATATGAAAGGCGGTATGTGTATATACCCTATCCAGAACCCCTGCCACATTCCTATCAGCACTGAAAGCAGCAGGCAGATACCGATAACGAGCCAGGCGTTCATATCGTATTTGGCCATCAGCTGCGCGGCTACCGCACCGGTAAGGCAGACTGTCGAACCTACTGAAAGGTCGATGTTACCGCCGGTCAGGATACACAGAAGCATACCGCAGGCCATAACGAGCACGTATGCGTTCTGAAGCAGAAGATTTGACATGTTCTGTGAAACAAGAAGCTTTCCTTCTGTCCAGACAGAAAAGAAAATGAATACTACGACGAGTGCGATGACCATCGTGTATTTTTTTATGAAATTTTTAACGTTCATAGTTACTCCTTCGATTACATTGATCTGGCGGCAGCACCGGAGAACCGGCACTGCCGGGAGGAACGGGTGCGTGACTAAGTCCCGCGGCCCGTAATGCTGATTGGATTAATGCTTGTCTGCATTGAGTGAGTTTAATTCATCAGTCTTATCCGTTTTGTCTGACTGAAGTATGGCTGACATGATTTTTTCCTGCGTAGCTTCCGATGCAGGCATTTCAGCAACCATTCTTCCCTCGTTCATTACATAGATACGGTCACACATACCAAGAAGTTCCGGCATTTCCGATGATATCATTACCACTGACTTTCCCTGCGCTACCAGGTCATTCATTATGCAGTAGATCTCGTACTTCGCCCCTACGTCGATACCTCTGGTAGGTTCATCGAGGATCAGTACCTCCGGATCGGCAAACATCCATTTGGAGAGCAGGACCTTCTGCTGGTTTCCGCCTGAAAGATTTCCGACCGCCTGCTGAACGGTAGGTGCCTTGGTGCGCATCTTCCCCTTGTATTCCTCGGCCACCTGATTTTCCTTATCAATGTTGATGATGCCCCTGCTGCATACCTTTTCGAGCCTGGCCATCGTCGTGTTTTTCGCAATACTTTCCGCGAGAATAAGTCCGTTGCCCTTTCTGTCTTCCGTTACATAGGCAAGTCCGGCGCCTATCGCCTCGCGTACATTTTTAAATTCCTTTGGTTTGCCGTCAATTTTCAGCGATCCGCTTATATTCGATCCGTAGGATCTGCCGAATACCGACATGGCAAGTTCCGTTCTTCCTGCACCCTGCAGTCCTGAAAATCCGACTATTTCACCGCGGTGAACATTGAACGAAACGTTATCGACCACCTTTTTCTCAGTAAACAGAGGATGATAAACCGTCCAGCCGTTTACCTCCATTCCGATCTGATCACTGATATTGTGCTCGCGCGAAGGATATCGGTCACTGAGTTCACGTCCAACCATTCCCCGTATAATACGTGCCTCATCAATATTGTGTCCTTCGTTGTCAATGGTCTCGATAGTCGATCCGTCACGCACAACAGTTATCTTGTCCGCTACATAGGATATTTCGTTGAGCTTATGGGAAATGATTATCGAAGTCATTCCCTTTTCCCTGAAACTGATAAGCAGATCAAGAAGCATCTTCGAATCTTCTTCATTGAGCGATGATGTCGGCTCATCAAGGATAAGCAGCTTTACGTTCTTGCTGAGTGCCTTGGCTATCTCGACAAGCTGCTGTTTTCCCGTTCCGATATCCTTGATAAGAGTCGTGGCCTCTTCCTTAAGACCAACCTGACGCATATGCTCCGCCGCCTGATGATAAGTCTCGTCCCAGTTTATACCGAGAACTCCCTTTCGTTCATTTCCAAGAAACATATTCTCGCCTATGGACAGTTCCGGTATAAGTGCAAGTTCCTGATGTATAATAACTATTCCCTTTTCCTCACTGTCGTGCAGAGTTCTGAACCTGCACACTTCACCGTTGTACACGATGTCGCCGGTATATGATCCGTACGGATAGGTACCGCTGAGAACGTTCATAAGAGTCGATTTACCGGCCCCGTTCTCACCTACAAGTGCGTGTATCTCACCGGCCTTTACCTGAAGATTTACGTTGTCGAGAGCTTTTACACCAGGAAATTCCTTTGTTATGTTTTTCATTTCGAGAATATATTCTGCCAAGTATATCTCTCCTTTTTACATGCTTATAAGGGAAACACTTTCATTAACAGATCAGTGCTCCCACAAGAAAAGGCGGGGCAAAGCCCGCCCTTTCTGTATAGTGCATTCGTATTAAGATCAGGTTGTTGAAGCTGTTGATTCAAGATACTTGTGGTCGCTGTCCCACTTGTAAAGACCTGTATCAACAAGAAGGTCGAGGTTATCCTTAGTGATAACATACGGAACAAGCAGGTATGAAGGAACTACCTTTTTACCGTTGTCGTATGTTTCAATGTCGTATGCAGCCTCAGCCGAAAGTGAACTTACAAGGCTGGCATCAGGTGTCTGTCCTGAAAGAACTGCCTTTGATACTTCAAGAGTTACACCAGCTTCGTCGCTTACGTTCTTGTAAACTGTCATTGACTGCTTTCCGTCAACAATATTCTTAAGGTTTGCAATATCGCCGTCCTGACCTGTTACTAAAGGAGCGTTTGATCCGCTGTAGTCAGAAGCGATAGCCTGTGCAACGCCGAGAGCTGTTGAGTCATTTGAGCAGAGTGCAACATCAAGCTGTGTTCCGTCAGCGTAGTATGATGCAAGTGTGTTCTGCATATTTTCAAGAGCTGTATCTGTTGACCATCCTTCTGTAGCTACCTGTTCGAACTTTTCCTTGCCTGAAGGGATAGTAAGCTTGCCTGCGTCAATGAATTCCTTGAGTGTCTCATAGGCACCGTTGAAGAAGTAAGGTGCGTTGTTGTCGGCAGGGTCACCGGCTGTGAATTCGATATTGAACGGACCTGCGTTCTTGTCAAGACCAAGTTCTTTTTTTACGTATTCGCCCTGAAGCTTGCCTACTGTATAGTTATCGAAAGATACATAGTAGTCAACTGCGTCAGTGTTCATGATAAGACGGTCGTAGGCAATTACTTCAATGCCTTCGTCCTTTGCATCACTGAGAGTCTGTGAAAGTGTGTTTCCGTTTACAGCGGCGATAAGAAGAAGATCGACCTTGTCTGCGATCATTCCCTGAATATCGTTGTTCTGCTGGTTAGGATCATCGTCTGAATACTTGAGCTCAACGTTGTAGCCTGCTGCTTCAAACTGATCCTTCAGATATTCACCGTCACGGTTCCATCGTTCAAGTGACTTTGTCGGCATTGCAATACCAACTGTCTGTTTTCCGCCTGATGAAGTGTTGTCAGCCTTTGATTCAGCAGCTGCGTCGTCCTTTGCGCTGTCGTCTGTTTTTGAGTCAGCGTTTGCATTTGTGTTTGTGTCTGTTCCTGCGTTTCCTGTTCCGCTGTCAACTGCACCGCACGCAGTCATTGTGCCCAGCATTAAAAATGCTGAAAGCATAGCAATAAATTTTCTTGCCATATTCTCCTCCTGATTTTATATAAAAATTGGTTTTGCAAAGCATTATTATTCGCAATACGCCATTATGCCGTTATTAAAGCTATAATACGTCCGTAATAGATGTCCGGACATACTTCGGGCATAGATGTATTTAGTCATAACTAATACTTTGCTCTATGTACTTAATTTTACTTATTCATTCCTTGCTTGTCAACACTTTTTATGCGTTCATTTGCCGTTACACCAAAAGATTAGTAAAATCATCTTATTTGAAACATCATTTTATTGCAACATAACCGTATTTTGTGGAGTTGTATTGTGAATTATCACTTAATTTGTACGTTTTTCGTATTTTCTGAAAGCGTTTACATTCCGAACGACTGACATATAAATCAGATACTGGAATATAAAAGGAGAAAAAGAAAGCAAAAAATGCACATTCCAGAAAACTGGAATGTGCATTTGCATCATAAAAAGCATTCAAATATAATACATTTTCAAATGTATTTTTATTTCTTTCCCTGTGCATATTTTCTGTAACGCGCCATAAGTGACATAAGATCGTACTTGCACATTTCCGGTCTTGTCTCCATCAGTTTCTGCTGAGTCACAAGACACGGATTCCGACGGAATTTGTCACTTCTTTCACCGGCTTTCCATCCGGCTGAAGCCATGTAGCAGCACCAGCGGCGGTGTTCAAGCGAAGCAAGATCATAGGCAAATCTGTCTTTTTTCATTGCTTCAAGAAGCTCCTCCTCTGAGCCGTTCATCTGCCATGCTGAACCGTTATACTTCATCAGTGTACCGTTTCTTCCGAGGATCTCTTCAAGCTTTTCAGAAAGATCCGTTCCGTTTTCTGCGGCAAGCTCAGGAATGACTTCATTCTTGACTTCATCATGATATGCGGCAGCCTTGCTTGAAGAACGTCTGAAAAGCCTCAGTTTGTTCCAGTCCTTTTCAGGATCTGTGGCAGAAATGTCACCGGATCCTGATTCACCTGCGTTGAGAAGAGCAATACTGTTGTAGAAATGGTTGTATTCCTTTGCAATACAGTCTATGTTACGGCCTGTTATCATGTCAAGTGTGATAACTGATCTTCTGTCGTCAATGAGTCTCACGTCTGTGAGTGAACCGTTCTCGTCAGCGATATATTCCGCGAGACGCCGGTCATTGTCAAGGCGCATGAGTATCGGAATTCTGACACTTTTCTCGGCAAACAGTTCTTCAAGCTGTATTGCACAGTTTACTGCAAGATCAGTGTCTTCAAGAGCTATCACTGCATATGTATACGGTTCCCTTTCCGATCTTTCACGGACAGTATCGTAAAAATCTATATGCGAAACATTAAGCTCGAAGAAATTTATCTCCAGGACGCCGTCAGCCACATCGCTTTTCAATACGACACGGCCATCTGTTATGTCAAATGCATCACGGCTGAACTGATTAAGAAAAACTGCTTTTTTCGACACTATACTGCTGTCAAAGACATCGATAACTATACGGTTCTGCTCGTGCACAACTCCGAGATTCATGGCCTGAATAACTGCCTCTTCCCCGAGTTTGCCAAGTCCCGCAACAAGAAGATGAACATTCCAGTCTTTAAGCGGAATATCCGTGTTTCTGTATACTGTATGAAGCGGACAGTCTGAATACATCTTGCGCACCTGCATCTCCGGCAGACCTATTATCTCAAGATCAAAGCAGGCTTCGGAACCTGAAGTACTGTTGTAGTAAGATGAAATAAGTCTGCTTATGCCTTCTTCCTCACATCTGCATGACACCTTGGATCCCGGAGGAAGCATTACTCTGTATTCGCTGTCATCCGCAGTGAGACGGAACAGCTGCAGAAGTGAAAAATTTCGTACCGATGACTTTTCAAAAAGTATAATATTTTCAGCCTTTTCAAGATACATCTTCGAGACAAGTGAAGGTATATCCGATTCATCAGCCTTAAGCAGATCAGCGCAGTGAACTACATAGCCCTGCTTATTGAGAGCATAAATTTCCTCACCGCTCAGCTTTTCGGCAGAAACGATGTGCACGCAGGTTTTTTTCCTGTCTGAAACGCCGTTTTTCAGCATAGCACGCACATCATCGTTGAATCCGAACACAACAATGTGGCGGCAGTTTTTATTTCTGCGGAAAAAAACGATAAACTGGAGCAGACGTTCCAGAAATTTATATATGAAAGACAATGTACAGTACGGAGCAGTGAAAACTGCGATACCGTATGCATAGGCAATGATCATGCTGAAGGCTGAATTGTTATCCTTCATATACGCAAAGGCGTCTTTAAGAGTTATCGTTGCTTTGAAACCGAAAGCATTTATGCTGTTCTGCAGAACAAGAAGGATCCTGAAAAAAGGTGCATATTTTTCATAGTACACAGCACCTTCTACTGTTGCTACAAGGAACGATATGACTGCCAGCAGAAATATAAAACGACTGGTATTTGTTTTGTTATTCTTCATTTTCCTGTCCTTTCATTCCTTGGCCGAGTGCTGACAGAAAGTTTTCTGCAGTTTCAAGGAGCTGCTCTGTAGAATAAACCGGGAAAAATCCTGCCTTGTTGTTTATCTTATCGCTTATGAATACATATTCTCCGCCGGCTGCAGCAAAGTCATCTATTCTGTAACGCACTGCAAAATGATCAGTGTCAAGGAGCCACGCCTCGTCTTCGTCCCATACCACATATTTGCGGAAAGATTCTGATGAATTCATCACTTCCAGCTTAGCAGCATTTGAACTGTCGTATTCACGGATATTGTTATTAATTTCGTCGGCAAATTCCAGACGGCAGCTTCTGCCTGTAAATCCGTCTGTGTTCATCTCGTAGATATGTGAATCACGGCAGAGTACAGCGAAATTCTCATCGCTTACAGGAACAACGGATACCGGTTCCTGACTTGTGCCTACCAGTGATACTGTCGCGCCAGCCTCACCTGACTCAGCATCAAAGAATGAAACTGTACGATTGTTTAGGAACACGCCCACCGTATTGCTGTTCTGCCAGAAGATACGCTGCACTGCAAGACCTTCATCAGATGAAAGATCTATCTTAAGCTTTACGCTCTTTTCCGAGTCAAATGAGAAAACCTCAATAGCCTTTTCGCCCTCAGAGTTCTCTTCAGCAAGGAATGCAGCTCTGGTATCACAAACGGCATACTTGTCCTCAATTACCTTGCGTTCCGGAACAACAGCCCCTTCTTTCTTCTTCTCCCAGGATGTAACTTTTCCGTCAGCATTTATGTAAGTAATATTTCTTCGTATGTCTGACAGATAGAAAACTCCATTTCCGGAAGGAACATACTTTACTCTGCTGCCGCCTGCTGAAAGTGCATCTGCGATCTTTTCAGCCTTTCCGGTTTTAACGTCAATACTGTAAAATTCATCGTCAGATGAGGCACCGCTTTTCGGAACAGCCGATACTATGACCTTTTCTTTTCCGGCAAATCCGGCACTGTTTATATCATACCCTTCAAGTTCCTTAACTTCAGTTCCTGAGACCTCGCCGTTCTGCGAAGTAGTGTAGATGAACAGATGATTGACTGTTGAATTGTATTTTCCGTCCGGATAATATGTTGAAGCTATCACTGAATATGTACCTGTTTCGTCAACAGCAAGCACCTTTTTCGAATACATATACTCACCCGGATCTATATCAGTATAGTCAGGATTCTGACCGGCATAGCGTATATATGCGGTGTTTGAATAGTCACCGGCAGTAACATATTTACAGCGGCTGTAGCTGCTGAGAAGTACAGAGGACTCAAGATCCTGTACTCTGTATACTGCATCAGTCGAACTATCACCGGATGTATAGTTGCCTAAAGCCACAAGATATTCCTCGCCGCTTTCAAGTATAAGCTGGGCAAATCCGCGTTTGCTGAATGATGTGTAAGTCGATTCACAGTCATATTTTATCGACTTTATAAGCGCACCTGTCTCGTAGTCAATGAATGAAAGAGAAAGCTTTGTGGAAACAGCAAGCACATCATGTGCATATCCCGTATCGGCAGCAGGCATTAAATACATTTTTCCGGTAGCATCGTAGTTCACCGGTACTGATGTACGCCATTTTTGCGTCTTCATATCCTTGTCATAACGCATGAACAGAGTTTCAGTCTGATAAGCCATGATACTGCAGGATGCCACCACCGGCTCATCTTTCACAAACTTCATATCCACTCTGTTTATGCCGCCGTCTGAAACGCCCTCAGCTTTAAACTCATTTACCGAAACGAGAGCGTGATCCTTTATCTCGTATACCTTCAGCATGTCGTCCTCATCCGAGTAAATATACATCTTTCCGTCTCTTACAGCCAGAATGTCATTGCTGAAAACAAATCCGAAAGATTCTCCGGAAGTAGCCGTTATCTTTACCGTGTCTTCTACCTTTCCTGTTTCACGGTCGATAAGTTCAGCATAGGACTCATTTCCCACGAATTCCACTCCGTTGGCCATTACAGTTTTATTGCGGTAAAGACGTATTACATATTTCTCATCAAAAGCTGTATCCTTGTATTCATAGGCATTTTCAGCAGGATCTGCTTTCCATTTTACTTCGCCTGTAGCTCCGTCTATCCTCCATAATGTATTGTCGGAATTGTAGAGATAAACGTCTCCGCCTGTGCCCGGCTCATCGTCGGACGGCACATGTTCAAATCCGGCATAAATTCTGTTGAACACCGGACTCGACTCACTGGTGGTGCTTGACGGAGCTCCCGCATATTCGTATCTTGTTCCGCTGGTGTCCCCTTCAGTATCGAAGTATACCGTATACTTGTTTGAACTGCTGTTTGTGGAAGAACCGAATTCTCCGTCATCAACCGCGATCTTCTTTATTAACTCGCCTGTCTCAGGATTCCAGAAATATACGCCGGTGGCGTCCTGTGAAACTATTGTCTTTCCACCACCCATAAAGGACAGTTTTTCAACTGTACACTCATGCTTCAGTGCAAGACGCGGCATTATCTGTTTATGTCTGAACACACCGAGTTCACGGGAAAGAACGTATTCCGCCTCCGGTATTACAGGCTTGTCTTCACCGTCGGAAGGAAGAGCTTCAACCGCCTTCTGCACAGCTGCAACAAGGTTACTCTCCTTGAAAAGATTTTCTGATTCAGAAGCAAGATGGCCTGCGTTCTCGATAAGAAGATCCTTGTTTTTCTGCTCGATCTGCGCGTTCTGTTCCTTGATCTGCGTGTTCTGCTTGTTTATCTCGACATTTTTTCCGTTTATGGTCACAGCAGATGCAACACTGATAACCGTGATAAGTGAAAGCACACCGGATACCACGCCGAAGATCCTTCTTCTGCGGGCGGCTTCACGGCGTCTTTCCCTCTGGTACAGATCATTGAAATCACATCCGAGAAGCGGTGCTGCTATACGAAGATATTCGGTATCCAGCTTCTTCATGGATTCCTTCAGTGAATCCGCCTTTATATTGGCCGCAAGCGGCTCTACTTCGACCTTTACCTTAACTTTCTCACCCTTGTCGTCCGTTGTCGTCATTTCCGTATAGGTCAGTTCTTCAGGAAAAGCTTCATGAGGTTCACCGCTTACAAGAAGAGTGATGATGTTTTTATTGGTGTTGTCATGAAGTTCACGGAAACGTGTAAGCTCCTGCATACACCATTTCGACTCGGTGTATTTCGGTGAACAGATGACAATAAGAAATTCAGAATTCTCAATTGCGTTTACAATGTCCTCACTGAGGTCACTGCTGGACTGGAGTTCCGATACATCACGGAATATTCTCCAGTTATCCTTTGTTTTTCCGAGATTTTTCGGAGGTCTGTATGCTTCCAGAAGCTTCTGCAGTTTTTCAGCAGCCTGCATATCCGGTTCAAGATGACGATAACTTATAAATGCTTTGTATTTGTAAACCATAATATTCCCCTGTATTGTTTATCAGCGCTTCATTATTTCCGCGTATTTTCCAAGTTTCAGCGAATAGATAACGGCACACTTTACTTTTTTGTTTTCTATCTTTTCAAGAGCGGCACGGTATACTTCCAGCTGCAGAGCGTAGTTTTCCACAAGCTGCGAAATATCTGTTACATAATCGGTCTTGTAATCAACAAGTACCAGACCGTCATCCTCCTCGAAGTACATGTCCACTATACCCTGAACCATACTGTCAGAGTCCCTGAACTTTTCAAAGGCCTCATCATCAAGTCCGAGGTCACCGAGGCGTACAAGGAATTTCCGCTCCCTTTCCATACGTTCAGCCGAAACAGCACGTCTGAAAAGTTCAGACGAAGTAAAGGCTCTTATATATTCCGGATCAATTCTTTCTGCCTGCTTGGCGGTGATAAATCCTTTTTCCGCGGCACGCCTGATCTCACCTGCCGGATCTTTTTCAAGAGTCTTAAAATCAGCGTGTTCAAGAATACTGTGGATCGCAGTACCGCGCTCCGCACCTGTCATTCCTGTACGTTCCTTCATAAACGCCGGACGCTTAAGGACGATACCAAATTTCTCATGATCCTTTGAAATGTCCGAAACCGCAAACTTCGCCTGAAGAAGAGTGCCTCCCTGTTTTACTGATGCGAACCGTTCTGCTATCTTTGCAGTGAGCTCAGGATCTGCTTCCGTTTCTTCCATTTCGGCGTCGTTTTCTTCCAAAAGGTCAGGAAGCGAAGCAGCATCTTCAAATTCCACTTTAAATTTATCGTCGGAAACAAAGAACACATCCTTTCCGCTGAGTTCCCTGAGTTTTCTGCCGTCAGGATGTGTGACAAGAGCCATCAGCAGCCAGTCTTCCATACAGTTTGCACTTGCCGCAAGATCAGATGTTATCTTCCCCGCTTTGCGTGCAGAGGCAGCATATACCGCAAGCTTCTGCTTTGCCGCTTTTCCGGTGTCAAGCGTGATGAAAAGCCGCTCTCTCGCTCTTGTCAGTGCAACGTAGAGAAGTCTCATTTCCTCGCTTACGGAATCACGCGTATTCCGTATGTTTATAAGCTCAAAAGGCAGCGTTGTGTAGCGCCTGAACTCGCGTCTTTTCTGGAGTCTGAATCCTGCACCGCTGTCAAAACTCATCTGTATCTTCTTCAGACTGTCCGACTTGTTGAACGGTGCCTGAGTCTCGCACAGAAATACAAACGGATATTCCAGACCCTTGGATTTATGGATGGTCTTGATGGCAACAACATCCTCAGATGTGGAAGCCGTCTGACCCGGTTTGAAATCACCCTTCATTTCAAGCGTGCGGTCGATGTATCTGATAAATCCGCTCAGTCCCTCGTCCGAAGCCTGCTGATATGTTCGCGCATATTCAAGCAGTGCACGAAGGTTGGCACGCTTTTTATCGCCGTCCTCCAGCATGTACACAAGCGATATGAAATCCGTTCTTTCGTATATGTACTGAATAAGCTCCACAAGGCTTCTTGAAGCCGCAAGCATTCTTAACTCTGAAACCGTATCCATAACATGAATGACTTTGAGCTTCATGTCCTCCGGTATCTCTTCCTTATTCTCTCCTTTATAAATTGCATTAAGAGAGTTATAGAGATGATCCTTTCTGTTTTCAAGTCTCAGTAAGATCATTTCATCATCGGTGAACATAAAAAGAGGAGACATAAGAACTGCGGCAAATGACGTATCGATAAGCGGATTGTCCGTCATTCGCAGGAGATTCAGAAGTACGCTTATCTCCCTTGAACTCAGATAACCGGCTGTTTCTTCACTGTATGCACCGATGCCGTATTTTTCAAGGGCTTTGATGTAATCTGCAGCATCCTTCTTTCGTCTTAAAAGAATGCAGAAATCCCTTTTCGTGCATGGCCTTGTGCCGCCTTTTCTGTCGTCAACAGGAGTACCGTCTTTAAGCATCGAGGCTATCTTCCGTGCGGTATAATCAGCCTGTGACACCGGTTCATCGGCATCCGGATCAGTCAGTGCTACAACTGTCCTACGGTCTCTTTCCGAGAATTCCGCACCTTTTATCAGCTTTTCCCCGTCGTCGTAAACTATTTCACCGACTTCACGGCTCATTACTGAACGGAAAATGAAGTTTACAAATTCTATAACATCTTCGGAGCTTCTGAAATTGCGGTTGAGTCGTATGCATGAATTTCTTCCGCCGTTATTTTCAGTATAATCCTCTGAGTTTTCCATTGTATTTATAAATATTTTCGGATTGGCAAGACGGAAACGGTAAATGGACTGCTTCACATCACCGACCATGAACAAGTCATCACCCGGACGTTCGGCAGTACCGCCGTGCGAGAGCATTCTGAAAATAAGATCCTGATTGTTGTTCGTATCCTGAAACTCGTCTATCATTATGACCTTGTAGTATTCCGAAAGTTCTTCCGCAAGCCCTGACTTTACAGGCACTCCATTTTCATTCTGCACCGAAAGAAGCTTTACTGCAAGTGTCTCGGCATCTGAAAATCCTATGCAGCTTTTCTCGACTTTCTTCTTCCAGAGCTTTTCGTCGAGCTCCTTTATTATATCGGTAAAAGCTTCAAGCACGCGGTAATGCACTGCAATATCTTCATCAGCGCATAAAATAAGTTCTTTTGCGGAAACGAGCTTGTCTTTCAGTATCTTCTTGTAGCTGTCACGCAGATCCTTTATACTGTCCTTTGCTTCCGGCGAGACCGTTTTTGCCATTCTGAGGGTGGCAAAGGCCGGTTCCTCATATGCTCCTATACGCTCTTCCGGAGTCCCGTCTTTTCCGGATACGTTGCGGTATATCATTTTTATCGTGTCGTTTTCCGTTCTCAGGATATCAAGCGCTTTCTCGCCGATATCATCCGACTCCGCAAGTTCAACACATTCATCGGAAAGTTCGCAGGCATTTCGCACCGCTCCGCTGATATATCTTAAATACTCTTCCTTAAAGATCTTCCCCGTATTTCCTTCCGAGGAATACCCTTTACAGATATCTTCAAGCCAGGATGTACCGTAAGGTATTGAGCTTACGAATTTCCAGATCTCCTTGATGATCTCCTCTATCGGTGCATCGTTCCTGCTGCAGAACTGATCGTAGAGAAACTCCATCATCTCCGGATGTGTTTCATATCTTTCCGTGACTATATCCGAAATCAGCCTGCTTTCCATAAGTCCCGCTTCGGTCTCGTCAAGTATTCTGAAGTTTCCCGTAAGCTCCAGCTCGTGGATATTGTCGCGTATAAGGTCAAAGCAGAAAGAATGGATAGTTGATATCTTCGCACTCTGCAGAAGCAGCTGCTGCTCACTCAGCCACTGGTTTTCCGGATCTTTTTCTATCATGTCAGCCAGAGCCGCAGTAAGACGCTGCTTCATCTCCGCCGCAGCATCCTTTGTAAACGTAACAACGATCATTCTGTCCGCCGGCACTCTGTTTTCACTGTCCGAAAGAATACGTACAAGACGCTCGACCAGTACCGACGTCTTTCCGCTTCCCGCCGCCGCAGACACCAGCAGCGAACAACCCCTTGCATCTATCGCCGTTTCCTGTTCCTTAGTCCAGCCCATCTATTTTCTCCTCCCCGTCACTTCCGAGAATATTCATTTCCAGTTCCTTAACATCGTCCGGAACAAAGCGTTCGTACTTACGAGGAAAGTTTCCGCATATCTCTTTGTAGTCGCAGAATCTGCAGACGTCTTTCTGTGTATCGTAGTTAAGCGGCTCTGCGCTTACGTCGCCGTCGAGAAGGTCGGCTGCCATCTTTTCGAGCAGTTCTTTTACGTGCTTGCGGAGGCGTTCGAACTGCGGTCTGGTGAGGCAGCGGCTTCTTACTTTGTCGAGTTCGAATGTGCCTTTTTTCACCGCATCTGCTGTGAGCTTTGCGGGAATGTAGATACCGGCTATGTTTTCCTCCATCGCACGGAGCACCTTAAGTTCCTTCAGAACCACGCCGCTCATGCGGTAGAATTTGTTGAGGTAGGCATCGGTATCGTCATCACCGGTCCTGTCGCGTCCGAGCTCTATCGATCCGGACGGCATATACAGAACTCCGGCAGGTACGGAATCACAGTAAAATCCGCCTCCGGCTGTAACTGAAAACAGATAGAGAAGCATCTGTATGTCGATACCGTAAAGTATCTTTTCAAGTTCAAAGCTTTTCACACCGGTCTTGTAGTCTATGATCCTTATGAATTTTTCCCCTGTTTCAGGATCGGTGTAACTGTCAACACGGTCGATCTTGCCCTTAAGAATGATCTCGGTACCTTCGTGTCCTTTAATCCGGAACGGCTCCCCGCCTGTTGCTTCATTTATCTCAAACTCGAATTTTTCCGGCATGAACTGCGAAGCAGCAAGTTCTTCTTTAAGATGGTTCACAAGATAAAGCGTATCTTCCGTGAACTTTTCAAACTTTGAATCAAGTCTCGCATTCTTGCCGAAATCACCTGCAAGATTTTCTGCCTTGTATTTTTCGGCAAACTCCTTTATTTTTTCCGTAATGGCATCATCGGTCAGTGAAATAAACTCATCCTTCGTGCTGCATCCGGAAAGAATGTTTTCAAGACAGCTGTGAACAAGACTTCCGAGATCTCTGAAATCCATCTCACGCCTGTCGCGTGCTCTGATATGAAGCCCGTATTTACAGAAATAGCGAAAATGGCATTCGCTGTAATCTTCAAAAGAGGTAGCTGACACCTGTATTCTGTCGCCCATAAGTCTTCCCATAAGCGAGCTGTCACTTACGGCGTGAACTCCGTCTTTACCGATAGAATCGAGGTACTCTATTCTGCTTTTATACTCAGGAATATTTAAAAGTGCTTCGCGCAGCGAGGCTTTTTCCCGCTCATTACGGAACATGCCCTGAACGTAGTTGTGGTAAGCGGCAGCAGGTGTCGGTGAATAGAACAGAACGTCATACTCCGTGGCCGGTTTTCTTATATTGTCCGTATACATACCGGCTGTCTGGCTGAGTATATACGACGGAAAGCGTGTTCCTCCCTGTGCATCGCAGAGCGGATAGGAAATAATCACACGTTCTGAAGCAGATGAAAACAAACGGTACACCACAAATCTTTCATCTGCAAGAAGACGTTTTGTATCCTTGCCAAGATCGATGCCCATCTTTTCAAACGCTTCCTTGTCAGTACTGCTCAGAAGGCCTGAAGATTTAGCTGCAAAAGGAATAATACCTTCATTTGCACCCATTACGAAGATCACATTCTGTCCTTCTACTCTTGCCTTTTCAGCTGAAACAACCGAAACGATATCGAGTTTCTGCGGCGGTGCAAGGAATCTGTTCTGTCTTACGATAAGTGTGAACAGCTCTGCAAATTCAGAAGGATCTGCAGCCTCATCGCCCAGTACTTCAGCGACCGTATCAAAGGTATCCATGATACAGTTCCACAGACGTTCCAGTTCCGAAGCTGTATCGGTTATTCCGTTGTTTTTGTATTCTGCAATAAGACCAGAGACATTTTTCGTTATCTCCTGTTCCTCAAGGAATTCATAGATATACCGGCACATCTGCGCCGCCGTGCTTCCCTTCATCTTTTTACGGAGCGCAATGACCGGATCGGCAAGTCTCATCCTGAGTGCTTCAGCGTTTGCAAGATCTTCCTTCTTTTCCGTACCGGAAAGTCCGGTCCCGGCAAAGCTTTCCTCCCACATATCTCCATCAATGTTCCATTTGTAACAGAAGTTTTCAAGGAATGCTGTTTCAGTCAGCGAAACCGGAGTAAGACCTGTCTTTGCAAAACGGAAAAGCACATCACTCTGAAGTTTTTTCGAACCAGCCATTTCAAGCAGCGATGTTATCAGTATTACTATGGATGTATGCATGACCGGAGTTTCCGCATCGGAAAAATACGGGATTTCATAGCGTTCAAGTGCGGCCTTCAGTATTATGTCGTAATCCTCCGGCTGACGTGAAGCTATGGTTATCTCACCGTACCGGCATTCATTTCCGTCGATGAGTTTTCTGATATATGAGCACACAAAATCGGCTTCCCTGTAAAGATCCTTCGCCTCGGTTATCTGTACAGCTTCTTCGGACAGGACCGGAGCTGTCCTTCTTCTGAATATGCTTCTGCTCAGCTTCTTTACTGCATCGTTCACGAAACGATGATTCCCGATAAGAAGCTCTGTATCCTGTTCTGTCCTGTACTTTTCAGCTATGGCCTTCAGCCTCGCATATGTGGTATTAACAGTCGAAAACAGAGAATTCTCCTTTTTTTCCGTCTCCGGTGTACACAAAGCGATATTTATTTCCGAACACTCTGCCGTCATGACATCGATCATTTCCAGTTCATCCGGACTGAATGAATCGAACTCATCGATGAAGCAGACGGTATTCTCAAAAAAGTCATTCATATTGGCGGCAGCAGCTGCCTCGGTTATATCTGTAAGACTGTCACGAAATCCGCGTTCAGTCATTATGCTGTCGTAAGCCGAATAGATCATGGATATGTCCGACGCCTTTTCCTTCAGCTTTTCATCCATGCCGTTTATACGTGAAGCAAGACTGTCAGCTGTAACCGAAGCACGTCTGAGGTCTGCGACTATTTCAAGAGCGTCGTTTATAAACGATCTGCTTTCAGCCTGCCTTCCGAAAAACATAAATGATTTATTTTTTCGTATCTCCTTAAGTGCGAGATACATAAGTGCGGCCTTTGTGCTGTCATCAGCATATTCACCTGAACGGCTTCCGAAAGTATCGAAAATCAGACGTGCAAGACGCGTAAAGCTGAGAACATTTATACTGTTTGACACGACACTGCCGAGTTTCTGATACATTTTCCGTTCGTACTCGAAAGAAAACTGCTCCGGAACTATTACAAATATTCTCCTGCCGCTTTCCGCATGCGTCTTTATTCTTTCTATTATGGCAGATGACTTTCCGGAACCTGCCTCTCCAAGTATGAATCTTAACATTCCGGCCTCCCGTTTACGTAAACTATGTGAAATTCCCATAATCAATTATCCCCCGAAAACCAGATCACGGTTCCGGGGGAGTATATCTTATTCTGTGAACACCCTCATATCTTTCACTTCAATGTTTTTATCAGTTTTGAACACAACTCCGCCTTTGAAAATACACTTGTTTTCCTTATCATAAAATTCATAGTGAATCCAGTTTTCCGTACCTTTTTCAGCAGCAGCAAGCCACTTTTCCTTCGGCTGAGTGATAGATTTCTCCCAGGTTGCACCAGGTTTCATCTCTTCATCGCTCTTGTAATAGACCTGATCAGATACATTAACAAACTCGATCGTCAGAGTAGCACCGCCGTCTGCTTCCTCCAGTGATTTTACATAAGCACCGAGGTATTCGTTCTGAACATCAAATGAATATTCCGGAGCCGGTTCCTCAGTAACTTCTTCAGCAGAACTCTCGTCATCCTCTTCAGCAACGGAATCATTTTCATCCTTTGAGTCTTTGTTATCCTTTGATTTTTTATCGTCCTTTGAATCCTTGTCGTCCTTGCTTTTCTTATCCTTTTTATCGTCCTTGGAATCCTTATCGTCTTCTTCATCAGTTTCAGGCTCGATCACATTTCCTGAAACATCAGTTTCCGCAGCACTGTCTGCATTTTCCTCATCACTTTTACCGCACCCGCCAAGAAGGAACATCATAGCAGTCAGTATGATCAAAAATTTTTTCTTCACTTTTCCATTCCCCTTCATAATTTTCGTTATATTTATATAGAATATAATAGCACATTTTCAATACAAAAACAACCCGAACGGCACCGCTCCATGATACTTATTCACTTAATCCCGGAACATGAAAAACCGGAATCGGTGCTGAATGAATGCATAACTGACAAGATTCGTAAACCACGAACTGATTTACGGAATATATAAATACTCATAACGATTAATAAAGCATCAGATGATTTATACATCATTCCAAAACAGAATCAAGATTTTAAAAAATAATTGTTTACTATTGACACATCCAGCCCTTTGTGTTAAAATATAATAAAATATTTTGATACTTATAATGTTATATTGTATGTTTATAGGGAGTTGAAAATATGAGTGTAAATCTATCAAAAGGTCAAAAAGTTGATCTTACAAAAAACAATCCCGGACTTAGCAAAATTTTAGTTGGACTTGGCTGGGATACAAACAAATACAGTAACGGTGCTGATTTTGATCTTGACGCTACTGTATTTCTTCTTCAGGAAAACAGAAAAGTAGGAAATAACAAAGATTTTATTTACTATGGAAATCTTAAGCATTCGTCTTGCAGCGTCGAGCATATGGGCGATAACCTGACAGGAGGAAATGAAGGTGACGATGAACAAATAAAGATCGACCTTTCAAAAATTCCGGATAATATTGAACGTATAGCTGTAGCTGTAACTATTTATGACGCCGATGTCCGTGGACAGAATTTCGGACAGGTGAGCAATGCTTATATACGTCTGGTAGATGAAAGCAACGGTAGTGAGATACTTAGATTTGATCTCGGAGAAGAATTTTCAGTGGAAACATCGGTAGTGTGTGCTGAAATATATCGTTACAAAGGGGAATGGAAATTCAATGCAGTTGCCGGAGGATTCAAAGGCGGTCTTAAAGCAATGTGCCTGAATTTTGGCGTAGATATGGAAATCAGTGATCCGCAGCGTGGAGCAGTCGAATTAAAAAAAGGTCAGAAAATCAGCCTTCTCAAAAGTGGTAATTCAGTTGGTGAAGTTCTTATTAATCTGAACTGGAGTCAGCCTCCTAAACCAACTGGCCTTTTAGCTTCCCTTCTTGGGAACAATGGTATAGACCTTGATCTTGGCTGCCTTTATGAACTTCAGGATGGAAGAAAAGGATGTGTCCAGGCTCTCGGAAATGCTTTTGGAAGTCTTGTAAACGCACCATATATCTCTCTTGACGGTGATGATCGCAGCGGTGCAAATTCCGAAGGTGAAAATCTTAGGGTAAACGGTTCTATGATACCGAAAATCAAGCGAATACTCGTTTATACATTTATCTACGAAGGAGCTGCAAACTGGAATGAAGCCAAGGGCGTTGTAACCATTAAATGTTCCGGTAACCGCGATATAATCGTAAAAATGGACGAATACGGTTCTGCATATACTATGTGTGCAATAGCCCTGCTCGAAAATACTGGCAGCGACACACTTGGTATCGAAAAAATAGTTCGTTTTTTCCGCGGTCATATGGATATGGACAGAGCATTTAACTGGGGACTTCGCTGGGTAAAAGGAAGTAAAGACTAATTCACAGACAATGTAAGTTCCTGACATATCTGCTCACTGTAAAATACAAACAAATTCTAAGTTTACTATCTATCCGGAGGTTACTGCAATGAAAAAAGAACTGTACATCACTATTACAGGCGTTAAACATTATTATGGCATGAAACCTTTTAAACCAGGAAAAATCGTTAAACTTATCAAAGATTATAAAAATGAATACGATAACGAAGCAATAGCAGTTACTCTCGATCATATCGATAAAATCGGATATGTTGCCAACAGCACCAATACAGTATATCAGGGAACTTTCAGTGCAGGCAGAATATACGATAAAATGGATGAAACCGCTTTTGCTGAAGTTATGTTTCTGACACACGAAGCTGTTATTGCGAGATTTATCACGGACGGAAATTTTAAAGAAGATGATGAAGCTGATGAAGAGAACGATAATCCAGAAATACCGGATTACAGCGGGAACGAGGGCGATCTTAATCTCGTTGAAGGGTTAATGTCTTTTTCAGATGCTGACTATGTTGATGATAATGGTAAAGGCAAAGGTAATGATGACGATTCAAAAGCACCGGATTACAGTGGTGAAGAAGACGATCTTTTTCCGTTAGCAGGTGAAGCTTTGCCTTCTTATGAAAAACCGGATTCAGAGCACACCCAAAGCAACGACAGTTCCAGTTTCGGAGAACGTATAAGGCGACTTCTTGGGAACGACTGAAACTCACAATAAAAGAGTTTTCCCTCCGAAACAAAAACAATAAAAAAGTATTCTATCAAATTCAAACAGCATGACTTATCCGTAAAAAACGTTTTAAGTCATGCTGTTTTTTCATCTAATTCATATTTTTTTCAGTTAATGAACACCGTCAGATTCATGTGAAAGAGCCTCCAGATAGCCAAGTACTCTGTCCATCTGAGATTTATCCAGTTTATTAAAACGTTCCACCATCTGGCCAGTACGTGTTTGAATATTAATGACATAATGACCGTTTTCTTCTCCTGTACCAGCCACAGAATCAGAACCGGAAAGCAGCCATTCAGGTGATACTTCCAAAACACGACATATAGCAAGTATTTTATCCGATGAAGGATTGGTTCTTTTCTTTTTCCATTCACTAATAGTACTCTGCTTTATACCGGTTAGTTCAGCAAATTCTTTTTGAGTCATAGCAATCCGACTTAGTCTCTCAAATATTCTGTCACTGATAGTCATTGGCTTTCTCTCACTTCATATTTAAAGTTAAGAAACACATATGTTCCTTGTTAAAACATTTCATGCAGTTTCTCTTACCATTGCAATCAATGTATTTATATCCTCAACTGAAAGGTCGGTTGCTTTTGCAATATCTTCTGCTGAAAGGAGATTCATTTTAATAAGTCTTATAGCTGTCTGATACTTTTCCTGACGAACACTTTCGTTATTCAAATCTTCCATGATTTTGCACATTTCTTCACGACGTCCATTGAAAAATGCGGACATATATGTATCATCCATCAGTTTGAAATCCGAGATTTTTGCAAGGAGTTCCTCTCTCTGCTGTTCAGGTGTTTTTATGATAACGTTATTTTCCATTAGTTATTCCCTTGTAAAGCAATTATGCTCAATAATATTATAGCTCTTTTTTTCCAATTTAGCAATAGAAAAAAACCAGTAATGAGTCTGCACTCTTTTAAATTCATCAAACATCATTTTTCATCAGATACTTATTGCTTACAACCTTCATAGAAAGATCAGCTGCAATCAGCGTACTATACACCGGTTCAACTGGTCTGATAACGATCCCCTCTTTCTTTCCTCCATTCGGATAATCGCCATCTGCACGCAAAAGCAAAGATTCAACTGTCGGATACTTTGAAGGAAGGTCGGTATCAGTTTCTTCAACCGGTACAGTTATCATTCCTAAAGCATCGCATATTTCCTGCATTCTTCTGAGGCCCACTCTTTTACCGTTTTCACGAATAGTAAACACATACCACTCTGGTTTAGTCAGTCTCAGTCTGTTCTGCTGAATACCAGGTGCACACAACTCTCCCTGAATAGTAAGTGTATCAAGATTATTTTCCTTCATGAACGCATCCATCTTTTCATAGTATCCGCGTTCTTTGACAAGATCATAAAACGAGCTGCTTCCGTCATCTTTATACTCATAATTATGTCCGGTAACATGAAATCCGTTTTCATCTATTCCGATAGAATGCGACGAACCGTCCATCTTAGTTGTTATGTAATATTCAAGTCCGGAGAATGCCTTTATCAGTTCCGGTTCAGCCTGAACACGGGTTTCATCTGTATGCGGAATATCGTAAGGTAAAGTCCCTATAACAGTACCACCTGTAGTTGCTTTTTCTTCTATCTCCCATTTTCGGACACCAAGCAGTTCTGTAACATCCATTCCCGGCTCTGTATCAGCCGGTATCTCCGGGAACTTGCTCAGCGGCAATAATAATCCCTGAGATATCTGACCTTTGAATTTCTGTGTACGCAGACGAAACCCTTCACCCATAATATCAGTTTTCCTGTAACTCGAAGTTCTTAAGAATTCAAATTCCGGTCTGATAGGTAAAAAGCTGTCTATTTCAAAATATACTCCAAGATCCATAGGTCTAAAAGTATCTTTATTCACTACACATTTCCATCCAAGAACATATGCAAGTTCTATTCTGTCAGCTCCTTCAATGCTTTCGATATTAAAAACTCTCTGTACACTTGCAAGTTTTCTGCTCATTGTTATCTCCTCCTGTTTTATCAGCGCTAAAATTCATATATATGAATTAGTTTCATTAATATGAATTATACAATATCATTTCTGTTTTGTCAATAGAAAAATTATTATTCCTGAATGATATTTCACTTGATTTATTCTACGAAAAAGGTAGTGCGCCGTTTGGCGCACTATCAATAGCACAGGCTCCTCAAATGAGGAGCCTGTACCTTTTATATGGAAGTAACAAAACTATCTTACATTGCTTACCGTACCAATTGATACATAATTAGCGGCGATGGCACCGAGGTCGGTACCTGCCTGTGCTTCCCATATTCTCTTAGTCGAGATACGGTACAGCTTTTCGCCGGTCTCAGATGTTTCTTCGGTATATGTATCATCGTAGAACGGTCCGGTATATACGCTTGTATTATTCATTATTCCCTTGCATTCACTTAAAGGGCAGTCCGGAAAATTGATGTTCCAGATCTGATCCTTTTCGGGTACGTTGTCAAGACAGAACTCTATTGTCGCCGCCAAATATCTGTCACATACTTCAGTACACGGCAGCGTTCCCGTCGAAAATGCAGCGGAACGGATACCGAGAAACGCTCCTTCCAGAGCTGCACCTGCCGTGCCGGAATACTGTATATCCGCTGAAATATTGAAACCGTTATTGATACCTGAAAAAACATGATCCGGCTTTCGCGGAAGTATCTTCTTAACTCCCACAAGAACGCAATCCGCCGGAGTACCCGAACATGCATACGCTTTCACACCATCGATATGCATATCATATTCTCTTACTCTGAGGGCTTCCCTGCATGTGATGCTGTGAGACATCGCACTCCTCTGCCCGTCCGGCGCAATGACATAAACCTGACCGTATTTCGCAGCAGTCTCCGCAAGTTTCCTTATACCGGGCGCATCTATTCCGTCGTCGTTGGTAATGAGAATAAGATTGTCTTTATCTGAAACCTTCATTTTTCCCTCGCTTCTGTTCTTTTTAAATATCGTACACTGTCTTTGATTATTCTGACTCTTTCATCATCTGTTCAGCCAAAATAACAGCATTTTCGATAAGCTTCGGACAGACAGCTTTGATAACTCCGTGTTCCTTTGCATACTGTCTTTCTTCTTCATTGGAAAGATCACATTTCAGAAGTTCGCGGCAGAGATATGAGCCGTTCTGCTTTGCAAACTCAGTCATAAAACGCTTTGCATATCCATCAGCTATAAGCTGCTGTTCCGTATCGCCGACAGCAGTCATTCCGTATTTCAGTCCGAGAGCCATCAGTGCGCCTGTGCATGCGCCGCAGACTTCGCCCTTACGCATTCCGCCGCCAAAACATGCTCCGAGTCTGAGTGCCATTTCTTCAGTGATACCAAATTCATCTGCAAATGACGCAAGTACTGCCTGAGAGCAGTGACATTTCTGTGCAAAATATTCTTTCGCTTTTCCTGATCTTTCCATAGTTAACCACAATCATCTAGCTAATTACCGATATGCACTCCAAAATTTGCAAATCTCATATATTTAATAATGCGATAAAATCTTCTTAAACAGCGGAATTTCGAGGATTTTATCGCTTTTTCTATTGACTTTTC
>Ga0310694_10000877_pt1 | contig 37029 bp, 38 predicted proteins | sample 174DNAGHGhighgp2_FD_203884 | JGI IMG/M metagenome (GOLD analysis project Ga0310694, IMG submission 203884) | Sheep rumen microbial communities from Palmerston North, Manawatu-Wanganui, New Zealand - 1742 DNA GHGhigh gp2 (v2) (version 2) | ecosystem: Host-associated > Mammals > Digestive system... | reverse complement strand
GGCCTTCAGGCAACCCCTGACAGTCATAAGACTCGGATAGTAAACTTATCTCAGTAATAACAACGATAAGTCAACTTATACCAGTAATAATCTATAAACCCGAGTCAACCTAAATCAGGAAAGGACATAGAGCCTTGGGCTGGCGCTATTTTCGACCATTTCGCCCAGGACGTCGTAGATCCTGCCGATGCTGTCCTCCTCAATGGCTCGCGCAAAAGGCTCATCAAGCGCGTGGAGGATAACCTGGAACTTGCCAAGCTGGCGAAATATATCCATACACATAGCGCCATTCAGGCCCACGGCTTCAAGATTGACGACATAGATGACCGCTCCTTCATAGAGGAAAGCATCGACATTATTCTGGCCAGAAACCTCCGTGCACCCTTTGACCTGCTGCGCGGCAGCCTATATTTTTCCTCCCTGAAGAAAGCCACCAAGAAATGGGATAACACACTGGCGCTGCTCCCCAAACCGGAAGACGTTGAATTCGTAGAGGGTTCACCCACCTTCATCACCGATACCAGCCTGGACAAAATCATACGGGACCTCAAGAAATTCCTCAAAAGGACAAAGGAAATCATCGCAATCAATGAAGATTACCGCATCAACGACTTCTTGCGTCGAGTAAAGGACCTCGGAGTACCGATGACAAACGCTTACTACCGTGACCTCTATCACTGTCTGGAATATTTCGGCCTCCTGAACGAAGGTCAGGTCAATCAGCACAATGTCCTCAACCAGCCCCAGATAAGGGAACAGTTCATCCAGAAACGAATCAAGCGAGTATAGCCCTATGGAAAAAGTCCCTGTAGGTCAGAAGGAATTTGAGCTGATGTTTTCCCGCAGCAGCATCAAAGAGTACATCAATGAAATATACGGCCTCCTGCTTGATTTCGAATTGCCGGAAGATAATTTCAGCGTGGAAGGCATTCCAGTCAGCGATTTCGACAACCGCCTGGACTACTGCATAGCTTTGTCGAAGATGCTTATCTCCCTTACCGTGAAAGGCATTGAGAGTAAAGAATACAGTACCATTGACCCGGACTTTGTTGACCCGCTGGTCAATGCCATCTTAGATCTGCTCAGGTCCACCATCAAAGCCATAGAGGATGAAATGGACGAAAATGCCGTAACGGCCGATGTTCGTGTTGACCAATATGGCGAGGAGTATTATGACTATGAAGACTATATGGAATCTCATATCACAACCGAATATGAAAAGCAGCTGGAGGATATAATGATTGACACCTTCGGCACCGGTGTTGAGATTCCCAGGTACGAGGATTTAAAGAACTCTCATGCACCACTGGACTTGGATTTCATTACCAATGTCCTCAACTCGTTTACTGCCGCCAAAGAAAAGCGGGACCGCTTAAAACGCGCAGAGAAGGGCAATATCAATATGAATATGTTCCTCTGCATGGCGCTTGAATATGGCCTCCAGCCCACCAACAAGGTCTTCCGTGACCTATACGACGCCCTTGATGCATTCGGCTATATCGACAAGGCGCAGGTCAAGCTTCACTCCGACGATTCTCTAAACCGTTCGCCCGATATTGCCAAGAGCGACTTCCTCCGCAGTCGCTATAAACAACTCAGAAAGAAAGGGCTGGTCAAATGATCCCGTAAATCGGGACAACAGTCTCTCAAAACTGCTCAGGTCTTGTCCCGAATCCGGGATGAGACCTGAGTTTTTTCATGCTTTTCATATCCCGCGTAACTCTTTGGGTATCAAATAAATAATGCTTTCCTTTGCATTGGAAAAGCTACCGTGGTGGAGTGGATTAAACCTGGTAGCCGCGGGAAGGAAACTTCATCCACGTGTTACACCCCCGCCGACCCTAAATAGTATAGAACAATGTCACTATTTGAGTCAACGCGGCCCCTCTACGCGTTATCAGAGGGAGAGTTCTTCCAGCATCTGGAAGAGGTAGTAAAGCAGACCATCGCGAACTCCCGCGGTGGCGAGCAGCCCAGTGAGCCCCAGAAGCCCGGCGGACGTCTTGTTTACGGCCTCCATGGAATCTGTGAGCTTCTGGGAGTGAGCAAGAAGACCGCCTTCGAGCTGAAGGAAGGAATCCTTGCTCCGGCTGTCAAGCAGCGCGGCAGGAAGATCATCACCGATGCCGACCTCGCGCTCAAGTTGTTTGACGAAAAGAAAGGGAGGAAGCAGCATGCATAAGATAGGTTATCGTATGCCCGCAACCCCTTTCCGGCCGTCATTCAGCCCGCAGGCACAGCAGAACCGTTGGACCAAGTCCATGGGTAAGCCCTCAACCCAGAACCTGAAGGCTAATTATAATGTAAGGAGGACGCCTTATGTCAGACGATAAGACCCCGCTTTCGCAGCAGCCGATGGAAGACCTTCCTGCATCCATCGCCCCCATCGAGGCGATTAACCAGGAAGCCGAGGCCCTTCGGAAAGCCCCCACCATCGTGGGATGCTTGCAGAAGCGCTCCATGAACGACTGGGTGGACGATTCTCTCACCAAGCCCAAGCCCCGCACCTTCTGCCGGGGCCTGCTGGTAGAGCATGAGATTACCGCCGTTTACGCCTCTGCTGGAGTCGGCAAGACCATCGCCTGCGTGGAGATGGCCGAGCAGATTGCCCGGGATACCGGGGAGGAAGTCAACTACCTGGACTTCGAACTTTCGGAGTTGCACCTTCGGGACAGGTACGTTGATGCCGAAACCGGTGAACGGCATATCTTTCCGCCCAACCTCAACCGCTTTGAGTTCTCGGCAGACCTCCTGGGAGATGTCGATGTTGAGGATGCCATCCTTGCCAGCATCGAACAGGAAGCCAAACGCGGAGTCAAGTACCACTTTGTGGATAATTTGACCTACATTTGCCGCGATTCCGAGAAAGGCCTTACCGCCGGAGAGTTCATGAAACTCCTGCGTAAACTGCGCTCAGAGTACGATTTGACCATGGTCATCGTGGCGCACACGCCGAAACGCGACATGCGTCTTCCCATCACGCAGTACGACCTGGCCGGCTCTTCGAAGCTTATCAACTTCTTTTGACGCCGCCATTGCCGTGGGCCGCTCCGCACGGGACAACGAGGTTCGCTACATCAAGCAGACCAAGACCCGTACCGGTTCCGAGCTCTACGGTGCCGACAACGTCCTTGTCTACCGCCTTGTCCAGACCAACGGCTTCACGCACTTTGAGTTCCAGGACTATGGTCGTGAGAAGGATCATCTCAAGGAGTCCAGCTTCGACACGGAGATGGAGGAAATCAACGCGATTGTTCCTCTCTGCGGTCAGAAGCAGTCCCAGCGCCAGATTGCCGATGCTGTCGGTATATCTCCCGCCACCGTGAACCGCCGTATTGCCAAGGCCAAGAAGCTGGGCCTTCTGGACGAGAATGGCATGCCCGTTTCTCCCGTTTCAAGCGAAACGGAGGAGAAACATGAGAAACAGCCTGAAACGCCAGAAACTTCCGCTCAACCGGACCTTTTTGAAAAGGAGGGTGGCGATGAGTAATTACCGCTTCAGCCTTGCCCATTACCATGGTAAAGGCACCCTTCTTGAGTGTCCCAACTGCCATCAGCGCCAGCTGGTGCCTTACGTGGACAACGAGACCGGTGAAATCCTCGACCCCACTTGTGGCCGCTGCAACCGCGAGTCCAAGTGCGCCTACCACCTCACGCCGAGTGAGTACTTCCAGCAGAACCCTGGGGCACGTCCCCAGGGCGATGCCTGGAGGCAGGCTCCGGACTGGCTCAAGAAGAGCCGGTTCAAGCCCAAATCCAACACGCATCTGCTCCCAGAAGAGAAGGTTCACGAGCGCATCTGGGATTACCCACGTGACCTCATGGAAAAGACCCAGCGCCCGGATCGTCCCTGCGATTTCCTCACCTTTATCCGCACGCTTTTTCCGGAAGAGACCGTCTTGCACCTGGCACGGCTTTACCACTTGGGCGTCACCAAGGCCAAGGAAGTCATCTTCCCGCAGATTGACGTTCAGGGCCGCTACCGTGGTGCAAAGGTGATGGGCTACGACCCGGTCCGTGGCAAGCGTATCAAGCATACTGACCACGATGTGGACTGGTTGCACCCGCGCCTGCAGAAAGCCGGAATCCTTCCGAAGGAGTGGAAAATGTCCCAGGTCCTCTTTGGTGAGCATCTTATCAAGGAATTCCCGGACCGTCTCATCATCCTTGTCGAATCCGAGAAAAGCGCTGTCATAGGCACCGGCTACTGCCCGCAGTACAACTGGCTCGCTACCGGCGGCAAGACCCAGCTCGGGGATAAGCTGAACATCCTCCAGGGCCACAAGGTACTCGTCATTCCCGATGTCGATGCCTTTGAATACTGGACCAAGTATTTCAGCGAGCGCCCTTACCTTAGCGTCCGGATTTCCCGGATGATTGAGAATGAAGCCACGCCCGAGGAGCGCGAGGAGCAGATTGACATTGCTGACTGGCTCATCCGGGCCTATGGCAGCAGGAAGCCCGCCGCTGTTTCTCCCGTTTCAAGCGTTTCATCACAGAAAGAGGAGAAACACCCTGAAACGCAGTACGCCAATCCTGTTGCCCGGGAAGTGGCCAAGTATTTCTCCCCGGAAGTGATGCCGGAAGTGGCAGCGTTGATTGATGACCTGGACCTCCAGATTGTTTCCATTATCCAAACTAAACCCAATCAAGATGAAGAAGATACTACTCGATAATGGCCATGGGCTCAACACCCCTGGCAAGCGTTCCCCGGACGGAGTCCTTCGGGAATACGCCTACAACCGTGAGATTGCCCGCGCCATCCTGGAACACCTCCAGTTGCGGGGCATCGATGCCGAGTTGGTAGTCCCCGAAGAGGAAGACATTTCGCTCTCCGAGCGCTGCCGCCGCATCAATTCCAAGGCCCTGATTAACGGCATTGCCGACACCTTTGCCATCTCCATCCACGTCAATGCTGCCGGTGACGGCAAGGAGTGGATGAATGCCACGGGGTGGTGCGCATACACCTATCCGGGCCGTTCCCGGGCTGACAAACTGGCCGATTTCCTTTACAAGGCGGCAAAGCGTCACCTTCCCGACCAGCGGCTCCGTACCGACTATTCAGACGGTGACCCGGACTATGAAAAACCGTTCTATATTCTCAAGCACACGTACTGCCCGGTCGTGCTTACGGAGAATATGTTCATGGATGCTTTACCCGACTACCATTTCCTCTTGTCGGACGAAGGGAAGCGGGCTATCGTGAACCTCCACGTGGACGGAATCTGCGAATTCCTGCGGTCTTTGTAAAGGGTAACGTAACACTCCTTTTAGCCTCAATTCAGCGATGAGTTGAGGCTTTTTTAGTGCCTCAATCTCACTCTATTACACCCCATTTATGGTAATTCCGACAAAAAATGCTATATTTGAAATTTATAAGCAAAGCACCATAATTTACTATACTACAGTAGGCAGTATGAACGCTGTTGAAACACGAAACCGTATCGACCAGATATGGGATGTGTTCTGGAATGGGGGCATCACCAATTCGCTTACCATTTTGGAGCAGATGACCTATCTCTTCTTCATGAAGATGCTGGACGATGCACAGATACAGGCAGAACGGAACGCCCGCGCTTTCCGCATCACGATAGACAACCTCACTTTCCGTGAGGGAGAGAAATGGCATAACCCGGACACAAATACCGATGTCCCTTACCACGACCTCCGCTGGTCTACATTTATGACCTACACTTCGCCGGAGAAATTGTACAATCGTGTTCGGAATGATGTATTCGTCTTCATCAAGAATCTGGGAACCGGTGACGAGTCCGCCTATAGCCGCTATATGCAGAACGCTGTGTTCCTGATTCAGAACCCACGCACCCTCGTCAGGATTCTGGAAGGTATCAACGAGCTGGATATGAAGGAACGGGACACAATGGGCGATGTCTATGAGTATATCCTTGGGAAAATGGCCGCTTCCGGCAACAATGGCCAGTTCCGCACGCCCAGGCATATTATCAAGATGATGGTGCACCTGATGAAGCCTACCGTCGATGATGAGATTTGCGACCCGGCAATGGGTTCTGCTGGCTTTATCGTTGAATCTGCACAGTATATCAAGGAGACACAGCCGAATGAGCTTCTGAAAACGGAGAATCTGAACCGTTTCCGGGGACCGATGTTCCACGGGTTTGACACCGACACCACCATGCTCCGAATTGGGGCGATGAATTTGATGCTGCACGGTGTTGAGGCCCCGGATGTCAAGTGGCAGGACAGCGTTTCTGACGAGAATACAGATACGGACCGTTATTCGCTGTGCCTGGCCAATCCTCCGTTCTCCGGCAGTGTGGACGGTCAGAGTATTGCTAAGTCGCTGACGGCTATTGCGAATACCAAGAAAACGGAATTGCTGTTCCTGGCGCTTTTCATCAGGATGCTCAGGACGGGAGGAAGGTGTGCTTGTATTGTACCGAATGGAGTCTTGTTTGATGAGAAGAAAGCCTATCGGGAGTTACGAAAAGAATTAGTGGAGAATCAGTTGCTTCATGCTGTTATATCGATGCCATCGGGTGTCTTTAAGCCATATGCCGGTGTGTCAACCGCCGTATTAGTTTTTACGAAAACAAATTCAGGTGGAACAGAAAAGGTATGGTTTTACGATATGAAATCTGATGGCTATACTCTTGATGATAAGCGCACTGAAATAGAGGAAAATGATATCCCAGATATTCTCTCTCGCTGGAACAATCTAAGTCAAGAAGAGTCACGTTCGCGTAGGGATAAGAGTTTTCTTGTCCCTGTTGAAGAAATCCGTTCTAAAAAATACACTTTTGCAATCAACAAGTATTGGGAGATTGAGCGGGAAAGTGTTGAATATGAATCTTCAAAATCCATTCTCGGTAGGATTATGAAAGACGAGGAGGATATTGTTGCTTCACTGAAAATATTTGACAAACTGTGCCTGTAATTGATTTAAATGGGAAATAGATGGGAAATAAGACCTTTTGAGCAGTGTATTAAAAAAGTGAAATACACCGCCAAAATTCCGCGTCAGTATTTTAAAGAATCTGGACGTTTCCCCATTATTTCTCAAGAGGAGTCATTCATAAACGGTTTTTGGGATAATCCGAGTGATGTTTTTCATGTTGTTGAGCCAATCGTTTTATTTGGTGACCATACTCGTCATCTAAAGTATATCGATTTTGACTTTGTTTTAGGGGCAGATGGAGTAAAGATTCTTTCCCCCGTAAATGATATAAACGCAAAGTATTTCTATTATTATCTTCAATGGCTGAACATACCCAGTCTTGGGTACTCACGTCATTTTAAATTACTCAAAGAGAACAATATTAAAGTTGCTCCAGCAAAAACACAACTTAAGATTACTGAGGAATTAGATATTCTCTCTCGTGTCATTGAAAAGAAGGAGCGCCAACTTCGAGAATTTGATAGTTTTTCAAGATCTCTCTTCTATGAGAAGTTTGGTGATCCTATTCTCAATGATAAAAATTGGCCTATTTATCAATTGGGTAATTTGTGTAACGACGTTAGATATGGTACCAGTAGGCCTTCATCTTCTTCCGGAAAGTACAAATATCTTAGGATGAACAATCTCACTTACGAGGGAGATATTGACTTATCGCTTGTTAAGTATATTGATATACCTGATAATGAGATAGATAAATGCGTCGTGAGAAAGGGTGATATACTTTTTAATCGCACCAATAGTAGAGATTTGATAGGGAAAACTGCTTTATTTAGTTTTGAGGAGGATATGGTTATCGCAGGGTATATTATTCGAGTTAGAGTAGATGAGACAAGAGTGTCACCTCGTTATCTCGTTAGTCTGATGAATATGCCATCCATGAAGAGCCTTCTGCGGAGCATGGCAAAAGGTGCTGTAAACCAGTCTAATATTAATTCGGCCGAATTGCAGTCTATATTAATCCCTTGCCCTCCGCTTGATTATCAAAACGACTTTTCTGCATACTACGACCAGGTGATGAAACAGAAAAAAGCAATTTCCTCATCTTTGGAAGAACTTAGGACTTTGCGGACTTGTCGGATGGATTATTATTTCAAATCGTAGTCCTATGCAGAATTTCGATTATTTGAAGGACATAACCGAACTTCGGGACCTGTACAGTTACTGTGCAGCGGCAGAGGCTACGCAGAAGACAGACCACGATGGCTGTGCCATCAACTGCCGCAGGGCGCTGGAATGGATGGTCCGCACCATCTACACTCTAAAGCGCTTGCATATTCCAGAAAGGGCAAATCTGCTGGAGTTGATGTCCGGGGAACCATTCCTCCAGTTTATAGACGATGACCGGCTTCTGATGGCCGCCCACTATATCCGTAAGGTCGGGAATCTCAGCGCTCACGCTGGAGGCGTCAAAGGCGGCCAGGCATACTTCTCTCTGCTGAATCTTTATAACTTCATTGGCGGCGTCCTTCTCAAACTCGGTGTTCTGGAATCTATGGCACCGTTTGACCGCACACTGATTCCGGATGTCACACCGCTTCATAGAGTGCCTTCTGCCAAGATTGAACCGGCACCGGTGAAGTTCCTGACATCCATTCCCGAAGAAAAACTGCAAAAGCCAGTACCGGCTGAACTGCCTGCATCTGAATATACAGAAGAGCAGACCCGTAAACTCTTTATTGACCTCATGCTGGAAGAGGCAGGGTGGAAGGTTCAGGAAAAGAAACACGCCATTGTACCAGGAACGGCTTCTATTGAGACGCACGTCACGGGAATGCCATCCGAATCCGGTGACGGATATGTGGACTACGTATTGTTCGGAGATGATGGCCGTCCTCTTGCCCTTGTTGAGGCTAAGAAGACATCCGTCAGCATCGAGGCTGGCAGACAGCAGGCCAAGCTATACGCTGACTGCTTGGAGAATGAATACGGAGTCCGTCCAGTCATCTATATTTCTAACGGATTCCACACAGAAATAATCGATGGCCTGGGTTATCCTTCAAGGGACATTTATGGATTCCACACGCAGGCAGATCTCGTTCAGCTCATTGCCAAGCGTGGCCGTGGCGGTATCACAGACGTAAAAGTCCGCGAAGACATAACAGACCGTTATTACCAGAAGGAAGCCATTCACGCTGTCTGCCACCATTTCAATGAAATGCATCGCCGCGCCCTAGTGGTAATGGCCACCGGTACCGGCAAGACACGCGTATCCATATCTCTGACGGAACTGCTTATGCGTAACGGCTGGGCCAGGAACATCCTCTTCCTTGCCGACCGCAAGGCACTTGTTAAACAGGCTCACCGGAGTTTCACCCGATTCTTGGGGAACTCCGTTCCGATGACCATACTCAACGAGCATAAGAAGGTTGACCATAGCGCCCGCATCACGTTTAGTACCTATCAGACGATGATTCGGTACATAGATGCAAAGGAGAAACCCTTCTCGGTGGGCGCTTTTGACCTTGTTATCGTTGATGAGGCTCACCGAAGCATTTTCGGCAAGTATGAGGCCATCCTGGACTACTACGATTCCCTTATAGTCGGACTTACCGCAACCCCGAAGGAGAGTGTGGATAAATCCACCTTTGATGTCTTTGGATTGGAGGATGGTCATCCCAATTACGACTACCCGCTTTCGAAGGCAACTAAAGAAAAGCACCTTGTTCCCCCTCGTTGGATTTCCTGCTCTACGGAATTTCTCAAAAAAGGCATAAAGTTTAATGACCTTTCTGAAGAGAACAAGGCCCAGCTGGACCGCGTATGGGACTATGAAGAAATAGATCCAGGCCGGGATATTGAATCCGATGAGCTTCTCAGTTACATCTTCAATGAGGATACCATAGACAAGGTTCTCAGGCACTTGATGGAACGTGGCCACAAGGTACAAAGCGGAGAACAAATCGGCAAGACCATCATCTTTGCCCACAATCACGACCACGCGACCAATATCGTCAAACGCTTCCATGCACTTTACCCCCATCTTGGCGATGACTTCTGCGCCCTCATCGACGATAAGGTAAAATATGCCCAGAGCCTTATTGACCGATTCTCTGCGGCTGACAAGCTTCCCCAGATAGCCGTCTCCGTCGATATGATGGACACCGGCATCGATGTCCCGGAAGTGCAGAACCTTGTGTTCTTCAAGCGGATTCGTTCCAAAATCAAGTTCTGGCAGATGGTGGGACGCGGTACACGCAAATGCGAGAATGTATCTGGTGACGGTGTCGACAAGAAGGACTTCCTCGTATTCGACTGGTGCGGCAATATCGAGTATTTCAGCGAAATGCCCTCCAAGGAACCGGAGCAGCAGCAGTCCCTATCCAGCCGCATCTTCAAGGTCCGCACATCCCTCGTTGCAGCCCTGCAGGAGCCGGAGCAGAAGGATAAGCCCGGAGCCGAAGAAATTGCGGAAGGCATCAAGAAGACCCTCGTCAGTCAGGTCAAGGCCATTGACAATCACAAGATAGGCATCCGGAAAAATTGGGAGTTTGTCAACCGCTTCTGCCAGGAAGAGAGTTGGGACCACCTCTCTCTGCTTGACGAATCCGACCTGCATAACTTCGTTGCCCCGCACGTTGACACGCAGACACGTGGCTATACGGCCCTCAAGTGGGACATCCTCATCTATAAGCAAATGCTCACTCGTGCCAGAGCGGATGCACCTCCAGCACTGCTCGCTGAGCGTAAGATGTGCAGCATTGCAAAAGCCCTGCTGCATAAACTTAACATCCCGCAGGTCGCGGCCAAACGCCAGTTGCTGGAAGAGATTTCCCATCAGGAAAACCTTCACAGCGCCAATCTTGAACGGCTGGAGTACATCCGTACAGAACTGGGGGACATAGTGCGCTACCTGGGCAACGACCGCCAGCAGATATTCGTCCTCAACATCGAAGATGTCCTGAATGAGAGCACAGAGCTGGAAGGACCGGAGGTTCCGGTATCCTATGAGCAGCGCATTATGGACTGGCTACAGGAAAATCGTGAACTACCCGTTATCCAGAAACTTAAAAATCTGGAGCAACTTGACCATTCCGACATCATCCAGTTGGAAACTATCTGTTGGCGTGACCTCGGCACTCGCGAGGAGTACCAGGAATACATCCACCGCTGCGGAAATCTCTACGGAGAAAGCGTAGCCGCCTTCATCCGTTCCGTCACCGGCATCGACCAGCTCATTGCCATCCAGCGATACTCCGAATTCCTCTCCGACATAGCCCTCAACCCCGCCCAGGAGCAATACCTTCGCGCCATCATCAGCTATGTCTCCACCAACGGTGACATCGAATTCCGCACCCTCGTCACCGTCCCTCCGTTCAGGGGCGTGGACTGGACCACCACCTTCGGCCCCGCCTTCAACGGCCTCACATCCTTTGTCGATAACCTCCACCAGGTAATTGTTGCATAAAACACTGAACTTCGCATAATAATTAAACCCTTTTTATATGGACGCAAAAGTTAAGGCCTACATTGATGCAGGCAAAAAGATTGAGAAAGAGAACAAAAGCCTGGAAGAGCAGAGCATGGAGTTCTCCAAGAGAGAAAAACTCATTTCTTTGGGGCTCTTCTCGAAGGGCAAAACCGTGTATTCCGATGATTATAATGATGAGGCCGGAGATTGCGAATGGGATGATCAGCGCCAGCAGTGGAAATATACAGAACTAATTGTTCCTGAGGTGACGGATGAGGAGTATGCCGCTATTCTCGAATCAGAGGCAATCCAGAAGGGTGAGGAAAAAGCAAAACCCGTTGGCCCTTCTGCCGAGGCTCCAAAGGAGAATAAACGTGCTGCGGAAACGTATCTTGAGATCTGCGCCATCATCAGCCTTATTGTGGCATTGATTGCCTTAATAGCCGGAATTGTAATCGCTATAGATCAAGAGTCCTGGAACCCCTTCTGGATTGGTTTAATAGTCGCCGATTTCTATGTTGCAGGCTGGGCAACCCTCAAGGTAGTTTGCAACATTTCCAATAACCTCCACGACCTCAACGAGAAAGTCAGGAAATAGTACGGCTTTACTAAACGGTACCTTATCAATACGCATCAATCCTATGATTAAAAGGATTCTTTACATACTATTGGCCACATTAATCCTCGTTGGTTGTTCATACCCCAAGAACTACCGGGATTTCAACTATAACGGCTATTACTTTATCCCTGAGACATCTGAAATGATTCCTATTCAGTGTACCTTTATCAAATATGAAGGCTTGGATGCATTCCGTGTATTTCAGCTTGATGAAGCTGGTGAGGTCATTTCTGGCTACGGAACAGATTTGACATCTTATACACAGGAAAAAGAGCATCTGCGTTTCAAAGACACAGAAGTCATTTTGAAAGGCAAGGACGGAAAGATTTATCACGACATGGTCAATTCTGGAATAGTGGGCAAGGGGCATATTATGCTCTTTGGTTTCCGTCATAAAGCTGACGCGAAAATAACTACTCTCACTTTTGACAAAGGGGAAAAGAATATTCTATCTCAATACTTTAAATAACGATAGGAAGCATGAAAACACGATTATTCATATCCGGTATCATTGCAACGGTAATAGTTGCTTCGTGCGGAATAAATGAAGCGGACTACAACAAGGCTTTATCTCAAGTTGACTCTCTTAAATCCGTTATTGGTCAGTATGAAAAGAGATGCGCAGAATTGCAAGACAGCTTAAGCATTCTGAGATTTCCGGCAGACCAGAGGTATAATCAGATTGTCAATCTTGTTAAAGAAGGCTCTTTTGATGATGCGAGGACTGCAATTGCCAACTTAAGGGCCGTATTCCCTAATTCTAAAGAAGCAGAAATGGTTGGGGCACAGTTGACCTATATGGAGAAAAAGGAAGCAGAAAAGAAAGCCGAAGAGGAAAGAATAAAAGCCCTTGGGTTCAAGGTCTTCAAGGATCAGGCTACCGTAAAATTTGAGAAGAAGTCATGCACTTTTTCTGGTTTTACTTACGGGCGTACATTTACCTTCGACCACGTTGCAGATGTAGGTGAATACTATTATCGTACCGCAGACAAAGGAAATACATACATCTTGGCAAACATGAGCATGACAACTAAGGAGAGTTATGCATCAACCCCCAACCTTGCGGTTTATAAGATTGTCGATGGTAGTCTGAAACGCTTAGCAAGCTTTAGTGAGGAGTATGCGTCATGGGCAACCTATGGAGCTTACATCGGGAATTATTCGGAAACCAGCCACGACTTCTCAAAGGTAAACACAGTCAGGTGGAAAATCGCAGCAGAAATCTCTAATGATGAGTCAAAGGTGCCATTGGTAATCCTCACCAATAAAGACGGCTCATATCCGGATTCCTCACTGAGCATTGATGAAGTACGTGAGAAGTGTGAGGTGATAAAAATCCTAAACAGGAATAAGATTTAAATCTCGGTACATTTAATCAGCGAGGGCACCTTTGAAGATGCCCTCGTTGTTTTGATATTAGTTCCGGCAGTCAATGACCACTGTTCCGCCTTGGTTGATATATACCCGATTGACGCGGTGGTCATTCTTGTAGTGCCTTTCCAGGTCTTTTCTTAATGACTCATATTTATCATCAGAAACATACTCCTCAATCTTGACGATGATAAGTCTTCCCATAGGAGTGGCGCTATACTTGCCATCCTTTGTAGTCCGTTTTTCAGAAAGGCCCTGAAGACCATAACTTTGATAAGTGGTAGAGAGCTGTTCAACAAAATAGTCAGTCTGTTCATACAAGTCGCTGTGTTTACTGCATGCTGCAGCAAATAACAGGCAAATCGCGCAAGCGATAACAAAGTGTAATTTCCTCATAATCGGCTCTATAGATTAGCTATTTTCACTACGACATATTCACTACCGTCTTTAGTGAAGTCTTCCAGTTTTAGGGTATAAGGATAATCTACACTTCCAGTGTAGGAAACTGGCGGGTTGTCGAATCTCTCGTAATGACGCGTGAGTGCGTTAACTTTCTTGAGAATGATTGCGTAGGGCTTCTTTGTGAGCTCCTCTGACGCTTCATAACCTGTTTTAAAATTAACGGAACTTACCTTTGAAAAATCATTCCCATTGTCATTATAATTCCCAAGGTAAGAACCATAATCCTTCCAACGAGTAAAGCGGACAAAGAAGTTCCCTTCCCACGTCATTGTGTCACCGGAGATAGAATACAAGGCGAGTTGAGGGAGATTCGGATCTTTATCGTCTGAGGTTATTTTCATCGCTGCAGACAAATACTTATTTCCTCTGTCAGCAGTGTAGTAATGATAGGTGTCGCCATAGGAATCGAAAGTAAAGGTATTTCCGACACTGATATTGGAAAAATCAACCTTATTATAGCCTATAGTTAGAGAAGTTGTAACCTTCAAAGCCTTGAATCCAAGAGCTTTGATACGCTCTTCTTCAGCCTTCTTCTGCGCTACTAATCTGTCTATCTTCTCAATAATTGCAGGCGTGGATTTAGCTTCTTTAGACTCGGGAAAAAGAGACGTTAGACGAGAAACTTCCTGCTTTGCGGCAGTGTAGTCACCGGAAGATACGAGGGCGTTAATCTTATTCAGGCGCTGGTCTGCCGGAAATGCAAGCATCGTAACGGAATCGCGCAATGCCTGAATAACAGCATTGTATTCATTCACCTTCAGGGCAAGGTCGTCGCGCTCTTTCTTGATTTTGTTGAATTCAGACTGGTCAACTCCGCAGGCAAATAAAAGCGGAATAATAGTAAAGACCAGTATGGATTTGTACAATACTCGTTTCATGCTACTTGGTCTTTTCCAGAATCATATCCTTTGCTTTCTGCATTTCGGCGGCAAGAGCGTCAAGGTTATCAGCCTCGAAGAATGCCATTGAACGAGATGTGTATGATTTTGTTTGCACATAGGCTGACCATTTCTTCCTCGTCTCATTGAAGAAGGCACCAATCTCAACTTTATCCCGAGACGTATACTGAGCTTCTGTATATGTCTCCGCATCCTTAGAAAGGATATTGTCTTTAAGGTATTTCAGCGAGCGGATACAGGCATCCAGTTCATCAGCATCCAAAGTGCCGATGTAGGTGTCGGGTGAGCTACTGTAAGAGGAGCGATACTCCGTTTCAAGACGCATGCAACCAATTTTTTTATTGGATACAACATCCGTAATAATGAGAACCTTGCAAGTAACACCTTTAATAACAGCAAGGTCATAGAATTCTTTCACAAGGAAAGAGCCGCTGGACTTCATGAATTGAAGGGTGGTAGATGCCGATTCCTCTTCTTTCTGCTGAGCAAAAGATACAGTGGAGGCAATGAACAGCGCTGCTATTGCCAGGATAATGGATTTTGCTTTCATAATATGGTATGGTTTTATATGACTACACAGCGGACGCAATGGCCCCAATAATTACGAGGATAAAGAAAGCAATGAGAAGGTATGTAACTGTGTGGTCCTTCTTCTCGCTTTCAATTCGGACCGGCGCAGCAGCAGGCTTTGGCTGCTCAGGTTCAGGAGTAGGTTCCATAATAGGTTCCTGGGCAAGTACTTTCTTTTTCTGCTCGTCAAACTCTTCCTGAGATAGAACACCCGAATCAAGAAGGCTCTTCAGCTTTATCAGTTCATCAGTTGTTGATACGGTGCTGGCGAGCTTAGGTTTCTCAACCTCTGCGGGCTTGGTAGAAAGGACATCTGAGACCGCGCTGATAATTTTCTCAATGTTCCTGCGGTTCTTTCCGAGGTCCATAGCGCCACCGAACATAATGCCTGTCTTGGGCGATGACATGACTTTCATCTGCGTACGGGTAGGCGCAATTTCAAGAAGCTGAACGGGGATATTCTCACCCCAACTGGCAAGACTGACACCGGCTTTGAAGGTTACACGGCCGCTGACTTCATCTGCGGAATCCAATTCAAGCCCGTCAATCTTAGGAGCCGCTTCCATAAGAGCATCAAATACGGTTTTCTTTGAGTAAGGATACTCAACACTGCCTTCGTGATCTACAAGACTCATAGTGATTAGTTTTAATGTTATACCTATTTCAATTCTCTCGTAATCAGGTAAAAAAAGTGTGAGCCTCATCTTTCCTATCCTCCAATCGGCTCTGGACGGGCCTGTATCGAATAAGATTAACTCGAACCCACACTTTGCTATAGTGTGAGCAGTGCCCGCAAATAGCCAAGTGTAAGCGGATAATCATTATTCCCGATACAACTGAATTGTCCAGATTCATTGGAAGGAATAAAAGCTTATCGCTCCAAATATGTCGTTGCCATTTTGACAACAAGACAAATTTAGTATTTTATTTCCAGAAATGACAGAAACGACGGAGAAATCCGACATTTACACATCGTTTCATACGTTTCACGTGTTTCTCAGCCTTTAAGATTGAAACGTCAGAAACGGGGCCGATGTCAAAAGAAAGCGGTACTTGCCCGGCAGTCAGTTGCTCTCCCCAGAGGGGCACCCCAGCAACTGCCAGCCCGGCAACCTCTATTGCCACCCTTCGCTGCAAGACTGTGTCAGAGCAAGTCTGCCACAGACTTGCAGACGCCCCCACGCCCCATTGGCCCTCGCACGATGCCCACGCACTTATAAGGAAAAGCGGTTGCGAGACTCTCCACGGCTCCGCACAGCGGCTTCCCGCCGCTGCCCTTTCCACCGCAGAGACCGAAGCCGTGGAGAGACTCGCCCTGAGATCCCCCTCCCGACCTCCCCGAGGGGAGGAGACAAACGGCCGGGCTGCGTCCTCCCTTCGAACCGCCGTAAGTGCTTGAAATCCACAACATTAACATAATCCCATCGGTATTGTGAAACAAATCCCGGCACCGTCCTACCTCGCTCCACCGTTATACAATCTGCGAAGAAATAGGAACCCCGTAAGTGCCTGAGTATCAGGGATTTGATTTCACAATACGGATTATGTTAAGTTGTTCTGACAGAGGCACTTAGCACCGTTTTCCCTTATCCCCGCCCGTCCGAGGCGGCGGAGGACAAGGCACTCCCGGAAGGGAGGGACCACCCCTCCCTCAATCCGGGAGCGCCGCACTTTGCGCTCCTTCGTGGGAACGTCAGTGCCAGTTCCAGCATCGCTCCACCCGCTGTCGGCGTTGCCGCCAGCGACTTCCGCTTTGAGGCTCGTATCAGGGGATAGGAGAAGTTCGTGGGCGCAAAGTGCCGGGCACGTACGCCGTCATCATAATGCGAAGGTAGGGCGCTCGCATTCAGCCTCAGTGCAATGCGGGCAGTCCTCCGCCTTATGCAGCTCCGCTGCTGGGTCGTTCCAGGCCGTGACTCCTCTTCCTCCGCAAGCTCCGTCAGAAGAGTCCCGTCCCTCCACTCCGCGGTAAGCCTACGGCTTGTTAATACCTGGCCGCTATTCCTCCAGGCCTTGCGTCATTTTTGCTCTGCGGGCGGTCCTCGCGTGCGTTCCGCATCGCTGCGGTCCGTCCTCGGCAAAAACGCCGCAAAGCCTTCCGGGCGTCCAGGAAGCGGTCCTGCGGCCCGCTGGCGCAGACAAAGTCCGGATAAACCGGCCTTAGACTGCGCCGGTTCACGCTCCGCATCAGCGTCAGTGCGTTGTACCTTGATTCCAGGGACAATGCCTGTTCGCGAAGAACGTCGTACCCCGCATCCCCGTTTTCCTGCGCTCACTCCTTTGGGCCGTCCCGGCCCAGGCCGGGGAGGCCGTCTGCCAACCGCACAATGCCGGTCTTTGTCGGGGTCTGGGAGCCTAAGGTCTCCCAGCCCTTGTGCCGCCAAAGCCCACCATCCCTCCCGCTCCAGACCGCCTCCCCGGCCACGCTCCACTGCGTTCCGCGCCCTTGGTCATTTAGAGACTCAAAGGCTGGTACCCGCATCAAGGCCGGTGCCCATCTCAACGTCATCGCCCGCGCCACCGTCCAGCCTTTGAGACTCTAAACAACCAAGGTCAACTTGCTGACGTACGCTTCAGCCGCAGTGCTGATTCCAGCGACATCACCCGCCCGGAGGTCGGTAAAAGGGTTTATATATATAATACAGGAGGCAGCGGCTGACGCCGCTGTGGGTCCCGGTATGGAGGCTGGTCTAGCCTTGAAAAAAGTTGTTAACTTGCTGAAAATAAATTTGTTATTGTCGCGGAAAATGACTATCTTGTAGTTAGTTAATAAAGGTTTAGGTTATGGAAACATTGATACGCTTCATCGAAAAAGTTGAGAACCGGGTTCTCTACTACGTCACTGAATTCACCGAGCATCAGGACTCGATGTCTCCCTACACTCCTATATGGGTTCACCAGCTTTCCGGAAAGGCTGTCTTTGATGACTGCCCGGACAAACCGAACTATAAGCGCAGCACCGTGTTTGACCTCTGCGACATCGACAGGAATCTCCGATATGTGCCGGACATGAAACGCATCAAGAAATGGGTGGAGGGTGAAGTCTTGATGCACTCGCTAAGGTGAGCATTTTGGTCCCTTCTCCTTAGGAGGTCCCTCTGAGCTATTGCCCTGCTTAAGACTTCCACGGGGAGCCCCGGCCCTGACAGAGGGCAGCATTTATTAAGAAATACCGGTGTCTTCCGTAGTGTTTTATGAGCCTGTTGTGCCACACGGAGCCAAGACTTGATAACAGGCCATAGAAGGGGTATGCGGCGTCATACCCTTCACTATATACGAAACCCCCGCTGGATTCGTTCCAACGGGGGTAACAGGTTCAGGTTTCAGTCACAAGGACTGGCGTGGTTTAGTCACCGCCACCGGCGGGCTCTTCCGCGGCTGCGGCTGCAGCCCAGGTGACCTCGGCCAGCATGGTGCCGGACTTCTCGCCGGTGCTGGAGTTGACGAAGTAGTAGCGGAAGAAGATCTTCGGGGCCGCAGCGCTGGGGGCGCCGTACTTGGCCACGTAGTTCGCACGGATGTCGATGGCGGCATCGGTGGGCTCTTCCACGAGCTTCACGGCGGAAGCCTTGGCGTGAGCGCGGGACACACCGTTGGACTGGCCTTCGGTGGCCTCAATCACGAGGAAGATGCCGCCGTTGTCAGCCAGAGCCTGGTCCAGCTTGAAGGTGAAGGTTTCACCCTGGCACACGATGGTGGCAGAGGAAGGAGTCTCCACACCAACGAGGGTGGGCGGAGTGGTGAGAGCTTGGCCGCCGCAGGCTACAATCCAGTAGTTGAGGCGGGTGAACAGGTTGGCTCCGGAAATCTTGGCCTTGGAGCCCAGGACGGAACGACCTTCCTGAGAAAGGGCCAGTTTGTTCCAGGCAAGGATGCTGGCATTGGGCAGGCTCTTCCACTGGGTGGTCAGCTGCTTGAAAATGCCCTTGACCTTGGCCTGGTCAGAAGTCCGGATAGAGCCACCGTAACCGCGATTGCGGATGTACTTGCGGCTCTTCATCTTAGCGGCCGTAACGCCCTTGGCGCTGCCGCTCATCTCCTCGAAGGCGATGGAAGGAATGTACTTCATAAGCGTTTAAGTTTTAGGAAGTTGTTGAATATAAGGTAAATAACGTATGCTACTGCAAGTAGTATTTCGCATAGGGTAACAAGCCCCAGGTTCATCTTGGCCTTCTGCCACCATGTCAGTTTCCGTTCAACCTCAACGGTCTTTGTCTGGATTCTGTCCTTGAAGATGATGGAATCCCGGACCACTTCCTTGGTCTCAATCTGGACCGGTACACTCACCGGCTTGGTCTCCAGACTGTGGTGAAGAATTCCGGCCGTGACGGTGGCTTCACTCTTGGCGTAGGTGTTCTCCAGCGTGGAGGCAGTGTCCAAAGTGGCCCTTTTTTCAATTATTATCGGCAGCTCGACGTAAGCCGTATCGTGTACCGTCTTCATTTCCGTGCGCACCTCCACCCGGGCGGACTCGGAGTTTTGCAGGCTCCGAGTCGTTCCACAGGCAGTGGCCAGAATGGCAGAAGCAAAGAGAAGGAAGCGGTTCATAACGTTTAGGCAATATGCTGGTTTTCGTTGTCTATTACTTGTTTGAGTTCGGCTTCAAAACGACGGAATTTGACATCGTAGCTGGCTTTTACTCCGAGGATGGCTCCGCAAAGAACCAGCAACTCGCTTACAATGCTGATGGCGGAGCTGGCAATCTCTCCCAGGGGCGGAATCAGGAACAGGCATACAGCAGCGATAATTACACCGGAGCTGAAGCTTGCAATGGCGATGATGCCCTGCAGTTTGGTGAGTTCTATGCGTTTCTTCTCGGACATAAGGTTTATTCGTTATTCGTCTCCATTCTCTCCGCCAACTGCCGTCGAGGAAGGATCGGGTGATACGTCCTGCCCGTCATCCCTCACAAGGAAAGCAAAGATGAACGGATCATAGCCGGTACTCTCGAAGCCGGACATTCTTTCCTCACAGGTAAAGACACCGTTCTCTACATGAGCGAGTGTGAAACCGTTGACCGATGGGTTGTACTGGTTGGAACCGCCCAGGAAAGGAACGTCTGCATTGACATCCGTCGGGAAGTTCACCATCTGCGCCTTCCAGGGCTGATTCCGGTAAGAATATGAGCAGCTGGAGAACTGCATGTGGAGGAATACCCAATGCTCGAAGATGACGCAGAACGTCTCGGAACTCCAGTAGAGATAGCGAGTCTCCTGCTGCATGGTGATGTTGGTGCGTGTGCCCTTGATGGGAGCCGCACCGTTTGCCAGCGTGGTATAGAGAGCCTGAATAAAGATGGTGTGCTCCACCTTGCTGTCGAAGTTGGTCAGTTTCTCGATGCAGATGGTGTTCTTATCCTTGATCCAGGATTTGAGGGCGGTGCCGCCATCGTTGTTCCAGGTGTAGGTTGAATATACATAGCGGTCCTTGAAGGTCAGAACAACACCAGCGACGGCGCTGCGCTCGATGGAGAGATCCGGGACATAGATTTCCAGGACATTAGCAGCCTGGTAGGCAGCATTGGACGGATCGTAGGTTATCTTGGCGTTGAGAACCACGTAATTATCCGTCTGATGGGACTTGAAAGCAATCTGCCCAGCCCCGAAATTATTGCCGGTTGAGTTGAAAAGCGTAGCCATGTTAGTAGATAATGCCCGGGCCAAAGACCTCGGTGGGTTTAACATAATAGCCGCCGCGGTGGGCGAAACAGATGTTGGCGCCATCCCAGCTGTCGTTCCGCAGCCAGATGATGTAGGACTGTGCGGCCAGGGCGCAGTTTCCGTCACCCATGCCACGGGCGAGGACCATACAGGTTCCTATACAATCTGCAGGAATATCTTGATCCAAATAGGCATAAGAGCTGGCCACGTTGCTGTGTCCGAGGCAGACAGTGTCAAACTGTACGACAGGTGCGCCGGAAGAGAAGTCAACGTCGATTGCGCTAACGTGCTGTTCCTTGGTTTTGTCCAGCTTGGCCATAGTAACGCGCCTGCGGGGCGTATAGGAAGATTCGCCGGTTACGATGACGGAATCCTTGAACACCTGGCCGGTGAAACCGGTACTGGTGTCAAGCCAGTAGGATTCAATGAAAACCTTCTGGCCTGGCGTGGGCTCCACGCCAATAGTTTTCAGATAGAGGGCGGTCACGTCTGCTTCTCCCCAGTCATCTTCCACCTCGGAGGAGATGATGACGGTCTTGGACCAGCCGTTGGAAATGCCGGGACTCTGGGAACCGGACATCTTCACCACAAGCTTGTACGGGCTGGATTCGTGTTTGATGCCGCCGAAGACAATCAGCTGCGGCGTCACGGAGACATTGCTATATTCTACGTTGGGAACAGCCACGACAGAGGAGGGAGGGGTAGCAATAATATTCTCGCCAGCCATAACCCTGTTCGCGTTGAGGCGGACGTAGAGATTAATGCCGGACATCTGGGCTTTCTGCCCAAATACTGACTGTCCGGAAGTGTGTTCCGCCAGCCGTTCCCATTCCAGCATCTGGTCGTTGGTGAGCGTCTTATAGGATTTGGTAATCTTCGAGAGGGATGCGCGACGTACCACCTGTGCGGAGGTCGTCTGGCCGGTCGGCCAACTCCGAACGGAAAGGATGGTACGGCCGTCAACTTGACGAGCCGTAACACCCTTTGCCGAACCGGAGAAGCCCCCGAAAGCGATGGAAGGAAGCGCTTGCATAGGTTTAAGTTTAGGTTAAAGTAAGCGACACAACCCCTTGTGCTGTAGCAAATATAAGTAATTTATATTTATCTACAAAACAATTATTTACGCCTTTTTGTATAAAGTTGCGCTTTAAGTAGAAAGGAGTATAGCGGGGTGTATCCGGGTGTAGCCCGGGGGCGAAAAAAAATCGAGCCAACGCATAGGTTTGGCGTCAGCTCGACAAATCAAAGGTCAAATCTCAGACTGAGAAGGAAAACTTCAATGGCGTGTGAATGTTCCGGTATCCAGTCTGCCGGTCCAGCAAAACATAATGGCAATAAGCCTGGTACTCCGGCAAGTCAAGGTCCCAGATGTCCCGGTAATTCTTGACCAGAATTTCGGCGGTCGAATCGCCGGTGCAGCAGGGAGCGAGGGCGAGGAAGTTCCGCATCAGGCCTGGTTTCTTTCCTTTGCCCGGGCTGGTTAATTGAAGTTTGAGTAGAAGATGGTAACGCTCCGGGGAGGGGCAGCCCTCAAAGGTAAGATGAAAGCGGAGGAGCAGATCGTCGGAATTCGACCGGACACAGCTCGCAAATTCCAGGGCATCAATCGGAAACTTCTCGAAGGGCTGCGGCTCCGGCGTGTGCTCGTTTCCGAGGGTGTAGAAGCCATGATAAGCGCTCACAAAGAGATTATAGCCGGATATATGGGCGGTGTTGTCAAACGGCGGCCTGTGGCTTATTACAGGCTCTGCAAGGGAATTCCAAATCAGTTGAACGGAATGGTCCACCGTCCGCCAGGCTGCAAGAGCCCGCTTGTGAACTTCCTGCTGCTCCAGTTGAGCCGTTGTTCCCTTGAATTCACACTGCGGCTTCTTCTTGTAGTAGCACTTGCCGTCCACGTGGTAGAAGGTCAGGTCTCCAACGGAGCCCCAACAATCGGCAATTAATATGGATGGCTTGAAGCGCGGCATAGTTTAAGTCTTTAGGTATCACAAATTTACAACAAAATCGCGAGAAAGACAAAGGGAAATCATATGTTGCTTCAAGCACTTGAACACTTTTGACTACATATCCCAGATTGTATCCCACTTTATTCTCGTCTTTATTCTCCCGTTGGGAAGGTTTTGGGAATGTCCAAATCGCGAGTGGTGTTGTAATAAGGAGTATTGAAAAACGCCCTTACAATGCGCTGTAAGGTATATTACAGACTACCTCAATATAGGGGAGGGTTTTCCAAAAAGTGGGATACAAAGTGGGATACAAAAAGATAACCCGCTGAAAATCAGCGGGTTACTGTGGTGCTGGGAAGAATCGAACTGCCGACACATGGATTTTCAGTCCATTGCTCTACCATCTGAGCTACAGCACCGTTGTTTGGGATTGCAAAGATAGGAGTTTTTTTAGACTTTGCAAAATTATTTTAAAAAATCTCGGTTTGGGGTTAAATGGCTGGTTATCAGTACTATGGAAAATTCTCTTTAGGCTGTTTAGCCTAAAGAAGAAAAATCAATACGCTGAATATCAGCGATTTACGGCGAATCGAGCTAGCGGGAGCCAAGATAGAGGAAGAGCATGCTCAGGAGCATGAGGGAGAGGTCCAGGGCCTTGGCGCGGAGGTTTTTCTCGCGGAGGAGCCAGGCGCCGATGGCGAAGGAGACCAGCACGCTGCCGCGGCGGATCATGGAGATGACGCTGATGAGGGCGTCGGGCTGGGAGAGGGCCTGCATGTAGGCGTAGTCGGCCGCGCAGAGGAAGATGCTGATGAGGGGGATGCTCCAGCCCCAGCGGAATGGCGTGGTTTTGTGCCGATGGGGCATCCAGGCAACCAGCAGCAGAATGAGCATGAGCACGGCCTGGTAAAGGCTGTACCAGCCCAGGACCTGTTCGCGGTTCAGGCCCAGGTATTGCGGCGACATCAGGTATTTGTCGTAGAGACCGCTGGCCGATCCCAGCAGCACGGCCAGGATGAGGAAGGCGATCCACTTGTTGTGCCGGAAGTCGATGCCTTCGGCTTTGCCGGTGCGGCGCATGAGGAAGTAGGCCAGGATAGCCAGGCCGACGCCAACGCTCTGCAGCAGATTAAGCCTTTCGCCGAAGAGCACCACGGCACCCAGCAGCACCAGGACGGGCCGGGTAGCGTTTACGGGGCCGACGATGGTGAGGGGCAGGTGCTTCATGGCAAAGTAGCCGACCAGCCAGGAACTGAGCACCAGGGCGCTCTTGGCCATGATCCAGAGCTGGATATTCCACCCGCCGAAGCCTGTCTTGAACAGGAATGGGGAGAAAATGAGGGCGCAGAGCAGGGTGTTCAGGAAGAGGACGGGAATGACGGCATTGTCTTTCAGCGAGACTTTTTTCGCCGAATCATATCCGCCCAGCAGGGCGGCCGAAAGAAATGCCAGGGCCCACCACATAAATTGGCCGCAAAGTTGGCAATTTCTTGCGAAAAAGGCAAATTATGCCGATATTTACATAAATATTGTAAACTAACCCATGACAGATACTTTTCTGAAAGAGGTCCGTTCGATCCTCCCCAAAGACAGAATCTATACCGACGAACTGTACACCCTGGCCTGGGGGGCCGATGCCAGCGAATATAAACTGCAGCCCCAGGTGGTCCTGCGGGCTAAAACCCAGGAGGAAGTGTCGCAGGTGCTGGCGCTTGCTACCCGCTTCGGCCTGCCCGTCACCTTCCGTGCGGCGGGCACGTCCCTTTCCGGCCAGGCCATCACCGACAGCATCCTGCTGGTGGCCGGCAAGCATTGGGAGGCCTGGTCCTTCGACCCGGAGACCCGGAACATCACGCTGCAGCCCGGAATCGTAGGCTCGCGGGTGAATCAGATCCTGGCGCGCTTCGGCCGCCGTTTCGGCCCCGATCCCGCCTCCATCGGCAGCTGCATGGTGGGCGGCATCGTGAGCAACAACGCCTCGGGCATGTGCTGCGGCACGCACGCCAACTCCGACAAAATGCTGGTGAGCGCCCGCATCATCCTGGCCGATGGCTCCGTGCTGGATACAGCATCCGAAGCCTCCCGCGAGGCCTTCCGCCGGTCGCATCCGGAGATCCTCGAGGGCATCGAAGCCCTTCGGAAAGAGGTACTGGCCGATGAAGCCCTGCGTGCCCGTATCGGCCATAAATACAGCATCAAGAATGTCACGGGCCTGAACCTGCGCCCGCTGGTGGCCTACGAGGACCCCTTCGAAATCCTGGCGCACCTGATGGTGGGCTCCGAGGGTACGCTGGCCTTCCTGTCGCAGGTTTGCATGAAAACCCTGCCCATGGCACCGTACAAAGCCAGCGCCATGGTTTATTTCCCCGATATCGTGACGGCCGCCAAGGCCGTGGTGCAGCTTAAGCCGCTGGCCGTATCGGCCGCCGAACTCCTGGACAAGCGCAGCCTGACTTCGGTGCAGGACCCGCACCTGGACCCTGCTGTCCCGGACCTTACCGCCGTGCTCACCGAGACCCAGGCCGAAACTCCCGAAGCCCTGCAGCAGCAAATCGATGCTATCACCGAGGCGCTGAAGCCCTTCGGCGTGCAGGTGCGTTTCTCCACCGACCCGGCCGAGGTTGCGCAGTACTGGGCCATCCGCTCGGGCATCTTCCCTACGGTGGGCGGCCTGCGCAAGGAGGGCACAACCTGCCTCATCGAGGACGTCGCCTTCCACATCGAGGACCTGCCCGAGGCTACCGCCGATCTGTCGGCCCTGCTGGACCGCCACGGCTACACCGATTCCTGCATCTATGGACACGCCCTGGAAGGGAACTTCCATTTCATTATCAACCAGGCTTTTGAGACCGCCGAAGACATTGCCCGCTACGACGCCATGATTAAAGATGTGGTTCATCTGGTGGTACACAAGTACGACGGCTCCCTCAAGGCCGAACATGGAACGGGCCGCAACATGGCCTCCTTCGTGGAAGAAGAGTGGGGTGCCCGGGCCTTCGGCATCATGAAGCGTATCAAGGCGCTGCTGGATCCCCGGGGCATCCTGAATCCCGGCGTCATCTTCAACGAAGATCCGGACTGTTACCTGAAGAATCTGAAGACCCTGCCTCTCCTGGACACGGAGCATGCCGATATCAACAAGTGCATCGAGTGCGGCTTCTGCGAGGTGAACTGCGTTACCTGCGGCTTCACCCTCAGTTCTCGCACGCGCATTGTGTTGCAGCGCGAGATTGCCCGCCGCAAGGCTGCCGGAGAACCCTGGGAGGCGCTGGAGAAGGCCTACAAGTATCCCGGCAATGTTACCTGCGCCGGAGACGGCCTTTGCTCCACGTCCTGCCCCATGGGCATCAGCGTGGCCGATTTGACGCACGAACTGCGGAGCAAGTCCCTGGGCCGCGCCGGCAACTGGCTGGGCGCCTGGGTGGCCGAACATTTCCGCCTGACCAAAGACCTGGTGCGCACGGGCGTTGCTGTAAACCGCATCGTTCCGGTCATGCCCAAAGTGCCGTGTCCGGTCGTCGTGCGCAAATCCGTTCAGGAAGAGCGCGATAAAAAGGTGGTTTACTTCCCCAGCTGCCTAAACCAGACCTTCGGCAAGGATCCCAAGTCCAAAGACAAACCCCTGGCCAGGGAAATGGTGGAACTGCTGAACAAGGCCGGCTGGCAGGTGCTGTACCCGCCCCGGATGGAAAGCCTGTGCTGCGGAACCATCTGGGAAAGCAAGGGCATGCCCGAGGTGGCCGATAAAAAGCTGCGGGAGCTGGAAGACGCCCTCTGGGAAGCATCGGCCCAGGGAAAATACCCCGTCCTCTGCGACCAGAGTCCCTGCCTGCACCGGATGCGCGCCGGCATCAGGAAAATGAAGCTGTACGAGCCCGCCGAATTCATCCACCTGTTCCTGGAAGAAAGTCTGGAATTCCACCCCACGGATGTGCCGGTGGCCGTTCACGTGACCTGCTCTACCCGCCTCATGGGTCTGAAGGATGTGCTGGTAGACCTGGCCCGGAAATGCTCCACGAACGTGGTCGTGCCCGACGGTGTGGGCTGCTGCGCCTTTGCCGGAGACAAGGGCTTCACGCATCCAAAAATGAACGCCTACGCCCTGCGCAAACTGAAACCGGCCCTGGAAGAGGCCGGTGTTCAGGTTGGCTATTCTAACAGCCGAACTTGTGAGATTGGACTTGCCACCAACGGCGGGGTGCCGTACAAGTCCATAGTCTATCTGGTGAACGCTTGCACTACGCCCAAGGCCTAGAGCTGCTTTTTCTTGATCTTCTTGATAGGGTCGCAGGAAAGGCCGATGCCCAGTTTCTTGAAGGTCTTCTGGTCTACCTCGCTTAGCATCACGGTAGAATGGACCTGGGAGCCCTCCAGCTTGGGCAGCTGGTCCATGGCCAGTTTACAGTTCTCGTCAATGAGGCTCATCATGGAAATGGCTACGAGCACCTCGTCTGTATGCAGGCGGGGGTTGTGGCCGTGCAGGTAGTTCACCTTCATCTTCTGGATGGGGGCGATCATGGTTTGCGGGATGAGCTTGACGTTGTGGGCGATGCCGCCCAGGTGCTTTAATGCATTGAGCAGCAGGGCCGAGCTGGGACCCAGCAGGGGAGAGGTCTCTCCGGTGAGGATGGTGCCGTCGGGCAGTTCGATGGCGCCGGCGGCGAGGCCGGACTTGTCGGTGCGCTCCTTGGCGGCCACGGTGCACTTGCGGTCGGCCGTGGTAATCTTGGCCTTCTTCATCAGAAGGGCAATCTTGTTTACCTCGGCCTCGGTGCATTTACCTTCGGCAAACTTGCAGAGGGCGGTGTAGTACCGGCGGATGATCTCCTGCAGGGAAGCCTCGCAGCAGGCTTCGTCGTCGCTGATGCAGTAGCCAATCATGTTCACGCCCATGTCGGTGGGCGATTTGTAAGGCGTGTCTCCGTAGATGTCGTCGAAGAGGGCGTTCATCACGGGGAAGATCTCGATGTCGCGGTTGTAGTTAACGGCCATGGTGCCGTAGGCCTCCAGGTGGAAGGGATCGATCATGTTCACGTCCTCGAGGTCGGCGGTGGCGGCTTCGTAGGCAATGTTCACCGGGTGATTGAGGGGGAGGTTCCACACGGGGAAGGTCTCGAACTTGGCATAGCCGGCCTTGACGCCGCGCTTGTTCTCCTGGTACAGCTGGCTCAGGCACACGGCCATCTTGCCGCTGCCGGGGCCTGGAGCAGTAATGACCACCAGTTTCTTGGAAGTGACCACGTAGTCGTTCTTGCCGAAGCCTTCGTCGGAGTCGATGAGGGCCACGTTGTTGGGATAACCTTCGATGGTGTGGTGGTAATAGACCGTAATGCCCATGTTCTCCAGGCGCTTGCGGTAGGCCTTGGCGCTGGCCTGACCGTTGAAGTGGGTGATGACCACGCTGCTCACGCTAAGGTCGCGGGCCAGGAATTCGTCCCGCAGACGCAGGACGTCCATATCGTAGGTGATGCCCAGGTCCTGGCGGATCTTGTTCTTTTCAATATCTACGGCGCTGATGACGATGACAATCTCTACGTCGTCCTTGAGCTGCATGAGCATCTGCAGCTTGGAGTCGGGCTGGAAACCCGGGAGTACGCGGCTGGCGTGAAAATCGTCGAAGAGTTTTCCGCCAAATTCCATGTACAGTTTGTCGCCAAAAGCGGCGATGCGTTCCTTGATGTGTTCCGATTGGATTTTGAGATATTTCTCGTTGTCGAAGCCGTATTTCATAGGTTGGGACTGTTACAAATACGGGGCACAAATTTAGATATTTTTGGTAGATAACGCAATATTTTTTACCTTTAAAAATTGAAATGACACTTAAGTAACCATGACCGTGGAGAAACCTATTAATCCTCCTGTTCCCGTCCAGGCCATTAGGGCCGATATCGAACGGGCAAAAAACCATCTCCTCTTTGCCAGCGGAGACTACGAGGTCTATTTGCTTCGCTCTGCCGACGCCCCTTCGCTGATGCAGGAGCTGTACCGTCTGCGGGAAATCACCTTCCGCGCGGTAGGAGAAGGCACCGGTCTCCCGCAGGATACCGACATCTATGACGCCTACTATCGGCAGATGATCCTGTGGAATGTTCCCTACGGGGAAATTGCCGGCGCATACCGCCTGGGCTTCGGCCCCGATATCATGAAGGAATACGGCATCGAGGGCTTCTATACCGCCTCCCTGTTTAAATACCAGCCTCAGGCGGCAGACCTCCTGGGACAAAGCATCGAACTGGGCCGGTCGTTTGTGGCGCTCAAGTACCAGCGCGAGATTTTCCCCCTTAAAATGCTGCTGGCCGGTCTGGCCGTTTCGTCACTGTCCTGCCCGTCGGCCCGTTATTACATGGGGCCGGTGAGTATGAGTGCTGCCATGCCGCATTATTACCAGACCCTGGCCGTCCATTATATTCTTCGTGATTTTGCCCTGCCCGGAGCCGCCGCCATGGTGGGCTGTACCCATCCCTTCGTCCCCGATCCGGCCTGTCAGAATCCCGACGAACTCCTCTCCGATGTTCCAGTAGCCGATATCGATGCTTTCGACCACAAACTGGCACAGCTGTCGGGAAACGAGCACCGGCTTCCCGTCCTGTTCCGCAAATATTTCAGCTGTGGCGCCCGGGTTGCCTGTTTTAACGTAGACCCTCTGTTCTCAAACAGCCTGGACGGGCTCATTTTTCTGGCCCACTCCACCTACCCTAAAAACACCCTGCGTTCTCTGATGCGCGGCCCCGACGAAGAGACGCGCAATCAGGTCTGGCTGCATTTTTACGGCGAGCCGTTCAACGAGTAAAGTATGGATTCTCCTATCTGGGTATATCTGCTGGGACTGTGCGGGATGGCCATCTATGGAACCCGCATCGTGGTGCAGTGGTACCTTTCCGAGAAATCCAAGCAGGTGGAATCTCCCGGCATCTACTGGGTCATGAGTTCCATCGGCGCCATCGTCCTGTATATTTACGGCTGGCTGCGCAAGGATTTCTCCATTATCTTCGGGGAAAGCCTGAGCTACTATATTTATATGTGGAATATCGCCATCATGGGCCTGTACAAACGCGTGCCCAAGGTGCTCATCGTTCTCCAGGCCCTGTTCCCGCTGGTCATCCTGGCCCTTATTTCCCAGGATTTCCAATCGTTTTCGCAGAACTTCCTGCACAACGAGGCCGTTCCTCCGAAGCTGCTGTGGTTCGGAATCGCAGGCCAGTTTACCTACGAAATCCGCTCGGTGTACCAGCTGGTGTACAGCATGAAGCGCAAACGCTCCATCCTGCCGCTGGGACATTGGCTGTTGGCCGTGGCGGGCTCGGTGATGATCATCGCCTACGGTATCATCCGTCACGACTGGGTCCTGGTCATCGGCCAGTTCGCCGTGGTATTTTCCATCCGGAATATCATGATTTACTTCCAGGCCAAGCGACGGGAGAAAATGAATTTACAAACTAACTAACTAACATAACACTACTAACCATGCAAAAAACCATCAGAACATTTGCTATGATTGCAACTGTCGGTATTGCGCTCACTTGTGCCTGCGCCCCCAGTGCCAAGAAAGTTACCATCCAAGTCCAGACCAAGTATGGAATGGTGGAGGGCTTTGAAGAAGACGGCGTCAAGAAATTCCTGGGCATTCCCTTCGCCCAGCCGCCAGTGGGAGAGCTTCGCTGGAAAGCACCCCAGCCCGTGCAGCCCTGGCAGGGCTTCCGCATTGCCAAGGCTTTCGGGGCCGATCCCATGCAGCCCAATATTTTCGGAGATATGAACTTCCGCGGTCCTTCCCGCAGCGAAGACTGCCTTTACCTGAATATCTGGACCACCGCCGAAACCACGGCCGACAAACTCCCGGTCCTCATTTACTTTAACGGCGGCGGCCTGATGGCCGGATCGGGCAGTGAGCCCCGCTACGACGGCTCCTCCATCGCCAAGGAAGGCGTGATTGGCGTAACGGCCAACTACCGCGAGGGCGTTTTCGGCTTCTTCGCCCATCCCGACCTCACCGCCGAATCCGAGTACAACGGCAGCGGCAACTACGGTTTCCTGGATCAGGTAGCCGCCATCAACTGGGTCAAGGAGAATATCGCCGATTTCGGCGGAGACCCCAAGCGCATCAACATTGTAGGAGAGAGCGCCGGTTCCTTCTCGGTGTCCCTGCTCATGTGCTCCCCGCTGTCCAAGGGCAGCATCGCCGGTGCCATGCTTTCCTCCGGCGCCGAGGTTCTTCCCTACATGCCCGTTGCCCAGGACGATGCCGAAAGGGCCGGTGAGAAACTCCTAGCTTCGGTAGGTATTGAGAGTCTGGCCGATGCCAGGGCTATGAATGCCGATTCCCTGCAGAAGCTGCTGCCGCCCACCGGAATGGCCAACGTTGTGCTGGACGGCTATTTCATGGTTGAGAGTGCCGACAACGTATTTACCAAAGGTGTTCAGGCCCAGGTCCCGCTGCTTGCCGGCTGGAACTCCCTGGAAGGTACGCCCCTGCAGGCCCTGCATGGCATGGCCCCTACCGTGGAGAACTACAAAAAGGCCATGCGCCCGCAGTTCGGCAACATGACCGATGAGATTTTCGAAGCTTATGGCATCGTGTCCGACGAGGATGTGATGAGCCAGAAGGGTCTGGACCTGGCTTCGGACCTCTTTACCGGTTTCCCCACCTGGAAGGTCTGCGACTATCACGTGAAGTATACCAACATGCCTGTATACCGCTATCATTACATGCATCCGCGTCCGCAGGTATCGGCCAAGATGGGAGACAAGGTCGCTGCCCTGGCCGGTGGTGTCCGTGAGAAGACCGAGGCCGAGAAAGCTGACGAAAAGGCTGCCGCCGCCAAGCGCCCGGCCATGCCCGTGGGTGCCGTCCATTCGGCCGATATCGAATATGCCATGGGTACGCTGGACACCAACGAGTTCTATGACTGGCAGCCCGAAGACTATGCCATCTCCAAACTCTTCCTGTCCTACTACGCCAACTTCTGCAAGACCGGCAATCCCAACGGCGAAGGCTTGCCCCAGTGGACGCCCATCACCCGCCAGAACGCCAATGCCGCTCCCGTCATGATCATCGACGTGGAATCCAGGGAAGTGTGCAGTGCCCAGAAGGAGAATGCTTACCGCACGCTGGAAAAATTCTACAGACAGTAAATATACTTATTTCCCCAGGAATTCCGTCGGTGTAATGCCGGTCTCCTTCTTGAAGAGGCGGGTGAAGTGGTGCGGGTACTCAAAACCCAGAAGGTGTGCTGTTTCGTTGATATTATGACCGTTCATCAGGAGGTTCTTGCCCTGCTCTATCACAAAGGAATGGATATAGCCGATGGCCGTTCCGCCGGTGGACTTGTGGACGACGTCGCCCAGGTAACGGGGTGAGTAAGCCAGCCTCTCCGCGAAATATTGGACGGAAGGGACACCAAGGTCCATCTGCCTGCCGTCCAGATAATACGTACGCAGCAGGCCATGGAATCGCTTGAGGATGTCCGACGAGCTGTTGTCTTCTTTGGCTAACTGTCTCAGGTAAATGCGCTTGCAGTATTCCAGGATGAGACGCAAAAAGCCCAGGACAACGGCCCGCAAGGCCGGAGAATCTTCGTTTTCCTGCAATTCATGCCTCAGCTGGGTGAGGAGTTGGGAAATGCGGCCCCATTCCGACGGTTCCATCTTCAGGGTCTCCGTCGCAAAGTACGAGAAGAAAGGGTAGTCTTTGATCCTGTCCTCCAAATCGGTGCCACGGAGCAGCTGCGGAGAAAACAACAGTGCCCAACCGCTGATGAAAAGATCTTCGCCGTCGTCTTCCTTGCCGCCGATCTGGCCGGGCTCGACGGCGATGATGGAGCCGTCAGCCGCTTCGAACATCTTCATGCCGTAGGTGAGATTCTTCGGGAAATTCCGCTGGATGAAAAGACCATAGACCCCGTAACGGTTCAAGCTGGTGCGTACTGGTGATACCTCGTCATAGTGGATGACAGCCACCAGGGGGTGCAACTCCGGCGCATGAACATAGCGTGCGTAAACGTTGGGATCAGAAAGGTGCAGGATGTTCTTCATTATGCCTGATGGGGTATCTGATAGCTGCAAATTTACAAATAATCTGCATGAATATCAAGTCTTTACTTCCGTTTGTGTAGCCTCTTCCGGCTCCGATGGAGGGAGGCATGATCAACGTTCCCTTTGAACCTGGTTGACGCCGGCAACGGTCATATCCATCAAAAACAGGTTCCGGAAGCGGGGGACAGGTTGTTCCGCTTGCAGAACTGCTCCATCTGCGCAGTCATGGCAAACCAGTCAAATTGTTCACTGTCAATCGTAAACCTTGTCTGCTGGGTCTGTCGGATAAACTGCTTTGTCAGTTCGCGCCGGGGATGCTCGAAGATCTCCTCGGGCGTCCCGTCTTCATAGACAACGCCCTGGGCGAGGAACAGCACGCGGGAGCTCTCTTCGCAGGCGAAGGCCCGGGAACCGCGGCGCCGGACCAACGCGTCCAGCAGCGTACCGATGAGCCCGGCTACCAGGAAATAAAGGTTTGTACATGTCTAAGATAGTTCTGTGGTGCGTTAAAAGCCGCTGCCGCCATGCGTATTACGCGGCGGGATACTGACAACCTTACTTTTCGGAAGGATGAAGCTTCCCGTGTAACTTAAGGCCGCGAAGGAGTGAGTTGAAGTCGGACTTGGAGATGTAAGTCACCCGCAGATAACCGTCACGCTCAATGACGAACTGGATTTGGTTTGTGAGGAGCGGTTTGTACTTGATTGCCTTGACGGTTTCAAGGTTTTCTCCGGGAAAGAAAGGCTTGAAACTGCCCTGGATTTCCCGAGTGGTGCCATTGGGCTCCTTGAAAAGGGTCTTGAGCTCTTCCATAGTCGCGACGGCGCCGGTGATGTTCTCTCCAAGCGGGATGTAGAGCTGGTAAACGGGATCCAGATTGATTTGTACAGTCCTATTTCCGATTCCCATTCCCCCCAAATGGAGCCAATAATAGTTAACCCCCTCGACAGGGATGTTGACTATCTCCACCGAGTCACCGGTATTCTCGTCTTCTACGGATACGATATCTATTACAGTGGGAAGCTTGCTTGTCTGGGCAAGCAGGCCTGCGGCGCAGAAGAGTGCGACAAAAAGGATAATGGCTTTTTTCATAGACTCATAAAAATATCTATAAACATATTGCAGATTTAGGCTTTAACCACTCATTTGAGTAGACGTTTCAAGCCTTGTTTTGCAAAGATACGATTTTTTCTTCTGATGGGTGTAAATATAGCAAGAATCTGCGATATTGGTAGAAATTGGGCAAAAATAGGTAAAAGAATCCGCATGAAAGCAACTACCTTTGCCACATCAAACATGAGCGATATGAATATCAAATTCATCTTCACAGTCTGCACCGCATCCCTGATGCTGCTTGCCTGTCAATCAAACAAAAAAACAAATATGAGCACACTGAACCTTACCCAGGAGTGGGATAAGACCTTCCCCAAGTCCGAACTGGTGAACCACTGCAAGATCACCTTCCACAACCGCTACGGTATTGAGCTGGCGGCCGATATGTATGTCCCCAAGAACGCAGAAGGCAGGCTTCCCGCCCTTGCCGTGAGCGGTCCTTTCGGCGCCGTAAAGGAGCAGTCCAGCGGCCTGTATGCCCAGCATATGGCCGAAAGGGGCTTTCTGGCCATCGCTTTTGACCCTTCCTTCACCGGTGAATCTGGCGGCGAACCTCGCAGGATGGCGTCTCCAGACATCAATACGGAGGATTTCCTGGCGGCAGTGGATTTCCTTTCCACCTGTGACCTGGTCGATCCTGCACGCGTCGGCATCATCGGTATCTGTGGTTTTGGTGGAATGGCGATCAACGCTGCAGCACTCGATCCCCGCATCAAGGCGACCGTAGCCAGTACTATGTACGATATGAGCAAGGTCAACGTGGAAGGTTATTTCGCCAGCGAAGACACGCCTGCGCAGCGCCAGGAAAAGCGCCGTGCCCTGGCCGCCCAGCGCACGAAGGATTATGCCTCAGGCACATATGAGCGCGCCGGCGGCGTCATCGACCCCCTGCCCGAGGATGCCCCCTGGTTCGTCAAGGACTATCACGCCTACTACAAGACCCCGCGCGGCTATCACAAGCGCAGCGGCAATTCCACAGACGGCTGGAACGTCATCGGCTGCCAGAGCTTCCTGAACCAGCCTCTGCTGGCCTGGGCGGGAGAAATCGAGAATCCCGTTCTGCTCATCCACGGCGAGAAAGCCCACAGCCGCTATTTCAGCGAGTATGCCTATGGTCTCCTTACCGGCAGCAACAAGGAGCTCATGATTATCCCGGGAGCTTCCCACGTGGACCTCTACGACGATGTCGCCGGCGTAATTCCCTACGACAAAATTGAGCGTTTCTTCAAAACAAATCTGAAATAGTGTGATTCGCACATTAGCCATCGGAATCCTGTCCACGTTTATTCTCGCCTGCGAGAAACTTCCCGACCCGGTTGTACCCGATACACCCCGGGAAGAGAACAATGAAGGCAAAGAGAATAATGGCAACGACAATTCCGGAGAAACCGATACCACCATGCCAGAGACCATCAAGATTACCGTGTCCGGAAAGACGCTTCCGGTGAAGATTGAAGACAACGAAGCCACTAAAGCCCTTGTGGCAGCACTAAGCGAAGCATCCATTACCTATGAGGCCCACGATTACGGCGGCTTCGAGAAGGTGGGGCCGCTGGGCCGTTCGCTGCCCGCCAGCGACACACAGATTACCACTCAGGCCGGAGATGTTATTCTGTATAGCGGCAACCAGATTGTACTCTTCTATGGCAGCAATACCTGGAGCTATACACGCATCGGCAAGATGCAATACGAATCCCTGGATGAACTAAAGTCATTCCTTAAGGCGGGAGAAGGAAATATTTCCGTAACTTTGTCATTATGAAAAAAGTAGTGGTCATATCAACCAGCCTCCGTTCTGGCTCCAACAGCAATGCGTTGGCAGAAAGATTTGCCGGAGGCGCCAAAGAAGCCGGAAACGAGGTGGAGTTCATTTCGCTCCGGGGCAAGGATATTAAGTTCTGCATCGGCTGCCTGTCTTGCCAGAAAACCGGTGCCTGTGTATTCAAGGACGATGTCCCTACCATTATGGACAGTGTGCTGAATGCCGATGTCGTTTGCTGGGCGACGCCCATCTACTACTATGAGATGTCTGGCCAGATGAAGACGCTCATAGACCGTATGAATGCCATGTATCCCAAGGATTATCGCTTCCGCGACATATATCTGCTGACCACAGCGGCCGAGGACGAAGAATCCACGCCGAAGCGTGCCGAGAGCGGCCTGCAGGGCTGGATAGATTGTTTTGAGAAGGCAAGTCTCAAAGCCCATCTTTTCTGCGGCGGTGTCAATGATCCGCGGGAAATCTCAAGCAGCGCCAAGCTGGAAGAGGCATACGAACTTGGGAAAAGCGTTTAGCTGGTATATTCGGCCTTGTCGAAATAAACTCCTGCCCGGGTAATCTGCAATGATTGCTCGGGCTTGCTATTTCCCGATGCGGGAAATATTAGAATTTAGAAACTTATTGTAAATAAATACTTTATTATTTAACCTTTTCATCTTTGTCCCCCTGCTGTCCCCGAATTTTTTGAGGGGTCTAACTTTTTTTGCGAAAAAGTCCTCCGGGGGACAAAAAAATGTAAGGTGCGTCCCCCCACATAGTAGCGGCGTCATACTCGGCCTTGAGGTCAATGGTCTTAGCCATACGTGGTATTATTTACCCCAATATTTTCTTTGCAAGGGCGTTGACGGCGTCCACATTGATTGGTTCTAGGACGATTTCTTCCGGCTCCAGATCCAGGAGGAACTGCATATAGTTGGGGAGTGTGAGCAACTGACCTTCCCGGCCGACATTGTAGTCGCCGAATTTGATGGCGTGAAATATGTGGTAATTATCCGGATGCTTCAGGGCTGTAGAGAGGCTTTTAGCCTTTGCTGTTTTAGCTTTAACTTCCACAGGAACACATTCACCTTCGTAGCTAATAAGGAAATCCAGCTCCATCCCAGATTCTTTACGATAGTAATAAAGACTATGTCCCTTTTTGTGCAGTGTGTCTGCCATCAAATTCTCATATATAGCCCCTTTGAAACCGCCTAGATTTCCTTGTAGTATATCGCTTCTTGTGGATCCTC
>Ga0310694_10000875_pt1 | contig 37041 bp, 50 predicted proteins | sample 174DNAGHGhighgp2_FD_203884 | JGI IMG/M metagenome (GOLD analysis project Ga0310694, IMG submission 203884) | Sheep rumen microbial communities from Palmerston North, Manawatu-Wanganui, New Zealand - 1742 DNA GHGhigh gp2 (v2) (version 2) | ecosystem: Host-associated > Mammals > Digestive system... | reverse complement strand
TCGGAATTGGACACGACCGACGTAAAGATGTTCGTGACGTTGTTCTTCACCATCCATTGCCTGATCTCCGCAATGCCGTTCGTTGTTATCGCAAGCAACTCCGCCGGATGTTCCACCCATTCCAGCCTGTAGCCGCCCTCGCCGTCGCTTTTCTTGACTGGCGTGGTGCCCGTTTCCGCCTCATCGAATCCGTACAGCTGCGCAAGGTGCTTTTTGTTCGTGTTCACGCTCCCGAAGTCAAGCATCTTCGTCGCGTCAAGCATTGCAAACGGCTCATTCGTAATCGCCACGATGTTCCGGGCGTTCTTCACGGGCAGAAGGTAATTGTCGATCTTCTCGGGCACGTATTCTTCGGAATACGGGTCATCTTCCGGCGCGATCTTCGGGCCTGTGTCTTCGCCACCGCCGGAACCGCCGCCGCCATCGCCGCCGCTGTCCATGCCGCCGAGATAGCGGACTATGAAGTTCGTGACGTAATTCCAGTTTTCGATAGTATGCAGCCGCTCGTATGAGTTGGTTTGAAATGTGACGAATTCGTGGAAGTTGCTTATGGTGCTATAGGCTTCTATCACGTTCGTTATGAAGTTCTCGTGTGTCACCACGTTCGTCAGAAAGTTCTCATGGTTCCACATGTTCGTGATGAAGTTCTCGTGGTTCCAAGTGTTGGTTATGAAGTTCTCATGCGTAAATGCGTTGGTAATGAAGTTCTCATGGTTCCACGTATTCGTGACGAAGTTCTCATGCGTGAAGATGTTGGTGATGAAGTTCTCATGGTTCCAAGTGTTCGTAATGAAGTTCTCATGGTTCCATGTGTTCGTAATGAAGTTCTCGTGAGTCCACGTATTGGTGATGAAGTTTTCGTGATTCCAGACATTCGTCACGAAGTTCTCGTGCAGGAACACGTTGGTGATGAAGTTTTCATGGTTCCACATGTTGGTGATGAAGTTCTCATGGTTCCATGTGTTCGTAATGAAGTTCTCGTGAGTCCAGGAGTTCGTCACGAATGAGACGATCTGGATTGTCTCCTCCTTCGTGATGTGCTCTACGGCCTCCGTCCAGTTGGTCGCCCACGTCACGCCGTCCAGACCTTCGCCTATTGGAACATAGCCAAGGACCGCCTCTTCGCCGGTCCCGACACGCGCAAGTACGTAGTGCGTTCCGCGCCCCTCGCTGCTTCCGTCCGACAGCATCTGCGTCAGCGTCTCGGCGGTCTCTTCCGCCTCGGCGGCCCATCCGTAAAGCGACGCCACGCCCTGCGTGATCGCCCCGTCCGTCGTGTTCGTGGTGACGCTCTTCCCGTCCACGGGCGCGCCGCCGCCGGACATCAGGTCGCCCATCGGGACGTAATGCAGCGCTGGCGCCTGTCCGCCCGTGTACTGCGTCAGGACAAAATGATTCTGCCTGTTCAACCGCTGCGTCGCATCGTCTTTCGTGAGCATTAGACTCATTGTAGTGTCGCAGTTTCCGCCATTGCCGTACCAACCTTTAAGCGTAAGCAGTTTTGCGTCTCCTGGAGTCGAAGAGTTCGCCCGGTCGAACGTCGAGCCATCGAATCCACCGTACTTCTTCCAGCCGAGATGTCCCGTGCCCTTTAGGTACGGGACAAAGAAGCCGTAATCATTCCACCATTCCTCGGTGGACGACGTGGCGGTCCTCGCACCGTAGAGCTGCAACTTCGCGGACGCCGTGTTGTCCGTCCAGTTCAGAGTCTTCTTGTCCGCCGGATCGTCCGCGTCGGATGTCGCCGGGATATTCCCGCCGCTCGAACCAGCGGACGCCGAAGCTATCGAGCCGTTGAACTTGATGGTAAACTTCTGCCCGGTGTTCTCGTTCGTGACCTCAATGCCCGTCTTCTGCGTAAGGTCGTGGAGGTTCTTTCCGATCTCCTGAATCTTCTCGTCGTTCCTCTGAGTCTTCCAGTACGCAATCAGAGAAGTCTCCAGTGCGTTCCTCACGCCCGGGTCATTTATGACTCCCTCACCCCAGTATATAGTGCCGTCTGCACTGATCATGCATCCGTACGTCTTCCCGTTCTTCTCATAGGTCGCGCTGGACGCCTCCGTTTTCCATTCAGAAGGGGTGTACCAGCCCTCCGCCGTCTCGGGGATGGCTCCATGTGCCCCCAGCGCGAGGAACGCCGCCAGCAGCCCGATTTTCCCGTATTTCATCGTATCACCTCCGTCATCCCGTTCGTGATTGAAAGACTAGTGTGTGGCTGGATCAGCACGCCGCGAGCGTCGAACCATCCGTCAAACCTCTCGAAGCCATCCGCATGGACCGAGCCGACGCCTTCCCAAACAAGGTTCGTGGCCGTGCAATAAATCGTGCCTTGCGGATTGACGTACGCGCCAGCGCCGTTCCAGACGAAAGTGCAGCCGTTCGTCACGCCATGCGCAATGGCGGTCGAAGTGCAGTTCGTGGCGAGCATCGCCGCGTCCGTGGGATCCTCGACGATGAGACGGATGCTCTCCTCCCCGTTGCCGGCCACCACCACCGTTACGCCATTCGTCGAAGTGACGGTCGTAGTCGCCTGGAGCTGCGCCGAGCTCGACGCGATGACCCGCTCTACGTAGTTCGATACCCACGCCTGCGACGCGGCGATTCCGAACGCGGCACGCGCGGCCATTGCGGCCGCAAGTACAAAGACAGTCTTTTTCATTTACTCGCCCTCCGTTCCTTCGTTGGCCGTGGCGGAATGCACCGCCGCCGGCATCCACTCAAAACCATCCCACTTCATGATCACCTGGACGAAGCCGCCGCCCTCGCACGGGAGCTGCGCCACCTCCTGCACAGTGCCGACGGGCAGGGGCGAAGTCGTGGTCGAGAAGGGCTGCACGAGAAGCCGTCCCTCGCCGATCGCCGCCGGCTGGTCGTCCGCCGCCGTGGCGTGTATCTCGTACTTGGACTCAACTGGCGCGGGAAAGCACGCCGCCGGGATGCGGGCGACCCACTCGCCGCCCGGATGTTCGTGCGCTGTCACGTCGAAGTACGCGACGTCATCACGAAACACGCGGACGAACAGCCCGGTCACGTCGGCCGGCGCCCTCCTGATAAGCGCGACGAAGTTGTGGCCCGCCCTCGCCTTCATCGCACGGAGCGGAAAGTCGAGCCGCGACACGTCGCAATCGATCACTGCGTTTATTTGTTCCATACGGTCCTCCGAATATAGACCCGCCGTCAATCGCCGATTGATTATGGTCCGCCAATGTGATATAATCCAACGCCATGAAAGACTGGAAAACATACGCAATCATCATTCTCGCCGCATGGTGCGCCTATCTTACGTGGCGCGTCTCGCCGGCAATCATCCACCGTGCATACGACTACAACCACATGAGCAATGATGACGTGTACTGGTGGAACGGGGAAAAAGCGGAAGACATTGGCGAGAGCCAGAAGGTAAAACGCACGCTACGGTTAGGGAATGCGCCCAAGGCGACACAGCACTAGCCCTGGATCTCCTTGCGGCCATCCAGCCCCTCGGCCTTCACGAGAAGCCCGTTCTTCGAGTACGTCAGCTTGCAACGGCCGAAGTAGTGCCAGCCCTGGTCGTTCTCTATCTCGCAGTAAGGCGTGATTATCAGTCCGTTCCCTCCGTCCGCCGCCCACGTCCACGTAGTCCCGCCTTGGTCGTCGTCGGCGTTTCCGTCCGCATGGTCTTCCGGCGTCCCGGCGTCCTTCGAGATGCGCAGGTTCTGCGTGATGTTGTCGATCTCCTGCTGCAGCACGTCCTTCTTCAGCGCAATCAAGGATTTTCCGGACTCGCTCTTTTTCGTCTCGATTCCGAATCCGCCTATGAGCCCGTTCAAAAACTTTGCAACGGCGTTGTACCAGCTCACTGGTACCTGGCTGACGGGACCTGCCTTAAAATCATCCTTGATGTGGAAAGACACGCGGCACCTCCTAGACGTAGCTGCTGATCCACGAAGGGCCGTCGAGAATCTTCGTTCCGTTCACGAAGTACCGAAGCCCCCTGCGCGTGACGGACAATTCCCACAGATGCGGTGAAATCGGAATCCGCTGCACGTTCACTTCCTCCGTGACCATCACGCGCGAACCGCTCGAGCTGTCCGTGATCGAACTTTTAAGGTCGAATGTGTATTCGTTGCTGTTCAGGTCGGCCACGGTGACGCTGCCGGTGCCGAACGCGAGCGCGCGCGTCAATCCCAGAAAACGGAACGTCTGCTCCACGACCTTGGCCGTGACGAAGTTCCGCGTGTATGACGAGATGTACCGCGACACCTCCACGCCGTCCTTCGTGACGATGGTATAGTTCGGCACGAACTCGAAATCGAACTCCTGCGCGTAGTCGCGCTGAATCACGCGTCCCGTGAAATATGGATTGTATGTCGAGTTTACAGCCATAAACGCCTCCTCACTTCATCTGGATCAGCTCGTCCAGCTTCTGGGCCAGGTCGCGCGTATTCTCCGCCGTCTCGATGACGGCACGGTCCGCCGCCGCCTTCTCCTCCTTCGCGAATGCAACCTGCCGCACGGCCTCGTCCGCAGCGGAGAGCGAGCCGATCTCCGCCGTGCGCCAGTCCCTGCGCCACGTCTTCAGGCGCTCGAAGTCCTTTGCCCACTGCACCTCTGCGGCGGCCTGCGCCTTGCGTTCGTCAATCACGGCCTGCATCTGCGCCTGGTTCCTGTACCAGCCCCACGCCGTGGACAGTCCGCCGGCCGCCGCAGACTGCCTTATTCTCGCGTCAGAAGCGGCGCGCTCGCGCTCCTTGAGCTCCGTCTGCAGCTCCGCGCGGAGATCCGCCAGGCGCTGGGCGGCAATCTGCTGCTCGACCTTCTGGCGTTCGCGCAGTTCAAGTTCTGCCTCGCGGCGAATCTCCTCCTGCTGGCGGTTCCACTCCTCCTCGGCTCTCCGGGCGTCTTCCGCCTCGACCTGCGCCACGTATTCGTCGTACGCCCTCTTCTTCTCGTCGATCTCGAGCTGCGCCGCGTCGATGATGTTCTGTCGCACCTGCGGGTCTGCCGTGGCAGCTAGACGCGAAGCCTCTACCGTGCGGCGCTGGCGGTCCTCTTCCGCCTCGGCCTGGCGCCGTTCCTCCTTCAGCCTCTCCAGCCGCGCGCGCATCTTGTCCTCTGCCGCGTTGGACTGCTCCCAGCCCATGTCCTCCACGGACTTGTCGCTCTCGAGGTACGCGAGTCGCTTTTCGGCCTTGTCGATGTCCGCGTTCACGCGGTTGACGTGGCGCGTCGCGATGCGCAGCTTCCTCTCTTCGGACTCGAGCTGCTTCCGGCTGGTCTCGGCGTCGTGGTCGAACCTCTCCAACTTCTGCCGCGCCTCGGCCTCCGCTATGCGGACGTCGTGCATCCTGCCGAGCGCCGCGGCCTCCTCGGGCGTGGACGCCCCCGCCATCGCGTTGAACTTGTCCCGCTGCAGGCCGAGGAGCTCCGCGTCGTCTCCGGCGGACCTTATCCGCTCCCGCGCCTGCTGGAGCTGGAGGTAGGCGCGCGTCAAGTCGTCGACCAACTTCACGGCGCGCTGCGCGGCCTTCGCCTCGGCGTCCCAGCCGGCGGCCATCTTGGCCATCCGCTCCTCCCACGCCTTCGCGGCCGCGTCGCACTCCTGCTTGAGCCTGCGGTTCTCCTTCTTCAGCTCCTCGATCGGATCCTTGACGTTGAACAGCGGCTTGACCACCTTGTCGTTCAGCCACGTGCCGATGTCCCAGCCGACCTTGAACGCGCCGATGACGGCCATCGCCTTTGCGCCGAACCCGCCCAGCGCGCCCTGGATTTTCCCGAACGCGCCGGGCAGTCTGCCGAGACGGTTGGCAGTCCTGTCGGTCTCGGACCGCATGTCCCGGTTGACTTTCTGGATGTCCTTCGCCAGCTTGTCAACCTGCTGGCGGGTTGCCTTGATCCCGGCGTCCTTCAGGTACGTCGAGAGGTGTATGCGGACTTCGTCAGCCATCGCTCCGCTCCTCCTTCTCCGCGCGCTCCTTCTCCAGCCGCATCTTAATCTCCCGTAGCGTCGCGGAATAGTCCGTCTGGCACTTTGCCGTGTCGCGCGAGACTGTCGCCCCCGCCTCGACCTGCGCGGCAACCACCATCGCGTTGAGGCGAGACGGCGTCTGCGAGAGAAGGTCTATGTACGACATCCCGGTGGACGCCGCGGCCTGCGCCATGACGCGCTCGAGGCGCACGAGGTTCTCCATCGCCGCGCTCCGTCCCGTCCGGAGCAGGTATTCCATCCGCCGCTCCGATATCGCGGGCACGGCGTCGTCGAATCCCCAGGCGGCGTAGTGGCAAGCCCGCGCCATCTCGCGTTCGGTGCATGGAAGGGACCGCAGCCACTTCTTCACGGCCTTCTCGATGTCCTTCGGCGCCTCCAGCCCGTTGAACACGGACGGATCCGTGGCGTGAGCGCAGGCGAAGTAGAAGAACATCTGCCGAGTCTCCGCGTCGCACTTGACGTGGCTCGCGTAGTCCTGCAGCCACATCAGTGCACACGCGGTCGGCTCATGGAAGGGTACGTCGCCGGCCCAGCCGATGCGCGGATGGTTCGCGGGCGTGGTCTCCGCGCCGTCCTCCAGCCGGAGGGCGAGCTGGTTCAGGCGGTCAAAATCCTCGAGCGTGGGGGCAAGCCCCTCCGCCCGAAGATCTTCCCAGTCGCCCTTTGCCAGGTCGGAGACCATTGCGCAGCCGTTCCCTTACGAGTTCTCGTAGCCGATGAACGGGAAGGAAACCTGCCAGGTGTACTGCGTGTAGCCGCCTTCCGGGTTCTCCTTCGCGACGGGCGTAGTCACGGTGGTGTTGACCGTGGACGTGTTGTTCGTGTTCGCGGCCGACGTGCGGAGCGTGACCGAGGACGCAATGGCGATGGTCGGTTCGCCGGCCGCGTACCAGTTCATCGTGAAGTCCACGGTGACCATGCCGCCGTGGATGTCGTACGCCAGCGTCACGCCCTTCGGCTGCGTGAGCGAGATCTCGATAGGCAGGTCGGCGTTGATGCTCTGCATGCCGTAGTCCGTCTTGTCGTCCGCGACGGTCAGCGTGCCCGAACCCTTCTTGATCGAGGTGATGAGCGAGAACATGTCCTGCGCGCGGTGACGCGGCGAGAGCGTGAACGCGGGCGGGACGTACGTGCGGAGCGCCGCAGCGCCGGTATGCACGGCCTGTCCGCTGAGGGTGATCGTCGGAGCGGAGCCGACCTGCGTGTTGATTCGCAGTGAGCCCTTGACCAGGGGTACGGCGTTGCCGCCGATGCTGATGTTCGACTGCGCGGCGGCAACGAGGCTGCCGAGCGTGATCTTCGGCGAAGCGAGCGTGTGCGTCAGCGCGGCCACGACGTCGTAGTCGGAAGACGGCTGCGCCGTCTCGCCCCACGAATCGACCACGGCGGGATCGTCGTAGCAGTTCGGGCTGTTGGTGGACTGCTTCGAGCGGCTTTCCCTGGACGACTTGACCTTCACCGCGTTCGAGGTCGCTGCCTCCAGCGCCCAATAGTCGATGCCGGTGTTGAATGTTTGGTTAGCCATTGGCTTCCTCCTGTTCATGTTTGATGCGACCCGTGAGGGTCATGTCCCAGACGGCGAACCACTCACCGGTCATGGTGTCGAAATCCTTGTCGTCTCCGTTGCGCTGGAATCCGTCGATGTACGCCTCGTCGGTTTCCAGCTCCTCGCACGCGTCGCCGAGCATGACGCGCTCGAGCCACAGCGCGACCCTTTCGTGCGCGTCGCGGAACAGGCCGCCATTCGCGCTCTCGGCCTGCTCCACGTTCAGCCTTATCTCCGCCGACACGGTGAACGCGCCGACCGCCTCGTTCGGCTGCTTGAAGTCGTACACGCGCACCTGGAGCGAGGTCGGATCCTCGTCCTTCTGCGTCCCCGCGTCCGCCGTCTCCAGGAGACCGACCGAACGGACTTCCGGGACGAGCGCGCGAAGCGTCTCCAGCAGTTTCGCCTCCAGCGAGGCGCTGACCGACATCCTGCTCACTTCCCGAACCTCCTTGAGCGCAAGCCGCTCTCGATCTTCTTGTTGATGAGGTTTGTCGCCTTCTGCAGCGCGATCGCGAACACGCCCGGCGGCATGGCGTCCCGGATGTACTCCAGCTTGTTCACGATGTCGATGTCGCACCGGATCGGCGCCTGCAAGTCGATGGTGCCGTCCGGCAGCATGTCCCTCTTCTCGGTGATGCCGCCGTCCACCATGCCGGGCCTGATGAGCGCCCTCGGGTTCTCGTCCTGCATGGACTTCCTGAACAGCGACTTCATGAACCAGCCCCACGACTTCCTGGCCAGCCCCCAGTTCCGTATCTGGCCGTAGTTCCTCTGCGCCTCCTTGCGCATCTGCGCCTCCGAGAACGGGCGCACCCTCTGCCCGCCCCTCGGCCCCATGACGTACTCGCCGCCGTACACGTAGCGGTGGTCGAGCCAGTTCGTGCCACGCCCCCACCTGATGAGCTGCATCCTCCGCAGCGGCTTCCCGCTGTGCCCCCGCTTGATCCACTTCGGCGGCATGTACGACTTGGAAATCTCCATGCGCTCGATGAACTTCCTCGACCTCCTCGTCCGCGCGCGGAGCGAACGGATCAGGTCGATCGTCGCAGAGCGCAGGGCGGAGCGCATGTCCCTCTGCGTCTCGCGCTGATAGCGGGAAAGCGCCTTGATGAAGTCGGCTATCCCCCGCTCCGACGCCTCGCACTCGAAAGCAATCGCGGCCGGCATCGCGTCACCTCCCCGCCCTTGCCTCGAGAACCCAGAACCCGTCGCTCTTCGCGACGGACGCCACGCGCAGGTTCGCGCCGTCCAGATCCAGGCGGTCGCCCACCTGCGGCTCTGTCGGCTCGTACCATCCCTCCTCGGGGACGGCCACATGCCATACGCGGCACGGCGTGGGCGCGAACGCCTCGCCGTTCGGCTCTATCACCTCGCCCTCGACGGCCAGCACGTCCACGGGCTGCGCGATCTTCGTGCCCGGACGCCTGTAGGACGCGCGGCACCTCTCCAGCTCTGCGGACATTCCCACGGACAAGGTGGCCGCCGCAGGATCCGTCCTCGCGCTCGTCACGATGCGCCACTTCCCGGACAGCGAGACGAGCCGTCCCTTGTCCAGCTCCGGGAAGTCGATGGCGAGGGCGATGACGTGGACTTCCTCGTTCACGTCCGCCCCCGACATGGCGTCCTCACCGCGCGAAAGCGAGCCGACGCGCGTCACCACGGCGGACCTCCCCGCGTGGCAAAGGGTCTCGGAGCAGTCCGGCATCAGACGGCTCCGAAGCCCCGCCACGGCGGCGGGAAGGTACTCGCTCGGCTTGTGCATCGACTCGTTCCCCTTGCGCGGTTAGGCGCAGACGACCTCGAAGGAGAGGTCGTCTGCGCCGACGGCCTTGGCCGTGTAGCCGAGCAGCTTGTTCGCGCCCGACGCGTCGGACTTCGAGACAAGCCCCGCCGACGTGACGTAGATCGCCACTCCCGCGTTTGTCGCGCCGATGGCCTCGTTGGTCGTGATCTCGACCACCTCGCCGCGCTGGAGAACCTTCAGCACGCCGGTCTCGCCGTTCGCGATGGGCCACTGCGCCATGCACATGAGGCCGTCCACGATCTTGATGTCGCCAGCCGCGATGTTCGCCGTGGCGGTGATGTCGCGCGTCTGGCCGTTCTTGCGGAACACCGCAGAAGTCTTGCTGATTGCCATTTTCAGTTTTCCTTTCGATTGGATGTTTCAGAAGTCGGCGCGGCGGAACCTTCACGAGGGAGTCGTGTAGCGGCTCCGTCGCGCCACGATTGCCTTACGCTCCGGTCGAGATGAGCGCGGCCTTCGTCTCGCCCTTGCTCGGGCCGTAGTCGAAGTAGCAGCGCATCTGAATCCCGAGCTGGGTGAAGTCCACGTCGGCCGTCTCGATGACGGGCGTCTGCCGTCCGTTCAGGAACGCGACGTCCACAAGCGGGAACGTCGAGTTGAACAGCCAGTAGGTCGTGCCCGAGAGGTACGGCGACGTGACCGGCTCCAGCATGTTGCGCATCACGTTGTCGCGCGCGCTCTTGCCGGCTCCGTTCACGATGTGCTCCGACTGGTAGATTCCCTTCGCGAGAAGGAAGCTCGACGGCGCGCAGAGAATCTTGTCGGGAAGCGGGCCGAGCGGGTCGCCCTGGCCGTCCTTGATCGTCATCGCCATCGCATACGCGGCGGCGAGGGTGTCGAGCGACAGAGCGCCCGAGGTGTTCGCGCCGTAGTCGGAAGCGGTCGTCGAAATCTTGCCGAACACGTCCTTGTTGATGGTACGGCCGGACATCTGGCCGAAGCGCTCCGGGACGAGCGAGAGGACGGAAAGGTCGTCGTTGATGAGGTCTTCGCGAGTGATGCCCACGATGGACCCTTTCGTCGCGGCCTTGAGTGCGCGTCCGTCGTCGGAGAGGTCGACGTGCTGGAGCTCGCCGCCCTTGCCGAGCGGCTTCAGCACCCCGCCCATGACGAGACGCACGCCCTTGACCTCCTTGAAGTCCACGACGGAGACCGCGCGGGAGACCTTGCGCCAGTCGTCGCCGACCGCGCCGAATCCGGCCATCACGAACTTGTGCGCGACGTTGGAGAGAACGTTCGGGATGACCGCGTTCGAGAACGCGGCGCGGAGCGCCTTCTCCATGCTCTCGTTGTCGCCCGGACGGTACTGGATGTCGAACGCGGCGAAGATGTCGCTGAAGCGGGTGATCCTGAGGTCGTGCGCCGCGTCGAGGTCGACGCCCTTGCACTGCGCCTCCAGATCCTTGTCCTTCATCGCGGCGCCCATGCAGGCGGCGGCGACAACGGTCTTGGCGTCGTGCGACGCGGAAGCCTGGAGGTTGATGATGGCGGGCGCGCCGGGGCGGGACGCCTCGAGCTGGGCCTGCTTCTTCGCCTTTTCGGCCTCCTCCTTCTCGGCCTTGAGGCAGGCCAGCTCCGCCTTTTCGGCGCTCCAGCCCTCCTTCACGGCCTGGGCCATGATGTCCTCGTGCCCCTTGCACGCGGCGATGACGGAAGCGACGCGCTCGCGCTCGGCGTTCTGCGCTGCCGCCTCCACGGTTGCGGTGTCAGGCTGCGTTCCGGCCTGCACCGGCTTCTTGTTTTCTTCGGGCATTTCGCCCTCCTTCCCTTTGGTTGTGGTTGCAGCGGCCGCAATAGCCGTCTGGGTTGACCCATCGGCCCCCAAGGGGACGATGGAAACTTCGTTCAGCGTTCCGGCGCGTACGATGTAGCACTCGCCCTTGACCTCCTCGCCGTTCAGCTTGTACGACTGCTTCGCGTCGATGAAGATGACGTCCTTCGCGGACACGCCCACGCTCGCCTGGAACTTGAAGCCGGACTTCGCCAGCTCGTGCACCTTCTTCGCGTCCTGCGACACGGGCATGAAGTCCGCGTCGATGGTGAGGGTCTTTCCGTCGTGCGACACCTTCGTCGCCTGTCCGCATATCGCGTCGATCGAGTACGTCTTGTGCTGGCACAGGATCGGCACGGCGTTGTCGTCGCGCCACTTCAGGCCGGACAGCTCGATGCCGACCGGGTAGCCCCAGGCGACGTTCATCAGCCCGCCGTTGTACGCGGTGATCGTCATCTTCTTGTTGCCCTCCACGGGCTTGCCCTCGGCGTCCTTCTCGGCGACGAGCGAAACCACGCCCGTCGCGACGAGCGGCTTCTTCAGAAGTTCGGCTATCTTTTCATCCGGCATGTCAGTTCTCCTTCACGTTTGGATCTTCCGTCAATTTCCCTTCGCCCGGTTGTTCGGGTTGAGGTTCTTCTGCGTGTCGTGCTGAAGCTGGTCTTCGGTCGGCGCGGACGGAACCGGCGCGGACTTCGCGAAGAAGGGGCAGGGCGTGTCCTCGGGCAGTCCGTTCTTCGCGCACTCCTCGCGCCACCACGACAGGATCTGCGCGCGCTCGGCCACCGCCTGGCGCACCTCCCGCTTCCAGTCCTTCCCGTCCTTCGCGTAAAGGGTCTCGTACGAAAGCGAGGCGTTCCCGAGCCGCGTGTTGTCGGCGCTTGCGTCCTTCATCACGTCCGCGCTGCGCCTCGCCATGAACAGCCACTCGACGTCCATGAGCGCGTCCAGCGTCTTCTCGTCGATCCTCTGCTGCACCGCGTACTCCTCCAGCCACTTGGAGAAGATGCGGTCGAGCACCTTCGTCGCGAGGGTCGAGCGGATGGAGTCGATCTTGTCGCCGTACACGGTGTGGTCGATCTTCGCGGACGCGAAGTTGTGCTGGCTCGAGTCGCACATGGCGAGGTTGACCGGCATCGAGAGGCAGCGCGCCATCTCCGCGATCAGCGCCCGCACGAAGTCGTTGTACAGGGACGTCGGCTGCTGCGCCTGGAGCTGGTGTATCTTCCATCCCTCCGGCATGGTCACGAGTGCCCCGCGCTGCATCTGGAACACGGTGTTCGGCTTGACCTCCATCGCGCACTTGCCGATGGACGCGTCCTCGTCGTCGAAGCACTCCGGCACCTGGTCGGTCTCCAGTACGCCGCTGATGTTCGCCGCGTTGATCGCGGTCTGCGTCACCGACGAGCGGTACGACTTCTGGTCGGCCGGAATCTCCAGCGCGGACACGAAGTCGCTCACCCCGCGCACCTGCTCGGGCCGCAGCACGTCGAAATAATGGATGACGTTTGACGCCTTGGTCCACTCGCCGCGGCGGTTCTTGATGCTGACGCGGTAGTCTCCGGGGTGGTACTTCAAAATGCGATACTCCGTCGGATGGCCGTAAGGGTCGAAGCGGATGCCGTCCGTTTCGTTTTCGCGGGTGACGGCCTCCGACCACGACTCCACGCGGTCGCACTCGATCGTGGCGAGGTTCAGGGTGACGCGGTTCTTCCTGTCCACGATGGTGGGATCCGTGTAGAAGACGGCGAACGCCTCTCCGTCCGTGGTTTTCGCCCTGACCATCGTGCGCAGCTTTTCCCACAGCCCAACCTTGAGCGCCCACGCGTCGAAGTCGCGCACCAACCTGTCGCGCACCTTCTCCGGCACCCCTCCGCGCGGGAAGGACGCGGACACCCACGCCCCCACGACGTACGAGGCGTGCGAGTCGAGCATTCCCCATGCGTACGGGCAGTTGAACACCACGTACCGCGCACGGTCCCTCACCGTGCGGCGCACCGTGGGCGAAAGCGCGGCGGTGATCGCAAGCGAATCCACGTTGCGGAAAAGGGAGTCCGTGTCGGGCGTGTGGCGGGCGTTGTCGAAGCGGGCGCTTATCTGCGCCCCCTCGAACGATGTCCTCTGGTGTTTCTTCGCCATCTCGTCGGGCTCCTTTCAGCGGTCGCACGTCCCCGGCGGCACAAGATGCGACACCATCCCCGCGAGAGGATGGCGGCGCCGTCCCGCCCTCGCGCGCTTGCGCAGGTACTGGTCAGCCGCGATCAGCTCCGTGAGCGGGCGGTTCGTCTGCGAAAGTCCGTCCACCGAGAACGAGGAAGGGTTCGCCGCGGCCTCCGCGAAGTCCGCGTCGCTCACCCCTGCCGTCGGCGCGTTCGCCGTGTCTGTCTGGTTCTGTGCCATTGCGCGTACAATGATAGCGCACGTCAAGCGCAAAAACCATGCGCACGGTGCTATATCTAGCACTTTTTCACGACTTTACACACCTCCCGCCACTCCGCGTACCCTCTCCAACTGCGTCAAAGATACAGTCGGAAGTGGTCGATCTACTGTATCATTGACGCAGTTGGCGGGGGCGTTCTACTGCGTCAATGATACAGTAGAACCCTATCCCGCCTCGGTCGTGTAGTATTCGTGGCCGCAGTGCCGGCACCGCCTCGTCCGGCGTATGACCGCGCCCATCTTCACCGTCCGCACCACGTACGAATGGCGGCATCCGCACTCCGCGCAGGGGATGCCGTCGGCATGCTCGTCGATCCCGACGGCCTCCTCGTATGTCCTTCGCCTGTTCCTACCCATCGTATGACCTCCTTCGGTTTCGCCTATACGCGTCGTGGTCTCCGCCACGGACGGCGTGCGGATGCACCTCCGCGTCGAGCGACAGCACCCCCTCGTACCCCGCGGCAGCGTACGCCATCGCGTGGGTGTCCAGCTTGTCGTGCTTTCCGGGCCGCGTGTTCCACTTGTACGCGTACACCGTCGCCGCTCCCGACCGCGTCTCCAGCACGCCCTTCGCCTCCAGCACCTCACGGCACATCTGGTCGGCGTAGTCGCGGTGCGAGCCCTCGTATATGGTCGCGCTCCCCGGCTGGCCGACGGGGGTGATCCACGAGGTCTGCCCCGCCTCCTTGTAGAAGTCCGCGTCGAAGCAGTACCACCTGCCGCTCTCGCGGGTGAAGCACATGTACACCCTCGCCCGCACCCGCCCGAACTGCGTCTTCGTGAGCGGGTTGTACGTCTTGCCGGCGCGGCCTATCATCGCGCGCCCCAGCCGCCCCTCCTTCCGCGCCTCGCGGCAGAACGAGGTCACGGTCTCGAACTGCTCGCCGCCGGCGTCGATGTACCACTGGTCGATCCGCCACGGCTGCATCGCCACCCACGCCGAGAAGTTCTCGAGCGACTTCTTCACGGCGGCCTGCCGCTGCATCTGGTTGGTGTTCTTGGTGGAGACGGGAAGCGGCGCCCCGCACCACACGCCCTCGGCCAGGACGTGGCAGGTGTGCGCCCTCGTGAACGCGGCCACCTCGTAGGTCAGGCCGTACGAGTAGTTGATGTCCGTGGTCAGCACGGTCAGCACGGTGTCGTCCGGCGACTCGTTCTGCTTCAGGTTGCAGGCGTGCGACATGACGCACTTCGGCGTCAGCTCGTACAGGCTCACGTCGCGGTCGACCGGCTCGTTCTGGTACTCCGAGAAGAACGCCTCGCGCCCCTTCGTGAAGTAGTCCACCATCGCGCTGAAAAGGGCGTCCGGGTCTCCCTTCGACCTGTCGAAGCGGTACTTCCACGAGACCGCGAAGCCGTCCGTCATCGCTTTCCTGTTCCGCCGGTAGAACGCGATCGACTCGTCGCGCGTCCCCTCGTCGCAGTAAAGGTCGAACCACTTCTCCCAGAGCGTCCGCGCCAGGCTGTCCGTCTTGTCGAAGTCCACGGGCCACGAAGTCACGCGCGGGATCCGCACGAACACGCTGTCCCGTCGCTTGCCCAGGCTCTCGCCCACGTCGTCCGGCGCGTAGATGGTGCAGGCCACCATCATGGATATGCGGGTGTCCGGCCCGGCGAGGCACAGCCACTGCGTGTCGATCTTGTGCAGCGTCTCCTGCACGAACACGGGATCCGCCGCGCGGTCCACATCCTGCGGGTCGTCGAGGAGCAGCTTGCTGGGACGAAGGGACACGCCGCCGGCCGTCGTGATGTTCAGCCCCTTGATGTCGCCCTGGAGCGATCCCGCGGCCATCGCGCCCCGCCCGTCGGGGAACACGATCTGCATCCGCGTGGACTTTATCGCCGCACCCGTCGGCTGGTCCTCGCCGTGCCAGTGCAGGCGCGGCAGGCGGTTCCCGTGGGTTGACTCCGCGAACGGAGCGCAGAACTCCGGGTAGTCGGCCACAAGCCGCTCGGACGTGAGCGCGAGACACCACGTAGAGAACGCCTCCGACGCCGCGCGGTTCTGCCACCCTCCCACGACCACGAACTTCTCCCGCTCCGTGAAAATGAGGTAGATCGACATGTAGCGCATGATGTTCGTCTTGCCCTCTCCGCGCGGAGCGGCCACCACCGTGTTCTTGCCGGTCGCGTCCGTCTTCAGGATCGCGTCGATGATCGCCCGGTGCCCGTCCGAGAAGGGCAGGGTGAAGATGTTCGGGAAGTACCATTTCAGCCACTTCTCGGGGTTCTTCTCCAGCCGCCTCCGCCGCGCCATGTCCTCGGGCTCCCGCCTCTCGATGGCGTTCTTCTTCGCCCGGAGCTGGCTCATTCTCTCGGCGCCGGTCTTCGCCTCGCCCTTGCTCGCCTTCCGCTTCGCCTCCTTCAGCTTCCACACTCCACGCCCTGCGGCCACGGCCCGAACCTCCTCCGGCAGAAGGTCGCGCTTCAGCAGCCCACGGATCTCGACCTTCGACAATCCCTGCGCCGCCAGCGCCTCGACCTTCGCTGTCTCCGCGACCGCCATCCTGCGCTATCTCCCGCCACGGCCCTTGCGCCACCTCGCGCTGATGATCTTCGCCGCGCAGTTCTCCCACTTCACGTGGTGGTGGATCCGCCAGTGCTGCGCGGTGTCCTTCGTGCCTCCGTGCAGCATGGAGATGCGGACGCACGACGGAGCGGCCATGACGGAATAGAAACTCTTGAGGTACGTGCCGCCGTCGAGATACGTCCCGGTCATGCCCCCCGCGTTGGTCTGCGTCACCATCTGCACGATCATCACGGACGTCAGCGTGAGGACGAGACGCCCCCGCAGCCCGGCCAGCGCGTACATGCTCACGTCCTCGTTTATCGAACCCTGGAACCTCACCGGCCTGTCCGTCCGGCAGAAGAACGTGTTCATGGCCTTGCGCAGGACGGGATGCGTCGCGGCGGTCGAGCTGATCCCTCCCACGAAGTCGCCGGCCTGCGCCATCGCCACCGTGTCGGCGTTCGTCGCGATCAGGAACTCGACCATCACGGAGAACACGGAGTCGAGGTCGTCCATGTCCCTCCAGTCCAGCTTCTCGCCGTTCCGCCACCTGAAGCAGAACTGCTTGTAGTCGTCGTCCAGCTCCAGGAAGTACTTGACCCCCACCTTCCGCGCGAGGTCGAAGCAAGCGTTCCTCGCGTACAGGATGACGCCCATCCGGTGCGCGTTGTCCATCGGATCGCACCTCCGCCACGCGTCCTCCTTGTCGAACACCAGCACGTTCTCGGCCCCGAAGTTCTCGCGGTAGCGGTCGGCCTGCTCGTCCTGGTCGTCCACCACGAAGAAGGTCTTGCCGGTGTACCCCTGCCGCTTCAGCGTCCGCGCGGTTATCACGTTGTCGGCGCGTCCGTGCGTGAGGATGAACACGCAGAAGTCGTCACGCATCATCGCCGCCCTCGCTTTCGTCACCTCCCCGCAGGGCCGCCATCCTCTCGGACACGATCACGAACCCGTTCCGTATCGCGTCCTCGAAGTCGATGATCACGAGCGCGGACTTCTCCATCAGCCGCTGCACCTTCGCGTCGGCGTGTGCGTAGTACTCGGCTATGTTTCGGAAGTTGAACACCACATGCCGCATCGCCGCGACCTTCAGGAACGCCTTGACCTTCTTCGGCACGTCGGCCTCGTCTATCTCCTTGGCCAGCGCGTCCGCCTTCTCCGTGTCGTACAGCTCCTCCAGCTCCGGGTTCTCGCCCGTGATGTTGTACTGCGGCGCCTCGATCTTCGACGAGTACTCGAACTCGCTCTCCGCGCCCCTGGCCGCGAACTCCGCGATCAGCTCGTCGAACCCTCCCCCGAGCGCCTTCAGCTCGTCCGCGCTGTACTGCGCCAGCAGCTTGTCAACGTCCCAGTCCCCGCGCTGCAAATTGTCCTGAAGGATGAACTCGCGCACCTCCTCGGGCGTGTAGTCCGAAAGCCGCCTCACGTAGTCGGCGGGCACCACCTTGACGCCGTTCCTCACCAGCGCCCGGAACCTCTTGTTGCCGCACTTGATCGTGCCGTCCTCCTCGACCAGAAGGGGACGCGTCCGAAGGAATCCGTGGATCCGCCGCATCGAGTCGCGCAGCTTCCCGAACTCCTCCTCCGTCACCGTCTGCGGGTTGTCCGGGTTCTCGCGCAGGGCGGACAGTTCCACCCGCTCCTCGCCCTCGGCAAGGGCGACGCCCCCGTTCCCGTCGGCATCCACCGCCGGCAGAGCCGACACCTCAGTCTTTCGCTTCCGCATTTCCGCCTCCTTGGGTTTTCAGAAAAATTCGTCACTACATTTTCTCGGGGTATCTCGCGCCTTGGGCATAGGCCGGTGTGCGCCCCCTCCGGGAGTACCTACCCCACGGGCCGCCATCGCGCGGATGGCCCGAAATCCGCCGTCTGGGCGCTTCCCTTTGAACGCGAATCCACACACGGGGAAAACTCGCGGACGCGTCCTGGACGGCCCTGCGCGGCTCTGGCGCGTCAAAAAACTTGACAGCCTCGGCGCGGCCATATATCATACGCATCATCGGTCGCCCCCCATGAAGTCGAACAGGTCGGGCTGCAAGTCCTTCCGCTCGGCGTCCTCCCGCTCCCTGCGCACCGCTCCCCCGTGGCCGTCGTCCCACGAGTGCAGGCGTCCGTGGATGAAGGGCGCGAACCTGCGGATCAGCCGCTGGAACTTCGCCCATGCCGTCGCCCTGTAGCTGTCCCTCGTCACGTCCATGCGCCCTATGGTCTCCCGCACCCTGTCGAGGTACGCGCCGAAATTGGCGGTCGTGCCCCCGTTGCACACGTGAAGCATGAGCAGGGCGTCTATCGTGTCGAGCATGCACCACCTTCGGTACAGCTCGGCCGTGCGCTCCTCGACCTCGGGCGGAAGGGTGGTGACCTGCCCCCTCGGCGTGCGGTCGAAGGCGATCTTCTCGCGCTGCACGATGCGCTCCCCCGCGGCGTCGTAGGAGACAGTTCCGCCGTGCCCCGCCGGCTCCGTGTGGTCGCAGGCGAGGCAAGCGGCCCTTGCCTTCTCCATCAGCGCCCTGTGCGGGCATTTTTCGGGTGTACAGTTCATCGTATTTCAACCGCCCGTCAAATCGCCGTCCTCTGCTATCGTCGAAACATCCCACGTCTTGCCGGTCCAGTGCGCCCATACGAACCGCCACATGGGATAGTAGGCTGCGGCCTCGTGGAACGCGGTGTACGCCCTGCCCTGCGATCCGAGACGGTACGACCCCTTGACCTCGTGGAAAGTCACCACGCCGTCGTCCACCGTCATGAAGTCGGGCGTGTATCTCCCGCCCCCGGGAAGACGGAGCGACACGGGCTCGAACCTCCCCCCGCCGTTGAGCATGTCCCGTCTGTACCGCTCCTCGGTCTTCGACATCTTCCCCTCTGCCGCGCGTAGAGGCACCGCCACGCGCTTGGCGTGAGAGTAGGGTACGAGTTTCTTGGCTGGCTTCCGGCTCGCCGTGGCCGGTTCCTGGGGCGGGTTCCTTGAACTGCCGAGCCGCTTCATGTAGTCATCCAGCCATTCCATGCTGACGTGTGGGACTGCGCCGCTCATGCCAGCACCTCTCGCGCGCACGTGCGCGTAGTAGTATTATTATAATTATTATTCATGAGTATGGGGTCTCCTTGTAGGTCTCTTGATTACCGATGACTGAGTATGGGGGATGGTGGGGGTCTTGGGGGCGGAAGGGGGAAAGAGCACGGGACCGCCGCCCTGCGCCCTGCGCCACGGCTGGAGATCCGCCACCATCCAGAAGGTCTCGGCGGTCAGCCCGGCGTAGTACCACTCGCGCAGGTCCTTCTTCGGCGGGGTCACGATCCTGTACGTCCGCCCCATCCTCCGCGCCAGCGCCTGCGCACCCTCCGCGCCAGGCTTCCACGGCGTCCCGTCCGGACGGAACTTGTACTCGTCGTTGTCGCTCACGATCGTGACGCGCGAGACGAGGAGCCGGGCGCACAGCTCCTTCAGCGCATCCGCCCCCGTGGCGCATGCCGACCTCCCCACGCAGGGCAGGCCGAGCGCATACCCGGCTATGCAGTCCGTCGCGCCCTCCACCACCACCAGCTCGTGCCCCTTCATCCCGTTGTACTCCGCCTCCCTCGGCATCAGCTCCGGGTCGTAGAAAAGGCCGTCCCGCGATCCGCCCACGGACCACTTGCCGCTGCCGCCGTACTCCCGCAGCCTTATCCCGACGCACTTTCCCCCTCCGTCCAGCATCGGGAACGCCCACGCGCCGTGGAACGCGCTCCGTCCGACGAGAAGGCGGTCGATGTCGGCCGCGCACAGGTTCAGGTCGTTCGCGACCTCGATCAGCGAGTCGAAGATGTCCTTCCCGCCTCCCGGGCTCTCGAACTCGGCGCGGAACCCCGCCATCGTCAGCTCGGCGTTGAACATCCTCGGGCGGACGGGCGGCTTCGGCCCGCGTCTCACCTCCACGCGCTTCGGGCGCTCCTTCAGGAAGTGGAACCACCCGCCGGACGGGCAGGGGTTCGCGCTCTCGACCCTCATGCAGTGGCACACCGCGCCGTCGTCCGACACGCCGCACCAGTCGGCATGCTCGCATATCGGGCACGGCTCGCGCCTCGATACTCTGCGCCACCCGTTCATTTCGCGGTGGCCCTCCTCGCCCTGTTGAACTTGAACCACTTGAACGGCTTGACGTACTTCCGCCTGGCCAGCGCGTCGTGGCGTCTCGCCGCGTCCCTTATCCCGTCCGCGGACGGGTCGAACGGCGGCAGGTTTATCTCCGGGCACGGGATCAGCTCGATCTTCCAGACCGCAGTCGTCGCAGTCACCGGCGGACACTCCTCGCCGTTCCATCCGTCTGTCGATGTTGATATCGTGTTCATTACGCCGCCTTTCCGAATATCGCCTTCACGATGGCCTTCGCCGTCCTCACGGGCACCGAGTTTCCGATCTGCTTCACCTGGTCCGCCCTGCTCCCCGAAAGCATGTAGTCCTTCGGGAACGAATGGGCGGCGGCCAGCTCGCTCGGCTTGAGCATCCTTATCCGCACGTCCAGCAGCCGCCCGTCCTCCAGAAGGGCGAACACTCCCTGCACGTTGTCGTACGTCGTGATCGTCCGCATCGGCTCCTTCGACGAGCGGACGTGCCCGGAGTCCGGCCCCGCTGGACGGCTCATGTCGAGTATGACCGCATCCACCTTGCGGATGGCTCCGCCGGTCGCCACGGTCGGGCACGGGTCGCTGTCGGGGCGGAGCGCCGCGCCTCCCTGCTGGCCGAGGACGAAAGACCTCACGAGCGCGAAATGGTCTTTCGTCGTCTGCGTTCCGAGCGGCTTCTTGATCCTTCGCGCCTTGCCGTTGTTGGAGATTTCCACGATTATCGGCTGGCACAGTTCGTGGTGGGCTCCGGAGCAGGATATCGTGGACAGCGGATCGTCCACGGACGCGCAGTCCTGGTTGTTCCTCATCTTCACCACGAACGGCGTGCACAGCGCGTGGTGGTTGCCGGACGTGGTGACGGTCGTCAGCGGATCGGCCACGTCCTCGACTGTGGCGTGGTTGTTCAACTTCACGAGGAAGGGGCGCACGATCATCGTGCGGTTCGCCGTGTGCTGCGTCCGCAGCGGCTTCGTGAGAGGCAGTACGCGCGACTCGTCATCCTCTCCGGCCCCCAGCATGTCGATCTGGAAGTCTATGCCGCAGTATTTCCTCAGCCCCACGGCCACGCGGCGAAGGGTGTTCTGCACGAGCGGGTACTTCGGGTCGAAGATCGAGTGCCCCATGTCCGCGTAGTCCAGGCACTCGTCCACGCCGCGCCACCGCTTCAGCCCGTGCCCCGGAACCTCGGCGTGCGTCGGCTTCGGCCAGCGAATCTTCCCGCATCCGCGCTTGACCGCGATCAGAAAGAACCGCTTCCGGCTCGTGGCGTCGCCGTAGTCCGCGCAGTTGAGGATCCGCCATTCGTAGTCGTAGCCCCTCGCCGTGAACTGCTCCAGCCACGCCCGGAAGCACGACCCCTCCATGCGCTTGATCGGCTTGCCCTTGCGGGTGAGCGGCCCCCACTTCGTGAACTCGGGCACGTTCTCGATGGTGATCCAGCGGACGTGCTTGTTGTCCACGAACTTCCAGATCTCGTTCGGCTGCGACCGGAGCTGGTTCGACCTCGGCTTGCCTCCCTTCGCCCTGGAGTGGTGCGTGCAGGACGGCGAGGCGTGAAGGTGGTCTATCACGTCCGTCTCGATGTCGTCCGGCGTGGCCGCGTCGATGTCCATCTGCATCGCGTACACCCCCGGATGGTTGGCGCGCATCGTCTCGACCGCCCTGAACCAGTGGTTTATCGCGATCTCGCGGAACGTCAGGCCGAGGTCTTTCATCGCCTCGGCAAACCCCGTCGAGAAACCTCCCGCGCCGCAGTACAGGTCGAGGAAAACTATCGGGCGTTTCATTTCGCGCCCCTTCCTTCTTCGCCAGGGTACAGGATCCGTATCCGGCAAACGGCGCGGTAGCTGGCGCGCATCTCGTCGCCCGACGGCCTGCCGAAGTCGTCGTCATGCGGATCGAGGCTTGACGGGTAGAGCTTGACGTCCCGCAGAATCTTCATGACGGTCGAATGCTCGTATTCGAGTCTGCCCAGGCGCCGCGCCAGGCGCTCGATCTCATCGCATAGCAGCTTCGCCGTGTCGAAGGTTGCGCCTCGCCATCTGTCGGACTTCTGAAAGTCTCTTCCGATCCTCAGAATCTCATTTGTCGAAAGATGTGGCTCTTGTGTCTGTTCGCTCATGCCTTGCCTCCGGTGTAAGTCACGCAAGCGGTCAGCGTCGCGGCCGCAAGCCAATAAACCATCATGCGCCAGTTGCCGTGCCACGCGTAGGGCAGGGCCGCGCACACGTCGAGCGCGATCAGAACGGTCGGGAATATGTACTCGGTTCTCATTTCCCCTCCCCGCCGAAGTCAAACTCGGTCTGCACGAGCTGGCGGACGTCCACCACCTCTTGATCTTCCTTGCTTTCGCCCTTTGGCTGCTCGCCGCCCGTGCCGCTCCTGAACAGTCTGCGCATCGGCATCCCGTGGAAGAAGTAGCCGGGCGTGAACCACGGCCCTTCGTACACCTCCACTCTGAGCGAATCCATGTGGCGGACGATCGCCGGATATCCCAGGAGCGAAAGCTGCGTGTACGCGATGCAGCACGCCGTGGCGTCGAGGTCTTCGGCCAATATCAGCATGTCGCCCTGTCGCCCGCCCGCTTCCACGAACGCCTCCGCGCCCTCTATGAGCAACGCGCCGGCGCCGCAGGCGCAGTCGTTCATCTTCACGATCCTGCCGGGCTCCGGACGCTCCGCGAACGTCATCTTCGCCATCAGCGCGGAAACGCTGTCGGGCGTGAAGAACTGGCCGAACGACTTGACCGTCGCGTTCAGGTCTTCGTACACGTGGCCGAGGAAGTCGCTCCGCTTCAGCTCCAGCGCTTCGACGAGATGGGCGAACATGGCGCCGACCTTCTTCATCCCGTCAGGCCCGTACCTCCCGGCAAGCGAGGCGTACATGCTCTCGATCTCGTCCCGCTCGGCCTTGTCGATCGTCACCGTCCCCCGCAGCGACAGGGAGAAGATGCGGCACACGTCGCGGAATATGTCGCTCGGCGAATGCGCGGTCGATACCGTCGGCAGGAGCTTCTTGAACGCGTTGTAGCGTCCCTGCCACGTCTCCGGCGATGGCTCCGTCTGCTTCTTCACTTCTCCGCCCTCCCGAAAAAGAGGTCTGCCTGCCGCATGATCGCCGCCGACACCCTCGGCCCTGTCGGCATCCCCGACTGTATCTTTGACGCAGTAGGACGCCGTGGGCGCGTCGGCATCTTCGGCGCTCCGTCGAGCGGCAGGGTCAGGCTCGTCGTCGCGCCCGTCCCCGGTTTCCACCCTCTCGCGTACCACGCCTCGGCCACCGCGTCGAGAGGGTGGTCGCACCCCTCGCCGTTCGAGGACTTTTCGCCCCAGAACTTCCCGAACGCGTGGCGGCACACGGCCTGGACCTCCGCCGGGCATACTTCGCACTTCCGCTTCATGTCACCAGCCCTGCCTTTCGCGCATCCGTCCGATCATCCGTCCGGCCATGTCGTGCCGCAGCGGCATGTGGAACCCGCTCCGCTTCAGGAGCGCGGCCTGCTTCAGCGACGCCATGCCCGAGGACACGCGCCGGAAGTATTCGTCGAGGAGCTGCTTGCCCTGCCCGTAGGGTATCTTCTCGGGATCGACCCCGATGCGCTCCAGCAGCACCTGCGACTGCTTCGGGCTGAACCTCCTGCCCCTGTCCCATCCGCGCTCCCGCACGGGCGTCAGGTCCCACTGGTCGAACGGGTCGATCTTCGTGACGAGGAAGTTCGCCCGCGCCTGGAGACGCGCCCTCGTCGCCGCCTCGCGCTTCTTGCGCTCCGCGATCTCGGCCTTGACCTTCTCCATCTCGGCGGCCATGTCCACGGGCTTGCCGTTCTCCTTCACGCGCCGCGACACCTCGGCCACCACCTCGTCGTCGATGTTCCCTCCGAGGATGTCCGCCGAGCAGCACAGCTTGTGCCGCCCCGCGTTCCCCGCAAAGTCCACGATGAGGCACGACGGCTTGCGGCTCTCGCGTATCATCCGGCACCGCTCCGCTGCCGTGGGCACGTCGCCCAGCATGCCCGCGATGTCCTCGGCCGGCCTCGTGCCCCGTCCCGCCATCTGCGCGTACAGGGCGCGGCTCTTGGTCGGCCTCGCCATCACGACCACCTCCACGCCCGCGTCGTCGAACCCCTCGGTCAGCACGCCCACGTTCACGATGAACTGCAAGCGCCCCGCCTTGAAGTCGGCCAGCATCCTGCGCCGCTCCTCCTTGTCGGTCTTGCCGCACAGCCACGCTGCGCGGTCGGGCCTGTAGCGGTTGAGGATTTCGGCCAGCCTCTCGGCCTGCTCCACCGTGGCCGCAAACACGATGGCGCGACGCTCGCCGCATATCTCCACCGTCGGGACGGCCACGCCCTGAAGGTTGCGCTCGTCCTCCATCACCTCCGCGAGGTCGCCCTGGTTGAGGTCGCCCGCCGTGGTGCGGATGTTCGAGAAGTCCAGCGATCCGACCGTCACCATCTGCTGCTCGATGGGGACGAGCCACCCGCTCTGGATCGCCTGCAGAACGCCGTACTCGTAGGCCACGGACTCGAACACCGCGCCCAGAGCGGCCTCGTCCGCGCGGTCGGGAGTGGCCGTCACGCCCAGCACCTTGCAGTTCGGGTTCTGCCTGTACCAGTCGATGCACCTGCGGTACGTGCCCGCCGTGGCGTGGTGCGCCTCGTCGATCACGACGAGCCCGAAGTCCTGCGGGTCGAACTTGCTCATGCGTCCGGCGCCGTCGCCTCCCGCGCAGTGCGTCTGCACGGTGGAAACCACCACGGGCGGCATTTCCCCGAACATCGTGGTGACGTGGTACTCGCCCATCTCAATCTGCGCCTCCAGCCCCGTGACGCGCCGTATCTTGTCGGCGGCCTGTGTTATCAGCTCCTCGCGGTGCGCCAGCACCATCGCCCGCGCCCCGCGTTCGTGCATCTGCCGGATGACGTCCGCGAACAGCACCGTCTTTCCGAGGCCGGTCGGCAGCACGACGAGCGCGGACGAATGCTCCTGCCATTCGCGGAACACTCCCTCGGCCGCCGCTTCCTGATAGTCGCGAAGTCTCATCCGAACACCTCCCCCCGGTTTTCCTCCACGATCCCGCGCTCGTGCATCTGCCGCTCCAGCATCGCTATCGTGTTCGCCAGGTGTTCGTCGGACATGTCCTCGACGGCGATCTCCCGCCCATCGCGGCACGTCCACATGTACTTCGTGCGGCGCTCGTCTTCGAGGTGAAGGGCGCACAGGGACTTCCCGATGTCGCAGTCAGCAAGCCTTACGACCTTGCGCTGCCGGTCGCCCTCGTCCAGCGCCTCGTTCCACGCGTGGTCGAACGCGGCGATGCACATCTTCACCACGACGGAACGCCCGCACCTGAGAAACACTTCGCTCGTGTCCCCCGTGTTAGCGATCGCAAAAAGAACCTCGTCGGCCCTTATCGAAACGCCACCGCATCGCATGATCTTCTCCTTCATCTGCCACCCTCTTTCAGCTCGTCCTGGATGCGCCGTTTCGCGGCGACCACCTTCTTCAGCGTCTCCGCGTCCAGCACCTCCTCGCAGGCGCGCTCCAGCGCGTCGAGGTTGAGGTGTTCCCGTCTCGCGGCATCCGTGATGCGGTCGGCCAGCCGCTCGTCGTACTGGACGAGCGACGGATCCGGCCACGCCTTCGCCCTCGCGCGGACTTCCGCCGCGATGGCGTCCAACGTCTCTTGGTTTTCCATCTTCTGGTGTCCTTTCGTTTTGCCCATGAGGAGACGGCTACGCGGTCGCCTCCGCCATCTTCGCCCGCACCTCTGCGGCCGCCTGTTCCAGCGCAATTACCGGCTGCATGATCTTCTGCGCCTCCGCGACGGCATCGAGGCTCTGGAACAGCCTCTCGTCCTCGCGGCAGGTGATTTTCCTGTCGGTGCGCTTCGCCTGCTCGATCGCGCCCTCTATGGCCAGCACGGGCTCCAGCGCCTTTTCAAGAGTCCGCACATACTCACTCGGCGGCTTCGGCGTTCCGACGGGTTCGTTATTGTTGTACATCCATTGGTTCATCTGCGCGATGGCGACGTCAAGCAGCCTCTCGAAAAGCGCCTGACGCGCCGCGTCGTTCTCCGAGCACTTCCCGCTCGGATCAGGCCTGTGGTCTGTCTCGCAGCTCACAATCGCCGTGCCAACTCTCAGCTCGACCTTCATTTCGCACCGCCTTCCTGTTTGGCGTCCTTGCCTTCGGCATCCTCGCCTTCGGCATCCTCGGCTTCGGCGTCCTCGCCATTTTCGAGCGCATAGGCAATCCGCTCAAGAGCATCCGCCGACCGCGCAACCGAATTGATGACATGGCCCAGCCACGCAACGAACACGGCGACGAGCACCACGACGGCACACATCTCCAGTGTCGGCATCATGCAATCCATTACGAACGACCCCATCATTTCGCACCGCCTTTCGCCTGGAACTCCTTCGGGTTGCGCTTGTACTCCTCCTCGGTCTGCCACCCGCGCTCGTGGCACGCCTTGCACCCGTTCCCCTGGCACATCCGGCACACGCAATGCGGCTCGGCGGCGTTCACGAAGTTGTACGCGTTGTTCAAGTTCACCAGCGCGTCCTGGCGCACCGCCGCGAACGCCGGATCGTTGTCCTCGAACCCCTTGCGCAGCGCCACCCTCGCCTTGCTGATGCACGAGAGGATGTCCGCAAGCGGGCTCGGCTCGAACGCCTCCTGCATCTCGACCGGAATCTCCGTTCCGTACCTGTCCACCGGCACAACGGGGTGCTGCCGCTCCGGCTTCGTCGGCATCTTCAACTGCGTCTTTGATACAGTAGGACGGACAGGCGCGGAAGGGGTCTCGGCCACCTCTCGGCCATCGCATCCGGGCCCGACGCACTTGAAACCGCCGCCCTGCATGTTCTCGTTCGTGCAGAACCCGTCCGCGTCCGTGTGCCGGCACCGTCCGACGCTCTCCTTCTTCGGAGCCGGACGGACGGGGTACGCCCTGCCGTTCGCGCCCACGAGGTGCGTGGGTCTCGTCGGCATCTTCGACTGTATCTTTGACGCAGTAGGACGCCGTGGGCGCGTCGGCATCTCGGCCAGCTTCCGCTGCACGAACCTCTCGCCCGTCGCCCTCGAAACTCCGCACCGCTCCGCGAGGTTCCCGCCCGTGGGCGTCCCTCCGAAGATCGCCTCGCGCCGCTCCCACACCATTGAGAGGAAGTGCTGCACGTCGGCCATCGTCGGCCGCTTGCCCTGCTTGTTGTTCGCCGTCCCGCCGAACACCACGGCGTCGTCCTCCGTGCCCTTGCGGACATCCGCGGATATCGCCGTCTTGCCGTTCGACTTCGCGGCCAGCACGCGGTGGAACCCGTCGGCCAGCCAGTACGTCTCGCCGTCCGTGAACACCGTCACGTCCGGGAACTGCGCGCCGTCGGCCATCGCCTCGGCGTATGTCCTTATCGTGTCCGCATCCGTCCCCGCCCGCGTCTGCAAGGTCAGGTCGAGATCCGCTATCTTGATTTTCATGTCTCTGCCTTTCGTCGTGAAGTTGCCCCGCCCCCGGCACATGGCCAGCCGGAGACGGGGCGTGTGTGAATCATCCGGCCATGCCGTCCTTGATCGTCTGGAACAGCCTCTGCACGTCCTCTTGCGTGAACTCGTCGACGTCTTTCCCCTGACGCGCCGCGTCGAAAAACTCGAACCACTTCTCTTCGTGTTTCGCGCCTTCGTACGGTTCGCCCAAAAGATCGCAGAAGTAATCGAACGCACCGTCCGCCGTCTGCGGAAACTCCGCCCACGGCTTCGGCTTCGCACGTGCGCCTCCAGCGGGGCGGGAAGGGGTCGCGGGGGCCGCCGCGGGGCGGGAAGGTGCAACACCACCCCCTGCCGCCGAAGCCGCCTGTGCGGGCTTGGGAGCGGCCTGCGCGGGCGTTCCCGTGCCCACCTTCTTCGGCGTCGCGGCGAACAGGGCCTTGGCCCTCGTCCCCCACTTCGCCATCATCGCCGCGCGGTCAGCGCTCGCCCCGTCGGGAACGTACGCCTTGCGGCCTCCCGACTTCGGGCGGTCCGGGTCGTGCACCCAGATCGTCTGGTTGCCCTGCCCGTCGGTCGCGAAGTTCAGCTCGACCTCCCCGATCGCGATCAGGTTCCCGAAGGGCGTCCCGTTCGCGTCGGGGTTCTGGAACCACCAGAAGTCGTCGAGGCTCCGGGGCTGCCACCCCTTCGCCCACTCCTTCAGGCCCTCGATGGTCTTTTCGTTGAAGGCTCCGTCCGCGCTCGTCAGCCAGTGGCGCTTCCGCGCCTCCCAGTCGTAGCCGTTGTCCTTCTTGTACCACGCGCCCGTGTTCGGATCCTTGACCGCGAAGTTCACGTCGAGGATCAGCCGCCCGTCCTTCTCGTAGCAGCTCGCCGTCGTGGGACGGCCCGTGTAGGTGCCGTCGGGTATTCCGTAGCTGTATGCCATCGTCTTTCCCTCCTCACTTCACGATCTGCGACCAGTCGAACATCGCGCCGTCCGTCTCGTCCCAGTTCGGAACCTCGAACGCGCACCCCTGCACCGTGCGCGACTTCGCCATCATCGTGGCGATGCCGCCCGTGTAGAGCGTCCTCGTCATGCCGCCCTTGGCCTTTCCCTTCTCCACGCTCACGTCCGCCGCGAGGTAGAGCAGGTGGTCGGTCTTTTCGAGGAACGTCGAGCGTCCGGGCGCCTTGCCCTTGTCGCCCTGCACGAGGCGCGGCTGGTTCTGCCAGTAGTCAGCGCCGTCGGCGTTCGTGAACCTCGTCGGCTCCGAGTGCGCGATGGCCAGCACGTTCGTCCCGCCGTCCACCAGCTCGTCGATCAGCGGGTAGATGGGCGCGAACTTGTCGAACACCAGCTGCGACCCCTTGCCGTACATCCACTGCTCCAGCGACTTGCGGATCGTGGCGCTGTCGCCCGGGATCGACTCGATGCAGTTCTGCGCCGCCCACTCCTGGGCGCGCGTGAAGCTGTCGATCACGATGTTGTCGTAGCCCTTCACCGCGTCGGACGCGAGAAACGCCATGAGGTCGTTCCACGCCGCAGCCGGCGCCTTCGGGTCGTACTTCAGGAACTTCGGCGCGATCCGCTCCGTCAGCCCCATCGCCTCCAGCTTCGGGCGGATGATCTTCAGCGACCCCTCCAGGTCGATGAACAGCGTCCGCCCCGGAAGCATCGCGGCGAGCGTGGACTTGCCGGCGCCCCCCGTCCCATGCAGCCCGATGAAGTGGCCGCGCTTGCAGTCGCCCCATCCGTCCACGGTCTGCTCCGTCTTCGGCGCAGGAGCCGTCGTTGTCTTTGGCGCGGGAAATGCCGCCGCGCTCGGTCTCTTCGGTATTGCCATTTTCTGTTTTCCTTTCGTTTGGTTTATCCGAGGACGTTCCTCGAAATCGTCTGGTGATAGGTTGTCATAGTAGTAGTCGCTGTAAAGCGAATCGTCGCTACACGGTCTGTTCATGCGTCAACTCCTCGTGCTTCGCGATCCGGAACCCCTCCGGAACGTTCGCCTCGTCCACATGTATGCGGTTGAGGCACATCCCCGCGAACGGGCAGCTCCGGCAGTTGTCGGGGTTGCACGCGCGCGGGTACGCGTACTCCGGCATCTTCGCCTTGCGCGCCTCCGCCGCGAAGTGAAGGAGCATACGGCACACGCCCAGCCGCTCCCTCTGGAACTCGTCGAGCATGTCGAACGTGATGCCCACCTCGCGCCGCGCGAAGTACTTGTCTTTCTCGGCGGTCATCGCCTCGAGGATCCGCGTGCCGTACTCGTCGGTCGTCTCGGTGTGGCCTTTCATGCGCTCGCCCTTGGACGAGTCTGCCGTCAGCTTCGGCGTCCCGTCCCGCTTGATGCGGCGGTTGCCGTCCGCGTCCAGGACGATCGGCAGGCCGTTCTCGTCGAGGTCTGGGATGTTCGCCTTCGGCTGCAACTGCGGCTTGCGGATGACGTCGTACACGCACACGGGCAGCTCGCCCGTGGCGTGGTAAACCCATCCCGCGTACGCCAGCAGCTGGATGTTGAACTTCAGGCGGTTCCAGTAGTCGGAAGTCTCGCCCACGTCGTCGCTCGTGGTCTTGCGCTCCCACACCACCCTGCGCCCGTCCTTCAGCACGGCGAGGCCGTCCACCTTGCCGCGCTGCTCGAACGTCCGCGATCCGTCTATGGGATCGGTGAACTCGACCTCCGGCTCCATCGCCTGGCAGTCCCTGTCCTCGATCTCGCCATAGGTCTTGTCGTACGCTCCGAGGATGCCGAACACCTTGGCCGCCATCCACTCGTCGAGCGTCCCGCCCGTGAGCGCCGCCGCGTACTGCGCGCCGAAGTCCAGGCCCTTGGCCCTCGCCTCGCCGCCGTTGTGGATCGCCGTGCCTATCCGCAGGGCCTCGGAAGGGTTCGCCTCCTTCAGCCCGAGGATGTTGTCGTACCAGTAGCGGCGCGGACACCGGAGCGCGCACGCCATGCTCGATGCGGTCAGGATGATCTTGCTCATTTCGCACCGCCTTTCCTCTTGGCCCGCTTCTCCATGTTCTCGGCCGCCTTCTCCAACATCTCGTCGGTGAAGGTCATTTCGGCCTGTTCCATGTCGCCGGCCTCCAGCTTCTCGATCTTGACCTTCTCTGACACGGCCGCGTCCTCGTACAGGCGCACGGTCAGGTCTTCGAGCATCTTCTGCGTTTTCTTCGCGCGGTCGTCCTCCAGCGTGGTGGCTCCGACAAGCGGACCGTTCAGATCCTTCTGGCCCCTGTCGTACTCCATCAGCTTCAGCACTCCGCGCCGCAGCGCGTCAAGATGGTTGATGTAGTCTTGCCTTGTCATGCGCCCTCCTTCCCGACGAACGCGCGGTACTCCTTCTTGATCTCCTGTTCCGCGTTCCTCACCATGGACAGCATCTTGTCGCCGTCCTGAAGGATGCCGGAGAACTCCTCGCGGAGCGCCAGCATCACCTTCTTCAGGACATAGGCGCGCAGCATCGTCGCGACGTCCTGCTTCGACGCCTGCACCTGCTTCACCGCTATCATGCAGGTGAGGTTGTGCGTGTCGTCGTCTCCGGTCATGCTGAACTCGATCTCCATCTTCCCGGACGCGTTGTCCATCTTGAAGCCCAGCAGCCTCTCGATGTCCTGCGGCGTGGCGTCGGGATTGCGCTTGAAGTAGTCCCGCACCGTCTCTCTCTGTCTGTCGTTTAGCATCGTATCGCTCCTTTCGTCAGTCTTCGGTTTCCTCGTCGTCGAAGGGTTCTTCGTCCTCGCCGTCGTCGGCTTCCGTGGACGATGAAGCCCACACCACCTTGACCGGCTCGCGGAGTTTCAGCACCCTCTCGTCAGGCGCAATGAGTTGGCGTTCCTCGTCTGTCAACGCCTCTGCCGTCGGTGGCAGAATCGCAATCAGAAGTTCGGCGTACTTCGCACCGATCTCCGGCTTGACCAGTTTCGCCGCAATCTCGGCCGCGGCCAGAGGCGCCCACCGCTCCATCGGCGCAAAGTCATTTGCGCTTGGGTCGAGCAGGTACGTCCTCGCGGCGACCTCCGCGTTCGTCTGCGATCCGAACACGCGCCACGAGCTGCCGATGTCGAACACCCTCTGGAATGCAAGGGCGATCTGCACGTCTACCGTGTATGCCGCCATAATCACTCCCGAAAGGTTGCTCTCGCACCACGCGGCCAGCTTGCGCCTCGCCTTGTTAGCGGCGATCTTGATCCTGCGCAGCTCCTTCTCCTCGTCGCTCATCCCCCCGCCGGGCTTGCCCTGCTTCGGGGACTCGCCCCACTGCATCTGAGTCTCGCCGCTGTAGTCCTTCCAGACGTACAGCGTGTCGTGCTTCTTGTCGGGCTTGGACTGCAAGCTGATGGAGTAGTCGGGGTGGTTCTCGTTCTCCTTCACCGTCGCGCCCGCAGCCTTCGCGTCCGCGATCGTCGCCTTGACCGCATCGGCCACCTTGCGCTTGTAGCACTTGGAGTCGAGGCACTTCCCGAAGGTCGCGGGCTTGCCGTCCCAGTCGAACAGCTCGGGCGAGCATCCCGTGTTGTTCGGGCACGTCTTGCACGGCGTCCTGTCGAACGGCACCTTCTTCAGGTCCTGCGTCTCGCGGCTGAACTGGCCCTCGATGTCGCACCAGCGGAGCGCGCCGCTGCCGTTGTACCTGTCCGCGTTCTTCAGGCGCTCCTGCACCTCCTCGGGGTACGCCGCGACGTGCTCCAGGCAGTCGGTCGTGATCTGCTCGCCGTCCTTCACGCGCTTGCGCCACGACTTCGAGAGGCGCGAGAGGTTCAGCCTCCGCGCCACCCATTCGCGGCCGCGCCCAGTCTCGGCGGCGATCTCGTCCTGCGTCATGCCGGACTTCACCAGTCCGCCCACCAGCTCGGACTCGAGAAGGGGGTCGGCGTCCTTGCGCTGCAAGTTCGCGATGAACGTCATGCGCTTGGCCGTCGGCTCGTCGATGCCCACGAGGATGTCGCACGGCACCTTATCGAGTTTCGCGACCTTCGCGGCCGCGAGACGCCTGTGCCCGGAGAGAAGCGTCGCGCCTCCGTCCGCGTCCATCATCGCCACGAGGGGTTCGATCACCCCCAGCGACTCGATGCTCGCCGCGAGATCCGCCACGCTTTCTGGCGTTATCTTCGGGCGCGGGTTCCAGGGCGCGACCTTCAGCTTCGCGACCTCCAGTTCCGTCCGCTTCCGCTCGTAGTCCGCCACCTTCGGCGCGGACACGGCTTCGGCCTCCTTCGGCTGCTTCTTGGCCGCAGCCTTGGCCTTCGTCTTGGTTTTCATTGCTTTACCTTTCGTTTGCCCTCCCCGCCGCACCATGCGGCAGGGAAATCTTTACTTGCCTTGCGTCTCCATCTCGGCGCGCAACGCTTCGCACTCCGCGCTGCACTGGTCCGGCGTCGCCACGAGAAACAGCCACGCAAGCAGCGCGAACATGGCAAGGGCGAGAACCCCGGCCGCGATCTCGCCCGCCGCCCTGAGCCGTCTGCGCCGCACCCTGCGGCGAACCTCGCGGTCGTATTCCTCAAGTGACAGCCCCGAGAGCTGCCTGTCCCATTCTTCGAGCGTCATCTTTCGACCCTCCGTCACTCCGGCCTCGTGGAAAGCACCACCATGATCGCGCTCCGCCGCCACCTGCGGCACCGTCCCACGACCACGGGGTTCGCCTTGCGCACGTCCACCTTCCCCTTGGGGCAGACGTACGACTCCATGCAGTGCTGGCGCAGGGCCACGCGCGAAAGCCCGAACAGCTCCGCCGCCTCCTCGTCGCCTATTACCTCGGCCTGCGTCACTTGGCACCGCCTTCCTGCTTGATGGCCATGCGCACCACCTGCGCGGCCGCCGTGCTCGGCTTCGGCTCGCAGCGCATGTCGCACAGCTTCGCCGCCTCCGCCTTCGTGAGGTCGAAGGTGCAGCGCACCTTGCCCTCGCTCCCGATCTCGATCTTCGTCTGCATCGTCCTCTACCTCCTTGCGCGTTATAACGCGCCATGCCAAAAAAAACTACGACCCCTGCTTCCGCGACTTCCGCGCATCTTCGGCGCCGCCCATTATGTCGGCGCGATATAACGCGCCGCGTCCAAAAAGAACGCGCATCCGCGCGCGCTCCTTCCGCATGACGGCATCCGCCGTCATGCCACGTTTCCTCGCGATCCGTTCCACCGCCTCGCGGTCTCCGGTCGCTTTCACTCCGATGTCTGTTGCCATCGTCTTTCCTTTCGTTTTTTACGCGGTCGCCTTCTTCCGGCGCTCGCTTCGTTTCTGTTTGTTGGCGCGGATGACCTCGGCTCCTTCCCGGACCCTCTCGCGCCAGTTGTCCGTCACCTTCCCGCCGCGCATCATCCCGTGCGCCTCTGCACGGGCGAATACGAAACGCCGGAAAAGGTCGCTCACGTTAGACCCCTCGGCCTCTGCCACCAGCGCGGTCAGCGCCTTTACCTCTGGGCTGTCGAGGAACCCGATCAGCACGTCGTCGGGGTTGTGTGGTCCGCTTGTCTTGCTCATTGTCTCTTGTCTCCTTTGGTCTCTGAATGATCGTAAAGTTCTCCATCATCTTGCGGCAGTCCTCAATCGACTCGCCGTAGGCGAAGGGGAGTTGCCCCCCCCCACTGACATCATCGAAGCGGACGGATCCGTCGAACTCGAACCACCAGCCGTACTGTCCACGGTACGCGGTGACGAACCGATCGCGCAGCTGCGCCGGCACATGCTTTGCATAGTCCATGTCGCACCTCCGCCCATCACGCCTCTGTCCAGTATGTCCATGTCTGTATCTTGGACGCGCCGAAGCGCTTCCAGTAGGCGTTGACCCGCCTCCTGAAGTCCCTCCGCACGGCCATGTACCCTCTGCGCATCCTCCGCATGTCCTCGTCGTTGAGGATGCGCACCACCGTCTCCGGGCGTCCGGCGTTCGCCGCGTTCCCGAGGTACACGCTCCCGTCCGTGAGTCCGCCGCGCATGAGGCACGGAACGAAGTCCCCGCGCCAGGTCTCGGCGCCGTCTCCGCCCGTCCTGGCGAACCTCCACGCACGGCGGCCCACGAGGTGGACCATCTCGCGGTCGAAGTCCCCGACGTTCGCGCGCTTGAACCCTTCCTCGGTGCGCTTGTACTCCAGCACCTTGTGGGCGTACGCCATCGTGCCGTACTCCTCGCCGCCCTGCCCCCGGTCGTCCTCCCCGCAGCAGAAGCGCGTCTGGATCGACGGCCTGCCGATGGGAAGAACCACGCCGTCCGACAGCTCCACGAAGCGGTCGCGCTTCATCAGGAAGTCGCGCTCGCGGTCGTACATCCTCGCCCTGCGATCCGTGCTGCGGTCGTACCCCCTCGCCGCCATGTACACGGCGCACAGACGCTCCTGCTCCATCCGCTCCGCCGACTTCGGGCGGCTCGCGGACTTCTTCGCCTCGGCCTCCGCCTCAGCCTTGAGCGTCCAGTAGTCGCGGGGTATCGAACTCTCGCTGTACAGTCCCTCCTGCCAGTCGCATCCGGGATCCGTCTCGACGTCCTGGAACATCAGCTCGGGGTCGCGCTCGTCGCGGTGGATCCGCTTGCATGCCGCCTCGAACTCCTCCGCGTTCGCGAACCTGTCGAGATCGAGCCACGCGCCGGAGAGGTCTCCGTTGTTGTACTTCGCGTATGTGCCGACGTAGAGTTTCATGCTTCCTCCCCGTCGTCATCTTCCTCGTCGCCATCCGGCCAGAACTCGTACTCGTCCCACGCCTCGCGAGGGCATCCGTAGTCCTCATGGTCGGAGCAGGCGAGCCATACTGCCTTGGCGGAATCGTCCTCGCCGCGTTCGACGCACACGTTCCGCAGGGATCCGGTCATCGGATAGTTCGGCTGCATCGCAAGCCGGATGGGAGTGCTAGGGTCGAGGTCTTCGATCGCGTCCAGCAGGTCTTGTACCGTGTCAATTCTCATTGTTCGCCCTTCCTCAGTACGTGTTCGAGTTGCGAGCGCCAACGATATGGCAGCGATTCGATCCCCGCAGCTTGATCTCGCCGCAGTTCTCCCATTCTCCGTTCGCCCAGACCTTTACCTTCGATCCAGGGAGTCCGGTGCGTCTCATTTCGGCCTTGGCTTTCGTGAGACTGAAATACTCTTCATTTCCGACGTAGTAAACTGTCATTGCCGTTGCCTTTCGTTTTACCTTGCCCCGCCTGACTGCCCATGCCAGGCGGGGCGTTCCTTCTTACGCAGCGGCCTCCGCCTTGACCAACGCACGGTCGCAGTCTGCGGAGATCAGCGACAGCGCCTTGCGCAGCTCGGCGTTCTTCCCGTTCAGCGTCCTCACACAGTCGCGGAGGTACAGCTGTTCCTTCATGGCGTCCTTCTCGGTCGCTTCGTTGGCGCGGAACGCCTCGCTGACCGCGCGGACGAACTTGCGCACCGTCTCGTCCTTCAGCATCGCGCAGAAGTCATCCTTGTCGATGTTCTTCGCGCCCATGTACGCCGGCTCGAACCAGTCGGCGTAGTTCTCGTGATCAGTCTTGTCGAGGAACGGCGTCCTCTTCTCGAACTCTTGCTTTTGCATCTTCTTGTTTCCTTTCGTTTTTGCCCTGTCATTCGCAAACGCCCTATTTGCTCTTGACGCCCCAAATTATACCATATCGCGTTATAACGCGCAAGGGGGAAAATGATTTTTTTTCATTTTTTTTACAACGCCGAAAAACCCTTGTTTTATGGGGTCGAAACGCACATCGGGCAGTCCACGGAACCCCATCCGCCGCCTGGAACGACGTGCGGAAACGTCCCGGATATGATATACTGTGCGCCGTCAAGGGCAAAAACGAAAGGCAATCACCAATGAGACCGGAGCAGGTCAAGATACTGCTGTACGGCGTCGGCGTTCTGATCTCCGTCGTGCTGTACCTCGTGTACCTCGCCTCGGCCAGGAAGCGGGGGAAGCGGACGGCGCGGCCACGCCGACCATCGCGCGCCGTCAGGCCGAACGGCGCATCGGTGCGCTTCGTGGTCGGCAGGGCGTACTGGTGCCGAGACAAGGGCTGGGGCGACTCCGCGCACCAGATCATACGGCGCGGCGAGCGGAAGGCGCTCATATCCTGCGACGTGATCGAGAAGCGCTCTGACGTCGAGGTGTGGCGGACCATCCGCGTCGTGGATGGCGTCGAGACGATGGAGCGCGGCAACATCCGGGCCGACGACGAGTACACCGGAAAGCGCGGCCTCGCGCCATCCTACGCGGCCGCGAAGGGCGTATAACAAACCTTATAGCAAAGGCGAACAATGGCGAACATCAGCGAACACGACACCCCGCGCAGACCCTTGAAAACAAACGCTCCCATACAATCCCATATCACCCCATACGGTTTGTAAAATGCGTGACGAGCATTGGGAGTGGGGCGTTCTACAACTGCAGCGGCCTGACTGGTGCGTTGACGATTCCCGACGGCGTGACGAGCATCGGCGATAGCGCGTTCTACG
>Ga0310694_10000874_pt1 | contig 37083 bp, 31 predicted proteins | sample 174DNAGHGhighgp2_FD_203884 | JGI IMG/M metagenome (GOLD analysis project Ga0310694, IMG submission 203884) | Sheep rumen microbial communities from Palmerston North, Manawatu-Wanganui, New Zealand - 1742 DNA GHGhigh gp2 (v2) (version 2) | ecosystem: Host-associated > Mammals > Digestive system... | reverse complement strand
CAGCCGATCGGTTAGTTGGGTGGTGAGTGCTATCTCCGGCACGAGGTAGAGCACTTGTCTGCCTTGTGCCAACTCCTGATTTATGAGGTGAATATAAACCTCTGTTTTTCCGCTGGACGTTACGCCGTGTAGCAGGCATACCTTGCCATCGTCGAATCCGGCTTGTATCTGCTGCACCGCGCGCAGTTGTTGTCCGGTAAGCGAGTGAGCAGGCTCAATGTCGGCTGCGTACGAAGGAATGCGACTGACCACTTCGTGTGAGAGGCACAAGATCTGTTTCTCAACCAGCGTGCGCAAGATGGCTGTTGATTCGCCGGAATACTCAATCAGTTGCCGTTGCTCGACAGCATGCGGCACGCCATCGAAAGCATTGGATAACTCAAGGAAATATTCGAGCAGGCGTTTTTGCTTCGGTGCCCGGCTGAGCGCGTCAAATACCGGCTGCAGTTGTTCCGGGTCGGTGTATTGCGGATGCAGGGAGACATATACCTCTGTACGGGCGCGATAGTCGTTATCCAGCAGTCGTGCCGGCAGTGCGGCGGTCATCACTTCGCCTAAGGTGCAGAGGTAGTAACCGGCTATCCACTGCCAGAGCGACAGTTGCGCAGGCAGTACAACAGGATGTACGTCCAGCACCTCGATGATAGGGCGCAAGGTGATGTCCGGAGTAACTGCTCCATCGGTTTTATGAACGCGGTAAACGAGTCCGGTGATGGTCTTCCGAGCCAGCGGCACAAGAACACGCATGCCCACTTCGGGGCATGACATGCCGTCAGGAACACTATAGGTGTAGGTGTCCGCAATGGCGAGAGGTAAGATGACATCAATAGTTACCACCGGATGGGATGGAATTATTCTGCAGCCTGTTGTGCAATGGCTTGCTCGTAGCAATGGCGGCACAGCGGCTCGTAACTATCTGTTTCGCCGAGCAGCACCCGTTTCTCGTTGGCTACGAGACGGTGACTGACATACGCCAGATCGCCACAGCGCACGCAGATTGCATGTGTCTTGTACACATCCTCGGCAATAGCCATCAGAGCAGGCATCGGTCCGAACGGAACGCCCTTGAAGTCCATATCCAATCCGGCACAGATGACACGTATGCCACGCTTTGCCAGTTCGGAGCAAACTTCAACTATACCCATGTCGAAGAACTGTGCCTCGTCGATACCTACTACATCAATGTCGTTAGCCAGAAGCAGGATGGTCTGGCTGGACTCAACCGGTGTGGACTGAATGACATTGTGGTCGTGCGATACGACATCCTGCTCGCTGTAGCGAACATCGATAGCGGGCTTGAAAATTTCCACGCGAAGTTTGGCAAACTGTGCGCGTTTCATCCTGCGGATCAGTTCCTCGGTCTTGCCGGAAAACATACTGCCGCATACAACCTCAATGCTGCCGCGTCGCAGAGCCGGTCCTTTAGTGTCTCGTTCGTTGAACATATATGTAACAATTAATATTCGAGAATAAACCTAATTGCCGAATCAACCGACTTGTGCTCCGTTGCGTACGGGAGCAGTAACCGTGGTAACAATCAGTTTGCCGTCGGCATCCACAGCCGAGAGGATCATACCCTGTGACTCTATACCCATCATCTTACGTGGCGGGAAGTTGGCGATGAACAATACCTGTTTACCAACGAGCACTGACGGGTCGGGATATGATTGTGCTATACCGCTTAAGATAGTACGTCCGCCCATTCCGTCATCAATGCGGAACTGCAATAGCCGGTCGGATTTCTTGACCGGAACGCACTCAAGTACCGTGCCGACACGTATATCCGCTTTGTCGAACTCGTCAATTGAGGTGGGATTTTTGACAGGAACAGGTTGCCAGTTCTTCAGAGCTTCAGCCTGTGCTGCGGCTTCGTTTTCCGCCTTGATACGTGCCAATCGGTCGAGTTGCGCCTGGATAGGTGCATCGTCAATCTTCTCGAACAGCAGACTGACTTCGCCGAGTTGATGTCCCTCAGTGAGCAGGTCGGTACGACCAAGATTCTCCCAACTGAACGACTCCAGTGCCAACATGTCGCGCAGTTTGGCAGATGAGAACGGCAGGAACGGTTCGAAGGCGATGGCGAGATTGGCTGCAATCTGCAGGGCAAGATTCAGTACGGTAGCCGTACGGCTGATGTCCGTCTTGGCCAGTTTCCAAGGCTCGGTGTCGGCCAGATACTTGTTGCCGATGCGTGCGAGGTTCATAGCCTCTTTTTGTGCATCGCGAAAACGGAAGTCATTCAGTAATCGCTCCAGTTCGGCTTTGACATTGCAGAACTCTTCAATGGTCTGCCGGTCGTAGTCGGAGAGCTCGCCTTGAGCGGGTACTTTGCCTTCGAAATACTTGCCGGTAAGAACCAGGGCGCGGTTGATAAAGTTGCCGTAGATGGCAACCAACTCATTGTTGTTGCGCGCTTGGAAATCCGCCCAAGTAAAATCGTTGTCTTTTGTTTCCGGAGCATTGGCGGTGAGTACGTAGCGCAGTACGTCCTGCTTGCTGGGGAAGTCGTCAAGATACTCGTTGAGCCAGACTGCCCAGTTGCGTGAGGTGGAAATCTTGTCACCCTCGAGGTTCAGAAACTCATTGCTCGGCACGTTGTCCGGTAATATGTATGAACCGTCCGCTTTGAGCATAGCGGGGAATACGATGCAGTGGAAGACAATATTGTCCTTACCGATAAAGTGGATAAGGCGTGTGGACGGATCTTTCCACCATGTTTCCCAGTTGCCGTACTTTTCAGGCTGTGCATCGCAGAGCTCCTTAGTGTTGGAGATATATCCGATTGGTGCATCGAACCAGACGTAGAGCACTTTGCCCTCGGCACCATCCACCGGTACAGGTATGCCCCAGTCGAGGTCACGCGTCACAGCACGCGGGCGTAATCCTCCGTCCAGCCACGACTTGCATTGACCATACACGTTCGGGCGCCATTCCTTATGCTCCTCCAGGATCCATTGTTCCAGCCATTGTTGATATTGGTCGAGCGGCAGGTACCAATGTGAGGTAGGTTTCTTGACAAGAGGATTGCCTGTCTCGGCATTATATGGGTTGATCAGTTCTTCGGGTGAGAGGGTGGAACCGCACTTCTCGCACTGGTCGCCATACGCGCCCAGACTATGGCAGTGCGGACATTCGCCACGGATGTTTCTGTCGGTAAGAAAATGTCCGGTTTCCGGATCGTAGAACTGCTCGGTGGTCTGCTCGATGAACTTGCCGTTGTCGTACAACTTGCGGAAGTAATCCGATGCCAGTTTGTGGTGAATGGCGGATGTGGTACGCGAATAGATATCGAAACTGATACCGAAGTCAGCGAACGAGCGCTTGATAAGTTCGTGATAACGGTCAACCACCTGTTGAGTGGTAATACCTTCCTTACGCGCGCGAATAGTGACAGGCACTCCGTGCTCGTCGCTACCGCATACGTACAGCACTTTCTGCCCCTTCAGACGCAGGTATCGTGCATAGATGTCAGCGGGAACATATACGCCAGCCAGGTGACCGATATGCACCGGACCGTTGGCGTACGGCAATGCCGCTGTGATAAGTGTGCGTTTGTGATTCATATATTGTTATGTGTTAGTTAACGATATTGGTTGTCGTTGTTGTGCAATTGTTCTTCAAGCGCCGACAACTTGATAGTACTGATCTTGCTGTCATGTGCAATGCTTACCTTGCCCGTTTCCTCGCTCACAACAATGCATAGAGCATCAGTCTTTTCAGCAAGTCCAAGAGCAGCGCGATGTCGCAACCCGTAATGTTTAGGTATATGTTGATCCTTGGATACGGGCAGGATACATGCAGCCGACAGCAACCTGCCGTTACGGACAATTAGTGCTCCGTCGTGCAAAGGTGTATTTTTGAAGAAGATATTTTCAATCATTCGCGCTGAAATATCCGCGTTAATAAGTTCGCCGGTTCGTTCGTACTCATCCAACTCCTGCTCGTGTGCAATGACTATGAGTGCTCCGGTCTTGGTATCAGCCATGTGCCTGCAAGCCAAAACGAGTTGATGTATCTGCTCGTGAGTGAGCCAACCATTCTGTTTTTGCTGATGAAAGAATCTGAATTGCGTATTGCTCATTCGCGAACCTATTCGGTTGAACAAACCGCGTATCTCCTCCTGAAAGATAACCACGAGGGCTACCGCTCCGGCACTACCAATGAAATTGAAGATAGCTCCGGTGAGTTCTAATCGAAGGACAAAAGATACAAGGAACCAAAGGCCCACGTATGCCAATATTCCCCAAAACAGGTTGACAGCTCCTGATGTGCGCAGCAACCGAAAAGCCTCATACAACAACAGGGCTACCAATAAGATGTCTATAAGATCTTTAAATCCGAAAAACATATCTACTGAGTGTATGTTACGTATAATCAGTTATCATTTGTTGCGTTGCGGCGACATCGTGTACGCGCAGGATGGTTGCTCCCCGTCGGATAGCCTGCAATTCCAGTTGCAAGGTTTGCTCCAGACAATTGTCCGGATTCAGTCCGTATGGCTCGTATGCCATCCGCTTGCGGGATATACCCACCAGAATAGGAATTCCTATGTGCTGCAATGCGTGCAGGTCGCGCAGCAGGCAGAGACTCTCGTTGACCGTCTGGCCGAATCCGAATCCCGGATCAATGACTACATCGCTTACTCCCATCCGGTGAAGAATATCTGCTTTCCGACTCAAGTAATCGATAGCATCACAGAGCACATCGCCGGTGGTATGTTCCGCCTTGGAGCGGTTATACGTAAGCACGTACGCGCAGTTAAAAGAAGCCACCAACTCATACATTTCTATTCCTCCGCCGGAGATGTCATTGATCATAGCCACACCATAATCATTCAATGCCCGCTTTGCCACTTCGGGGCGGAACGTATCTACTGATACGGGAATATCCACCTGCATGTCGCGAATAACTTGTAAAGCCTGCTGCAAACGTTGCCACTCCTGTTGCTCACTTGCCATTCCGTCATCATGCAACTGAACGGCAGGGCGGGTGGAGCAGGCACCAATGTCAAGCAAGTCGGCACCCTCGCTGACGGCACGTGCTACTGCGGCACGAATCGCCGACTCATCGCAGGTACGGCTATCGGCGTAAAAGCTGTCCGAGGTGACATTGATGATAGCCATCACCAGAGGCTTGCAAGTTGTATAAATCCGGGTACCTAATCGCATATTCCAATCAGTGACAAAGATTGCATTTGCCAAAAAGCGTACAAAGATACAAAAAAATCTTGTGTTTTGCTATAAAAATGTAAAAAATAGTTGTAAAAAATAGCATTTTGCCAAGAAAATGTACATTTTTTGTTTTTTTTCTTAAAAAAATTTGTGCAATTTATATTTTTTTCGTATCTTTGTAGGCTTTAAGGTGTGGGGTGTTCCCACATCAGGATAAAAATGTCGAAAAATAAGGTATAATTATATCCAAAAGACAACATGAAAAAAGTAGTGCAATCTGTATTCGTCGTAACCGTGGCGTTGTTAGCATTGAGTGGCTGCAAGTCACGCGAGTTGAACACGCAGTTCTCAAATACGACGGGATGGAACTATTATGATGAGAAGACAACGAACTTCGAAGCAAAGGAGGGCGTTGGTAATGTCGATCCTGTAGGAATGGTAGCCATTCAGGGCGGAACGTTCGCTATCGGTCAGACGGATGAGTTCATCACAGCTCCGCGTGACAATTCACGTCGTTCGATCACTGTCAGCTCGTTCTATATGGACAAGTACGAGATTTCGAACCTCAACTGGCGTGAGTACCTCCACTGGATGGAGATGGTGTTTGGCTATGCGGCACCGAAACTGGTGCAGGCGGCCATGCCGGATACGTTGGTTTGGCGTGACGAGTTGGCGTACAACGAGCCGTATGTGGAGAACTATTTCCGTCATCCTGCCTTCAGCTTCTACCCCGTAGTAGGCGTTAGTTGGGATCAGGCAATGCAATACTGCCAGTGGCGTACCGACCGCGTGAATGAGTTGGCGCTGGTGCATGCGGGTGCTATCGAGTTCCCGGACTTCCAGCAACTTCGCGCTTTGGACGAGACGGAGTTGGAGGACTGGCGTAATGCCAACCCCGGCTATGAGCCCGTAGAGGTAGAGATTACCAATGGCGAAGATGTGAATGTGGAATACCATGTACCCTATGAGTGGATACGTGACAAGTTTGTATTCAACACCGAGAAATATCTCCGTCGCCCTGATTATAACCCGGTTAATCCAGATGCCAACAGGCGCAGCAAGAAGTTCCATGATGCGTGGAACAATCCGCGTAAGGTGGATCGTACGGACGGAATATTGGTAGTTGGCTATCGTCTGCCGACTGAGGCGGAGTGGGAGTTTGCCGCTTTTGCTCCTGTAGCCGGTACAGACGGATTGACAATTGAAGGTAAAGTTTATCCTTGGTCAGGCTATCATCCGCGTGACTTGAGTAAAGAGAATATGGGTATGATGCAGGCCAACTTCGTTCGCGGCAAAGGTGACATGATGGGTGTGTCCGGTATGCTGAACGATGGTTATGTTATTACTAACCCTGTGGATGCATTTGCTCCGAACGACTTCGGCTTGTACAACATGGCAGGTAATGTCAACGAGTGGGTGATGGACGTATATCGTGAGACAACGTATCAGGACGCTACGGAGTACAACTCATTCCGTGGTAACATCTATAGCCGCGCCAAGAAAGACGACCAAGGTAAATATGTAATCAATGCCTTGGGTGGAATAGATGTAGAATGGACGAGCGAGGATGATAAGCGTGATTATCTGGACGGTGATTTTGCTTCGCTTATTCAGACTGACTATCCGCTGGATACGCTCGGTGCGTTGTTCCTGAAAGGTCTGGCTGCCAATACCGAAGGTAACGGCGGCGGCGAAGAGGAAGAAGGCGGTGATGAGGAAGAGGAAACTGAAGAAGAGGAAGGTGGTGACGAGGAAGAAGGTGAAGAGGAAGAGGAGAGTGAAGAAGAAGGTGGTGGCGAATCCGCTGCTGCAGCCAACAAGAAGATTGATCCTACCGACATCTATGCTCCGAAAATCACCAAGACAACTCACGTGTACAAAGGCGGTTCGTGGAACGATCGCGTATATTGGCTCCACCCGTCCTCACGTCGTTATCTGGAGGGCAACAAGAGCAAGAGCACTATCGGCTTCCGTTGTGCTATGTCAACACTCGGTGACCAGATTCCTTCAGGTCCGACGCAAGGTAAGTAATATCGGATGATATACTTCTGAATATTATAAGTAATATAAAAATATAAAAATATGAATTTTCCTGATACAGTTCGCTACACATCGGAGCATGAGTGGATTCGTGTGGAAGGCGAAGAAGCGTATGTCGGTATAACGGATTATGCACAATCCGAATTAGGTGAGATCGTCTTTGTAGATATCCCTACATTAGGCGAGGTTGTAGCTCAAGGTGAGGTGTTCGGTTCGGTAGAGGCGGTAAAGACCGTTTCCGACCTGAATATGCCTGCCACCGGTGAGGTGCTGGAGTTGAACGAAGAGCTGGAGGCTCATCCTGAATTGGTGAACGAAGATCCGTATGGTAAAGGCTGGATGGTTCGCATCCGCTTGACAGATCCGAGTGAGCTTGACAAACTGATGAACGCTGCCGCATACGAGGCCAGTATTCATTAATACAACCATACAACAATAAGGGGTAAGCCATACTTGGCTTACCTTTTTTAAGTAACATGACACATAAATACGATTTCCTGATAATAGGAGGCGGCGTTGCCGGAATGAGTTTTGCTCTGAAGGTAGCGCGTACACAGAAGTACAAGATCGCCTTGTGCTGCAAGACTACGTTGGACGAGGCTAATACAGCCAAAGCACAGGGCGGCATAGCTTCAGTAACTAATCTGCTGGTGGATGACTTTGAGAAGCATATCCACGATACCATGGTAGCAGGCGACTGGATAAGTGATCCGGCTGCCGTGGAGCAAGTGGTGCGTCGTGCACCCGAGCAGATTCAGGAGCTGGTGCAGTGGGGTGTGAATTTTGATAAAGACAGCGAAGGTAAATACGACTTGCACCGTGAGGGCGGACATTCGGAGTTCCGCATCCTGCACCATGCAGATGATACGGGTGCCGAGATACAGCGCGGATTGATGGAAGCGGTGCGGCATAATCCGTATATTGATGTGTTGGAACATCACTTTGCCGTAGAGATCATTACGCAGCACCATCTGGGTGTGCGCGTTACACATCGTACGCCGGACAAAGAGTGCTACGGAGCATATATCATTGACCCGAAGACGGGTAAGATCGATACGTATCTGAGTCGCATCACACTGATGGCTACTGGCGGTACGGGTGCAGTGTATGCCACAACCACCAATCCTAACATTGCTACGGGGGATGGCATTGCTATGGTACATCGTGCCAAAGGCGTTATCAAAGATATGGAGTTCGTGCAGTTCCACCCAACGGCACTGTATAACCCGAGCGAGACGCATCCTGCCTATCTGATTACGGAAGCCATGCGCGGTTATGGAGGCATTCTTCGTCTGCCTAACGGTGAGGAGTTTATGCAGAAGTATGATCCGCGTCTGTCGCTTGCTCCGCGTGACATCGTTGCACGTGCGATAGACAACGAGATGAAGATTCATGGTATAGACCACGTTTGTCTGGATGTCACCCATAAAGATCCCGAAGAGACCAAACATCACTTCCCGAACATCTACGCCAAGTGCTTGAGTATAGGTGTGGATATAACCAAGGATTATATCCCTGTAGCACCGTGTGCCCACTATATGTGCGGTGGTATCAAGGTTGATCTGGACGGACAGTCCACTATCCGCAGATTGTATGCAGTAGGCGAGTGCAGTTGCACCGGACTGCACGGAGGCAACCGTCTGGCAAGCAACTCGCTGATAGAGGCTGTAGTGTATGCCGATGCGGCAGCCAAACACAGCCTGAGTATGATTGAGCAATATGACTTCAACGAGCGAGTGCCCGATTGGAACGACGAAGGCACAATGTCCAACGAGGAGCAGGTGCTCATCTCGCAAGACATGAAGGAGGTAGGGCAGATTATGTCCACCTATGTGGGAATTGTTCGTTCCGACCTGCGCCTGCGTCGTGCTTGGGAGCGTCTGGATCTGTTGTACGAGGAGACGGAAGATTTGTTCAAGCGTGTTAAACCGACAAAAGATATATGCGAACTGCGTAACATGATCAATGTCGGCTACCTGATAACCCGTCACGCGTTGGAGCGCAAGGAGAGTCGCGGATTGCATTATACGATTGACTATCCGCATAACCCTAACGGCAACACCAACGAGGTGTGGTGATCAATCATCGGCAAGAGCAAATGGGACACGCCATCGTATTACATAGTATTGTACCCGTGCGTACGGACGCGCGCGAGAGCGCGGAGCAAAGCACCCAACTCCTGTTCGGCGAAACGTGCAGGATAATCGGGGTCTTATCGAGGTTTTACCGAATTTGCAACGAGAGTGACGGTGAAGAAGGTTACGTGGATTGCAAGATGCTCACCCCGATGGCGGACGCCGAGTACGAGGCTTACAAAACTGCTTTGGACGCAAGCAAGGCTCGTGTCATGTTGCCGATGACTTATGCCGTGAGCGGCAACAACGGACAGACTATCCCGCTGACTATGGGTACGCGGCTGGCAAACTATCACGAAGGGATGTTTGAGGTGTTAGGCGTCACGTTCCGCATTGACAGTGCTGCTGTTGCCGAACAGCCGTTGCCGCTAACTCAGGATAATCTGATGCAGGTTACGCGGTTCCTTATAAACACTCCGTACCTCTGGGGTGGCAAGAACGCTCTGGGAATGGATTGCTCGGGAATGGCACAAACCGTGATGAGCCTGTTTGGATTCAATCTGCCCCGCAATGCCTCCCAACAAGTGAATTGCGGCAAAGAGGTGAAGAGCCTGAACGATGCGCAAGCAGGCGATCTGGTGTTCTTTGACCATGCTGATCCCGATGACAAGGATTGCGAGCCAAACAACTGCAAAGAAGATACACGTATTTCACACGTCGGACTGCTGCTGGATAACGCAAGGGTTATCCATTGCTCAGGCAGAGTAAAGATTGAACGAATCAGTGAGCGCGGCATCTATGGCCAAGAGCAACAGCAGTTCACCCATCACCTTGCCGCTATCAGACAACTTGATTAATAACTCATCATTGTTATATATCATGAAACAATACGTACTCACCCTTGCAAGCATAATCGTTTGCATCTTTCCTGTCGCAACACTTCGTGCGGCTGATTGCCAACCGATGAATGTCAGCTACCTGAACAGCGGGTTAGGTGACATAACCACTGATGCAAGCGATATATGGGTGTGGGATTCTCACAACTATGCCAAGGGGCGCAAGATTGGTGGCGGCGAGGGACACCTGTTCACTCCGGTACTTGATTTGTCGGGCGCTGATGAGGTTACAATCAAATTCTCGCACACCCACAGATACGCTGCCAACCCCGAATCGGACTATACGCTTTGGGTGACGGATGATTACAAAGGCAGTTACGCATCCTCGGAGTGGAAACAGCTGATTATCTATCCGTATGGGACGAATAATGATTGGACGTTTGTGGACGCTACAGTCAATGTACCCCTATCGTACGTTGGAACGCATACTGTTTTCTGCTTCAGATACACCAGTACCGAGACCACCAACGGCACATGGGAGATTAAGAACCTGCGTATCTCCACCATCTGTGCCGGAGTGAGTGCACCGCCTGTACCGCTGCCGAATATTGGTGACGGACGCCTGAAAGTCTGTGCGCAAAATCTATTGAACTACTATTTCAATTACAATACAGGCCGTGGTGACTATACGCCGGAGGAATTTGCGGAAAAGACGCACAAGATTGTCAATTCGATGCTATGGATGGATGCCGATGTTTACGGATTCTGCGAACTGGAGGCGCAGGATATTATCCTTCGCCAATTGGTTGACAGCCTGAACAAACAGAGCCAAACAACCCATTATGCCTACGTAGTTGATGATATAGACGTTGCCTGGGATTCGTACGACAATAATCTAAAGTCGGGCTTTGTGTACCGAAAAGACAAAGTGAAACCCGTCGGTAGCAACGTACCTGCCTATTCCGGTAACTATTACAGAAACACAATGCGTATTCAGACGTTTGAGGAATTGAGTTCCGGCGAGCGGTTCACTCTATCGATGAACCATTTCAAATCCAAGGCAGGCAGTGCCGAAGACCAAGGTAACTCGATTCGTGTAACCAATGCCACACAGTTGATAACAAACCTTCCCTCCAAGGCTCTGGATAAGGATATACTGATTATGGGCGACCTGAACTGCGAGGTAGGCGAGGAGCCGCTGAATATAATTGAGGAAGCAGGTTATACCGAGCAATTACTTGCATATAACACAACCGCCTATTCACACTGCTACAACGGAGGTGAACTGATTGACCACGTGTATGCCAACGCGAGTATGGCTAATCAGATAACGGGTGCCGGTATCTTCCATATCTCTACAAAGTGCGGAGAGGACGCAAGTAACAATGTGGACCATCGCTATTCCGACCATGACCCGTATATGGTAGGTATCAATCTGTCGTCAACTCTCTCGACAGAATGCGAACCGTTGGCAGTCAGTTATTTGCCTACAGGTGGCGCAGGGTTGGGTGAAATGAAGACCGTGAACGTCAGCGGGCAGTATTATTGGCGTTACCAGAGCGATTACGGTGCTACCTGTAAGGACAGAGGCGGTGAAGACTGGTTGATAACACCTGCATACGATTTGTCACAAGCTTCAACCGTCAAACTTGAATTTGAGCATACTGTCAATAATGCCAATAACATGACTTCCGAGCAGACACTGTGGGTTACCAAGGATTTTGTATCAGTCGAAGAATCTGAATGGACGCAACTGACTATCCCGACTTACCCGGCTGGCAACAACTGGACGTTTGTAAGTACCGCTGTTGATGTGCCGCTGAAGGCTGTTGGAGCAAATACAGCGTTCGCTTTCAAGTATAGCGTGCCGGCGAACGCAACGAATAATCCTACATGGGAGGTAAAGAATCTGAAGGTAACCGCTACCTGTGATGAGTCGCAGACTGCGATTGACTATCAGGGAAGCGGCACTCCTGTAGCAACAAAGATCGTGCTGGACGGACATCTCTATATTGTCCGACCTGACGGCACTCGCTTCAGTATCATGGGCGTGATGGTTCGATAAGTATAATTAACCAATAAACATATTTGTTTCAACCAAAAATTTAAAAAGATATGAATAAGCAAGTTGTATCAGCAATTATCCTGTCTCTCGGTTTGGCAGTAGCAGGATTGTTTGTGTACTGTGGCATTCATCAGATTGCCTCCAAGGATCGTGCGGTTCTTGTCAAAGGTCTGTCCACTCGTGACGTGCAGGCGGATTATGTAGTTTGGCCGCTGGAGTTTGGCGTTCGCGGCAATGACATCAGCTCGTTGTACAGTGATTTGGCAGCTATCGAAAAGACGGCTCGTGCGTTCTTCATGGATCGCGGATTTAAGGAAAGCGACATGACGCGCGGTAATGTGTCGATTGACGATAACTGGTCGGGTTACTACGAGCGCAAACCGGAATACCACTATACATTGCGCACATCTTTGGTTATCTCAACCTCTGATGTGGAGCGTGTGATAGCCAATCTTGGTTGCCAGAGCGAGTTGCTGAAAAAAGGTGTTATCCTCCAATCATACGGGTGGAACACTGATTTCCAGTACAACGGTCTGCCGGAACTTAAGCCGAGTATGGTACAGGAAGCCACACAGAACGCACGTGCGGTGGCACAGAAGTTTGCCGAGGATGCACAATGCCGCTTGGGTAGTATCCAGCAAGCCAACCAGGGACAATTCACCATCGAGAGCGACAGCTACCAGCCCTGGATCAAGCATGTGCGTGTCGTAACGACTGTATCCTACTATTTGAGATAACACGTGAGCGTTTATTATAAACGAAGAGGCATCCGAAAGGGTGCCTCTGTTATTGTACGTGCGTTTGGCTAACTGCGTTAAATCTTCGGTTCGGCAATCAGTTGTCCGCGACAGAATCGGTGGGTGATATGACGATCGTCCCCCAAATAGATGAATCGCTCCAAGCGGTGCAACAGGCTATAATTGTCGTGATTAAGTTCGCTGTCATCTATCACAAGTGCATCAAACTCATAGTCGGGTTCAAAACTGCCGACTTTGCCAAAGAACTGTCCTGCTGACTTGGTCGCAATCCAAAATGCTTCAGGCAGTGTGAGGAAAGGTAGGGATTTATCCTGGCAGTAACGCATCTTGCTGACCTGGATAGCATAAACCATCATTTTGAATATACTCAAGTCGTGCCCGCCACTTATGTCGCTGCCAAGACCTACCGGTACGCCTTCGTTGAGGAATACGCGTATCGGTGCCATGCCGGATGCGAGATTGAGATTGCTGGTGGGACAGTGGGCTACCATGACTTGTTTCTCGCGCATCATGCGCAGTTCGTCACCATCTGTCCATACACAGTGTGCCATGATGGTGGGGGTATCGCCGAACAGACCGTAACGGCGGTATGCATCGCCATAATGGCGGCTATCGGGTTCCAACTCTTTCACCCAGGCTATTTCATTGCGATTCTCACTTAAGTGCGATTGTACGGGTAGGTTGTATTTGCGTGCCAAATCACCGCATGCTTGCAGTAGTTCAGGAGTGCATGAGGGAACAAATCGCGGTGTGATGATCGGGCTGACCAAGGCATTCGGTTTGGCATATTCGGCAATCAGTGTCTCATTGTCGCTGACAGCTTCTTCCACACTCTCGCAGAGTGCTTTCGGGCAGTTGCGGTTCATATCCACCTTGCCTACGCGGGCGCCCATGCCTGCTTCAAGGAACAGGTTCATTAGCAATCGTGTGCTGTCGCGATGGACAGTGGCGAAAGCCACGGTGCGCATGGTGCCGACACGCCACAGATCGCGCACAAAACGCCTGTACATTCGTTCGGCGTAACTGGTGTCGCTGTATTTGCTTTCTTCGGGGAACGTGTAGTTTTGCAGCCATGGCAGCAACTCCAGATCCATAGCAATACCCTGATTGCGGTATTGCGGAGCATGAACGTGCATGTCGTTCATAGCAGGGATAAGTAACTTGTCGCCTAAATCGGTTACCGGCTGTGAGGCAAGCGTAGAGGGTAACTGCTCATAGACATCTACAACCCTGCCCTTTTCAACGGCAATATATCCGTTGGGAATAACCTCGAATTGGTCGCGCTCTTTAGTAAAGAGGATATTTGCTTTATAAATTTGCATAGTGTTGCTATAAGATATTAGATAGATTTCAGTATTTCGACTACAAAGATACATAAATTTTTGCATATTTGCAAATTTTTCACTATCTTTGTGACGGCTTAGTGCAAAATTTAGTAGTTATGCTGTTTTCGGAAATCGTATATGGTCCTATCCATTCCCGCCGGTTGGGAGTGTCGCTTGGCATGAATCTAATGCCAGTAGACGGCAAGTTGTGTTCGTTCAACTGCATATATTGTGAGTGTGGATTCAATCACCCGTATCCTCACCCCGTGCTTCCTACTCGTGCGGAGGTGAGTCGTGCATTGTCCGCCAAGTTGCAGCAATTGAAGGTCGAAAATGTGACGCCAGATGTAATAACGTTCAGCGGCAATGGCGAGCCGACTATGCACCCGGATTTTGAAGGAATCATTGGGGATACATGTGCACTGCGTGATGCGTATTGCCCGAATGCCAAGGTCTCGGTGCTGTCCAACTCCACCCAGCTTGGCCGTGAAGATGTAGTGCGCGCCCTCAGGCGTTGCGACAACCGCATCCTTAAGCTTGATTCAGGAATAACCGCCACGATGCGAGCAATAGATGCACCGGTGAATACTGCGTTGACTGTTGACGATATAATCGGCAAATTGCAGGTATTTGACGGTGATTTTACGTTGCAGACCTGTTTCCTGCGCGGTGTGCTACCTGACGGAAGTATTGTGGATAATACAACGGAGGAAGAACTGGCAGCGTGGTACAAGGCTGTTCGCGAGTTGTGCCCCAAGCAAGTGATGATCTATGTGATAGACCGGGCTACGCCTGTCAAGACGCTGGAGAAAATCTCCCGTGAGCGGATGGATCAGATTGCTCAACCGCTGATAGATGAGGGTTTTCTTGTTCAGGTGTCTGCCTGATGCAGAAATAAGTGAATAAGTGTACAGAGATTGAAGGTAGTAATCGGTAATCAGTCAAATCATGCGAGTTTTGGTAGCACCGCTCAATTGGGGATTAGGTCACTCATCCCGTTGTATTCCGCTAATAGAGCGGTTGCAGTCAGACGGGCATGAGGTGGTTTTGGGCGGTGACGGTGAGTCGCTGACATTGCTGCGCAAACACTTCCCTGATTTGGCTGTTCTGCCTTTGGCTCCTTTGAATTTGCGCTACGGAAAGGGAAAGCGCCAAGTGTGGGCGATTGTTAGGTCGTTGCCGAAGATTGTCAGGTCAGCGGTTAGCGACCATAAGATGCTTGCAGATTACTTACGTTACGAACAGATAGATGAGGTGATTTCGGATAACCGTTTCGGATTATATTCCAGCAAAACGCGTTGCATCTATATGACTCACCAACTGGTAGTAGCTTTACCCCGACCATGGCGGTGGCTCGAACCGATAGTTGCACGGTTGCATCGGAAAATTATTAGCAAATTTGACATATGTTGGATTCCTGATAATGCATGCGGAAAAGATAACAGCCAAGGTTTGGGAGGCCGATTGTCGCATCCTGAAGTGTTGCCGAAAAATTCTGAATATATCGGTCCTCTATCACGATTCACAGGTAAGGATTACAAGCCGGATACAACGTATTCAGTAGTGGCGATACTGTCAGGGTTGGAACCGCAACGTACGATATTCGAAAACGAGATAGTCAATCGTTATGAAAATTCCGATGAGACCGTTCTTGTAGTGCGTGGCAAGATTCAAAGTCCTCCTACCGTGATAAAGCATCGAAATATTACTATTATACCTTGGCTTGACGATAAACATACTGCTGCGTATCTGCTTGGCGCTAAACGAATTGTGTGCCGTTCAGGATATTCGTCGGTTATGGATATGTATGCTTTGGGGGTAATGAATAAGGTGGAGTGGCACCCCACGCCCGGGCAACCCGAGCAAGAGTATCTTGCTGAGTATTTGAGATCCAAGTCAAATTGTTGTGAACTAAGTTAGAATACTTGAAGTTTAATGTATAAACAAGCGCTTTATGAGGAAGTCGATAATTATATTTGTTTTATTTTTGCTGTTGTCATGTATTTGTTCTGCAGCCGATTTGTTGCCGGACTCGGTTGCATATAGGGCAGGTAAATGGTTTCAGTATGTGCCTTATGCACACTCGCTGTATGCGGATGAGCACCCCGAATATTTTCGTGTTGATATGGGTGCCGTGTCTTGCAAGCCTGAAGCAAATTACGGAGGAACGTCGGCTGCATATAGCATGCAGATGTTTGCAGTATTCGGCGCACGAATCAGTGTGTGGACAATGGATCTGCAGGAGAGACGGTTCTCGTTGAATGTAGCGCAGACAGCGAGTGCCTGTCTGTGGATGGACGTTTCGGAATCAACGACTGTCCCTGTAGTGAATACCGATTACAGGATAGCTGTGCCGACCTTTACGTTTCTTCATCGTTTGCAAGGAAAGGAAAAAGTACCGTTTCTCAAGAACTATAGTATCCAGTTTTGTCCGTTCAAACATGAGTCCACGCATATCGGTGACGAGATGGTTCTTCAGCGCGCAGACATGGGTTATGCACTTCGCCGTGTGAATGTGAGTTACAACTATGCCGAGTTGAATGTAACGCTCAACGAACCAGAAGATCGTTATGCCGCAACGCATACGTTCCGCCTTGGCGGATTATTGCTGCTGAATCCGAAGGAAGGTTGGTACTGGCTTGACAGCCGTGACGGTGATGTCAACAATATAGCCTCCAATCAGCCCGTTCATTCGAATAAAATAGGAATACCGGAGCGTTATGGTCCGAGCGGTTTGCCGTTTGAGGTGTGGCTGCAATATCAGTACCAGTCGTCTTGCAGCAAGCATGGTTTTCAGGCAATAGTTTCTGCTGAGATACGTAATCGTGCACGTTACGGCTATTCGTTGACGGAAACGTCTCATGCTCTGACGCCTCGCGAAGCTGCGGCTGATCCGCGTTGTTTTACCTATAGTGTTTTTGTTGGCGCAAGGTACAATATGCCGCACTATGACGGATATTTTTCGCGCGTCGCTATGGGAGTGCGTGCGTACCATGGCAACTGTCCGTATGGCATGTTCCGCAGTATAGACAATTTCTCTCACGTAGGTATCTGCGTGGTGTATCAGTAATATCGTGTCAGCCGGCTAAGAAGGAAGGTACTCTGATATAACCTTGACAAAACATTGAAATGCCCCCGATTATCCTGCACGTTTTTTGTGCAGAAAAATTTGCATATATCATTTTTTTTTTGTATCTTTGCGTGCGATTTTGTGAATTGTATTATTTTTAATAATATCGTACGAATATTTAATGCAACTTTCAGAACTATTCATACAGGTTACAGGCAAGTCTGTCGGCGAACAGATTGCGTTGACCGCATCAGGCAGTAACCGCCGTTACTACCGCCTAATCAGCGAGGACAAATCCGTTTCGCTGATAGGTGTGGAGGGTACATCGCATGACGAGAATCATGCGTTTCTTGTGATGGCAGCTCATTTCTCTAATCAGGGACTGAATGTCCCTCGCGTGCTGGCCGTAAGCGAGGATGAGATGGCGTATGTGCAGGAGGATCTGGGCAACACCTTGCTGTTTGACTACATAAGTGAAGGCCGGAAGACGGGTGTGTTCTGCGAGAGCGAGAAAGCAATGTTGCGCAAGACAATCCGTGCCTTGGCACGTTTTCAGGTAAAAGGTGCAGAGGATTTTGACTTCAATGTGTGCTATCCGCAGCCCGAGTTCAATCTGAGAAGTATCCGCTGGGATCTGAATTATTTCAAGTACTGTTTTCTGAAGGCTACAGGTCTGGAGTTCCAGGAAGACCGTCTTGAGAATGACTTTGAGCGTATGGCGTATATCCTGCTGCAACAGAAGCAGATGAATGCGTTCATGTACCGTGACTTCCAAAGCAGAAATGTAATGGTAGTTGAGCGCGATGGTGAAATGGTGCCATACTTTATTGATTTCCAAGGCGGCAGACGCGGTCCGGTGTATTATGATGTAGCATCGTTCCTGTGGCAGGCGAAAGCGAACTTCCATGACGAGTTGCGTGGAGAACTGATAGAGGAATACCTGGACGAGTTGGGCAAATTTATGGAGGTTGACAAGCAGTCGTTCTACGCAACGTTACGGCATTTCGTTCTTTTCCGTACGATGCAGGTGCTGGGTGCATACGGCTTCCGCGGGTACTTTGAGAAGAAACCACACTTCCTGCAATCCATTCCGTTTGCTATCGAGAATCTTCGCCGTTTGCTGAAAGATGCAGCGGACGACTATCCGTATCTGATAGAGGTGCTGCACGAGATGACGGAGATGAAACAGTTCAAGGAGGTGAGCGTGCGCAAGCCGCTGGTGGTGAAGGTGTATTCATTCTCGTTCAAGAAAGGTATTCCTGCTGATGATAGCGGCAACGGTGGCGGATTCGTGTTTGACTGCCGCGCCGTGAACAATCCCGGCAAGTACGAGCGCTATACCCATTTTACCGGAATGGATGAGCCGGTGATAAAGTTCCTGGAAGAGGATGGTGAGATTTTTCCTTTCCTGGACGCAGCATACCGACTTGTTGATGCAAGCGTTAAACGGTACAAAGACCGCGGCTTCACCAGTCTGATGGTCAGTTTCGGTTGTACCGGTGGGCAGCATCGTTCGGTATATGCTGCGGAAAAGATGGCAGAGCATATCCATCAGAAGTTCGGTGTGGAAGTGCGGTTGATTCACCGGGAACAGAATATTGAGAAAAAACTGACGGTCGATTAGCAAGAGGTTGAAAGCAATGAAAGCGATGATTTTTGCAGCAGGGTTGGGCACACGGCTCAAACCGTTCACCGACACAAAACCGAAGGCGCTGTTGCCGTTGGCGGGCAAAACTTTGCTGCAGTGGCAGATAGAGAAACTCAAAGCCGTAGGAATAACCGATATAGTGGTGAATGTTCACCATTTCGGTGAGCAGATTATCGATTATCTGCAAGTTAATAACGGTTTCGGTTGCAACGTAAGAATCAGCGACGAGCGCGGGCAGTTGTTAGAGACAGGCGGAGGACTGCTGTATGCCTTTGGCAACGGAAACATTCAGACAGAGCCGGTGCTGGTGTGCAATGTGGATATACTGTCGAACATCAACCTCGTTGATCTTATTGCTGCGCATGTGAATAGCCCGAAGTTGTTGGCGACCGTTGTGGTTTCCGAGCGCGAGACGCAACGCTATTTGCTGTTTGACAGGAACAGAGAATTGTGCGGTTGGACGAACAAGAATACCGGAGAAGTGAAACCCGAAGTGCTGAGAGATAACGCATCGGAAATCGGTAATATGAAAATGTTGGCGTTTTCCGGTATGCAGATTGTTGAGCCATCCTTCTTCGCTGAACTGCAGCAGACGCGGGCTGAAAAGGGCGAGAAATTTTCGCTCATTGATACGTATTTGTCGATTGTATCGCGGCAAGCCGGAGTGATTCGTGCTTATGTGCCGCAGCAATATAAGATGATGGATGTGGGAAAGATCGACCAACTGAACGAAGCAGAGCGGTTTGCTATGCAACTGGCAGTTGAATGATGACAATTAAATGTAAGACTAATGTTAGGAGTAATAATCAATCCTAAGTCAGGCAAACGTGCGTATCGCATGCAGCGCATGTACCTGTGGAATCTGTTGCGCGAACGCAAGATCGCTTATGAGTTCCGCGTAACCAAGTATGCAGCGCATGCTACGGAGTTGGCGCGCGAACTGGTGGAGGATTTCCACTGTGACGAGATTCTTGTGCTTGGCGGTGACGGCACTCTGTCTGAGGTGCTGAACGGTATAATGCGTGCCAAGATTTCTGCCGAACAGCGCAGAAAGATTCAACTTGGCCTGATGCCACGCGGCACGGGTAACGACTGGGGACGTTACTGGAATCTGACCAAGGATTACAAGAAATCCATTGAGCGATTTCTTTCAGGCGAGGGACATCCGCTGGATGTGGGTTGCGTAACGTATTGGCGGAATCATATTGAGCACCACCGGTATTTCATCAATTCCGTAGGTTTCGGCGTTGATCCGCTCTGCTGCCAGAAAGCCGAGAAACTGAAGTATTACCTCGGTTCGCACCACGTGAATTATCTGTTCGGTTTGTTCGGTGCTATCGTTCAGCAGAAGCCCATTCCGATGCAACTGATTGTCGATGGTGAGGTGATTGTGGATGAACCATTGTTCACAATGAACGTGGGTAACGGTCCGTTCTCCGGTGGTGGTATACGTCAGAATCCCGATGCCGATCCGCAAGACGGTATCTTCCATGCGATGTTTGTGTGCAAACCTACACTGATACAGGTTATCAAGGCTATTCCTAACCTATTCAACGGCAAACTGACCGAACTGCCGTTCATACACGCTTACAAAGGCAAAGATATCCGTATGGAAACGGAAGAACACTTGATGTTCGAGGCAGATGGAATATTACAAAATGTGATGGGACCGTGTGAGGTGCATTGCATCCATCATGCGTTGCAGTTCAAAGTATAGAATTTGTAGTTGATGGAAGAAACGGTGTATCATATTCCTGCGATGCTGAGCGAGGTGCTGGATGGTTTGTGCATTGACAAGAGCAAGCCGCAGATCTTCGTTGATGCCACTTTTGGCGGTGGCGGACATAGCCGTGGTATCATTGAGCGTATGGGTGAACAGTCGCGGCTCTTCGGTATAGATCAGGATATGGATGCTTACGCCAATCGGATTGATGACCGGCGGTTCACATTCGTACGGAGTAATTTCCGCTATATGGCTAACTTCATGGACTATTACGGTGTGCAGCAGGTGGACGGTATATTGGCGGATTTGGGCGTGAGTTTTCACCACTTTGATGCTGCCGAACGGGGATTTTCTTTCCGCTATGATGCACCGTTGGATATGCGCATGAATGCCCGTCAGACTCTTTCGGCAGCGGAGGTGGTCAATAATTATTCCGAAGAAGAACTGGCGCGCGTGTTGTACTTGTACGGCGAGTTCCGTGAATCACGTGCTATTGCTCATCAGATTGCCTTCAAGCGTTCCGCACAAGCCATACAAACCACGCAACAACTGCAAGATAGTATCCGGCTGAAGGATAAGCAGGATTATGCACGGTTATTTCAGGCATTGCGGATTGAAGTCAACGACGAACTGGGCGCACTGCGCGAACTGTTGCAATCGGCAACACAACTGCTCGCACCCGGCGGACGACTGGTGATACTAACTTACCACTCGCTCGAAGACCGTATAGTCAAAAATTTCATGCGTTCCGGTAACACCGAAGGTACGATAGAAAAAGATTTCTACGGCAATCCGCTTACGCCTTTCCGAGTGATAGAAAAAGGACGTACTGCCTCGCCCGAAGAAGTGGCAAACAATCCGAGAGCACGCTCTGCCAAACTGCGTGTCGCTGAGAAAATTGAAAACTGAAAACTGAAAGAAAACTGATTTATGGATAAACGACTGAGTTCGCTGCAAAAGATTCTGAACGGAGATATATTCAGCACACAACGTGTAGCCAAACACTACAAGTTGCTGGCGCTGATTGGCGTGTTTGTCTTCGCCGGTATCCTGATGGGATTTATTTCCGAATGGCAATATGTACGAATCGGTGCACTCAAGAAAGAACTGCACGATGCCCGCAACGAAGAACTGACTATCAGTTCCGAACTTGTCAGCAGCACCCGTCAGTCGGCTGTTTCGCGACAACTGAAGGAGAACGGCAGCAAACTCCGTGAGGCCAACACTCCCGTAATCGTCATCAAATGAACAAATGATAAATGACTAAATTGTAATTTCCGTATGCCCGACGATCGCCAAAATGCCATATACCGCTTTGCTATTGTGTTCCTGTTCATCGCAGCAGGTTTCGCCGCTGTGCTGGTGCATATTATTCGCATTCAATGGTTTGAGCGTGACAAATGGATGCAGATTGTGGATACGCAAAAACCCAATGCAACCGTCTTGGCGTCGCAACGCGGAAATATCCTTGATGCCGAAGGACGTTTGCTCGCCAGCAGTATCCCCGGATACTACGTTTATATGGATACGCGTGTTCCTGCGCTTCATCAGGGGGGTGACACGTTGTTCTACAGATATATAGACAGCATCTCCATTGGCCTCGCCCGTATTTTGCCGGAGAAATCTGCAGTGGAATACAAGAATATGATTACCCGTTCGTTCAACAAGCGCAACGGCAAAACCGCCAGCGGTCAGCAGCGAGAGAATGGTAGTTACCTCAAACTTTGTCCGCATCGAATATCGTATATCCAGAAGCGCGAGATTGAGCAGTTGCCTTTGTTCCGCCGTGGTTACTACAAGTCCGGCATTCAGTTCGACGAATCGCCGCAACGCAAAAAACCCTTCGGCTCGCTCGCCTCGCGTACTATAGGTTCTATTCTTGCCAACGGCAAAGGCAACACAGGTTTGGAGAAAACTTTCGAATCCGACCTTCACGGTATTGACGGCATGGCTCTACGCGAACGTATTGGCGGCAAGTGGGAGAACGTGCCGATTCGCGAGGCGGTGAACGGTTATGATCTTGTTACCACACTCGATGCCAACCTGCTGGACATAACCGAAACGGCCTTGCGCGGTTGCCTTGAACGTACACAAGCCGACTGGGGCTGCTGTATTCTGATGGAGACGCAATCCGGCAAGATCCGCGCCATCTGCAACCTTGACCGCAGTAGCGATGGCACATACAACGAGCGTGCCAATCACGCCGTTACGCGTGTCGAACCCGGATCAACATTCAAAACCATTGCCATGATGGCGGCACTCGATGACGGAAAAGTCGAACTCACCGATACGTTTGAGGTATATAAGAGCGGTTGGAAATACCTTGACGCCAAGCATACGGATGCGCACGCAAAGGATACAGTCTATACCTTGCGTAGCGCACTGGCGGCGTCATCGAACATTGCGTTTGCCAAGATGATCCTGAAGAGTTATGACAAAAAAGCCTCGAAGTTCGTTGACAAACTGCAAAGCATGGGACTGCGTGACAGTATGTATAGCGAGATTCCCGGTGCACAGAAACCCCGCATTGACGTGCCGAACGATGCTGTAACTTTGTCCCGTATGGCGTATGGCTATTCAGTCGAACTTACACCGATGCAGATTCTCACGTTCTACAACGGTATTGCCAACGACGGAAAAATGATCCGTCCGTATCTGGTGGAAAAAGTGATGGATGATGACAAGGTTATCCGTTCTTTCAGCACCGAGACGCTCAAGAGCAGTATGTGCAGGCGCAGCACGCTCGAGGATGTCAAAGTCAGCCTGCACGACGTGGTTTGGGATAACAATATAGGTACTGCTTCCGTTCGTTCGTGGGCGGGGAGAGTGGTTGATTACAAGGCGCAATCCAAACGAGTGCATATTGCCGGTAAAACCGGTACGGCACAACTCTTCCGCAACGGACGATACCAGTCGCGAGAACACCGAATAACTTTCGTCGGATATTTTCCTGAAGAAAAACCGCAGTACACGTGTATTTGTATGGTAGAACATCCGCTTAACTATCCGGCTTACGATGCCGGTTACGATTGTGGTAATGTCGTCCGCCAGATTGCCGAGCGCACTATCGTCTATGCCGGACACTATGTCATTCAGGGCGACTCGCTCGTATATCAGATGAATAAATAACCAACGGTAGCAACGGAAAAATTAATGCAACAATGATACTTTCTGAACTCATTCAAGCCATTGAACCTCTACAGGTTATCGGCAAAACCGATGTCAATGTACACGCTATTCAGTTCGACTCACGCAAGGTCGAAGCTGGCGATTTGTTTGTAGCGCAGGCAGGTACTGCAGTTGACGGACACACGTTCATTCCGTCTTGCGTGGAAAAAGGTGCTTCTGTCATTGTCCTGGACAATAGTCAGTACCTCGCTGATACGAAAGATGGTGTAACTTACGTCTTGGTCAAGAATTCTGAGCAGGCACTCGGTCTGCTGGCACATCAGTGGAACGGACGTCCGAGCGAGAAACTCACACTTGTCGGCGTCACCGGTACCAACGGCAAAACGACTATCGCCACGCTGCTGTATGAGATGGTTCGCGCTATGGGATACAAAGCCGGATTGATCTCTACGGTTGTCTATTATGTGGACGGTACTGCCTATCCTTCTACTCACACTACGCCTGATGCGCTTGCACTCAATGCCTTGCTCGCACAAATGGTGGAAGCCGGATGCCGGTACGCTTTCATGGAAGTAAGCAGCCACAGTATTGCACAGGAGCGTATTGCCGGATTGCAGTTCGCTGGTGCCATGTTCACCAACCTCACGCGCGATCATATCGATTACCACAAGACCTTCGACAACTACCGCGACACCAAGAAACGGCTCTTCGACGGTTTGCGCAAGGAGGCTTTTGCGGTCACCAACGCCGACGACAAGAACGGACTTGTCATGACGCAGAACACACGCGCCAAAGTCTTTACATATTCTACTCAATCCATGGCTGACCATCGTGGCAAGATTCTCGAGGAAGGTTTTGACGGCATGTTACTCAGCATCGACGGACAAGAAGTCTTTGTTCCGCTTGTCGGACGTTTCAACGTCAGCAATCTGCTTTGTATCTATAGTGCCGCACTCTGCCTTGGCTTCGAGAAAACAGAGGTACTGCGTATCCTCAGTGCACTCAAACCTGTCAACGGACGATTCGAAACAATCCATTCGCCTAAAGGTTGGACGGCTATCATCGATTATGCCCATACGCCCGATGCTGTCGAGAATGTTATCAGCACAATCAATGAGATACTCCACAATCAAACCCTCAAACCCTCAAACTCTCAAACAGCAAAGCTGATTACTGTTGTCGGCTGTGGCGGTAATCGCGACAAAGGCAAACGCCCGATGATGGCGCAGATTGCCAAGCGCGGCAGCCAGCAACTCATCCTTACCAGCGACAACCCGCGTGACGAAGAACCGGCTGATATCCTTAAGGATATGACCGATGGCTTGACCGAAGACGAACTCCGTTCTACGCTTGTTATCGAAGATCGTGCTGCGGCTATACAGACGGCTTGCACGCTCGCGCAGAAAGGCGATGTCATCCTTGTTGCCGGCAAAGGACACGAAGATTATCAGATAATCAAGGGCGTCAAGCACCACTTCGACGACCACGAAATAGTCCGCAAATACATCTGACCAACTGAAGCAATTCTTTCATGTGCAATGAATAATTAAACAATGAGCGAGAGTAACATAGAAAATAGAGGCGAGATAATCATCTATCGTGCAGAGGACAACACGGTACAACTCGATGTGCGCATGGAGAACGAAACCGTCTGGCTGACGCAAGACCAGATGGCTCAGCTCTTTGGCCGTGATCGAACTGTTATCGGGCGACACATACGTAATATTTTCTCTGAAGGAGAATTGAACGAATCCTTGGTATGTGCAAAAATTGCACTACCCAAGAAATATGGTCGTAGAGGCGGATTTAAACAAGAAATAGAGACTACGCTGTATAACCTTGACGTTATAATCTCTGTTGGATATCGCGTCAAGTCTCAACGAGGCGTACAATTCCGCCAATGGGCTAACAAGATTATCAAAGATTACCTCGTCAAAGGCTACGCCATCAACGAAAAACTCCGCCGTGAGCAGTTGTCGGATTTGCGACAACTCGTTCAGATTGTCGGACGAACGGTACAAAGCAAAGCGGTTGAGAGTGCAGACGAGACGCAGGCTATCTTCGATGTCGTATTGGATTACACATACGCGCTTGACACGCTCGATAATTATGATTACGAGCGCCTGACCGTCAAAGAGACAACGCCCGAAGAACGCTTTCATGCTACCTATGAGAATGCCATGCAAACGATTGGCGCGTTGCGAGAGAAGTTCGGCGGCAGTACGTTGTTTGGCAACGAAAAAGATGATTCGTTCAAAAGCAGTATTGGCCAGATTTATCAGACCTTTGGCGGCAAGGACCTCTATCCGAGCGTCGAGGAAAAGGCTGCAATGTTGCTGTATTTGGTCACTAAGAATCACTCTTTCTCGGATGGCAACAAACGTATTGCGGCTACGTTGTTCCTGTGGTTCTTGAACAACAACGGTATCCTCTATCGTGAGGATGGCACCAAGCGTCTGGCGGACAATACCCTTGTCGCCTTAACTCTCATGATCGCCGAAAGCCGCACCGAAGAAAAAGACACTATGGTTAAAGTGGTAGTAAATTTGATTAACCAAAAGAATTAAATATATGTACAGTATGCCAGCAGCCAAACACGACAACGAGTCGATAACGAGACGATAACGAGTCGATAACGAATGCTGGGGTTCTCCTAAGAAAATCGTAATGAAACTATGGCAAAAGCAGAACTTGACATCTTATTGGATAAACTGCAAGGCCGCCTTACTGGTGACAGCAAATTCTATGCTACCCACCGTCATGGCAAAACGGTAATTAGCAACTATCCTCTGCACAAAGATCCCAAAGTCATCTCTGAGCAGCAAAAAACCAATAGTTCAACCTTTGCTCAAGCATCCAAACGGGCGAAACTTGAACTTTCCGACCCAACCCGTCAAGCCTATTGGCAGGAACAATACGACCAATACAAAAGTCTGGCAAACAAGAACCTCAAGAAAGCCAACATTCAGTTCTTCGGTCCCGACTCTCCCGCCGTCATTCAAGATAAATACTACAAAACCCTCCGTGGCTTCGTAATCGCCCAACTAAAAAAACAATAACTTGACAAACAAACTATATAGCAAATGTTATACCACTTAATCAATTATTTACAGACCACATTCGGGCACTTTGCAGGTGCGGGATTGTGGCAGTACATCTCTTTCCGCGCTATTATGGCAGCGGTGCTGGCATTTATTGTCAGTGTTTGGTTCGGTAACAGGTTTATCAACCTCTTGAAACGCAAAAATATCTCCGAGCAACAACGCGACGAGAAGACCGACCCGTTCAATGTCGGCAAGAAAGGTGTGCCAACCATGGGCGGAGTAGTGCTCATCGTTGCCACATTGTTGCCCGTGCTGCTGATGGCAAACCTGACGAACGTCTATCTCTGGCTGATGATCATTACCGTAGTTATCCTCGGCATACTCGGTTTTGCCGATGACTACATCAAAACCTTCAAGCACAACAAAGACGGTCTCAACGGCTGGATCAAGATCATCGGACAAGTTACACTCGGACTGATTGTAGGTCTGACGCTGCGTTATGCACCTATGGCTACAATGAACGAAACGGTAACCGTACACTACGAGAATAGCGTACGTGTCGTTGAAAAGTCACCCGAAGTTAAATCCACGCGCACCACAATCCCGTTTGTCAAGAATCACAACGCCAACTACGCAGATATGTTCTCTTTCCTTGGCGACGAGATGAAGTACCGCGCCGGTTGGATCTTCTTTGTGCTACTCACCGTTTTTGTCGTTGCTGCCGTGAGCAACGGTGCCAATCTCAACGATGGAATGGATGGTATGTGTGCCGGCAATAGTGCCTTGATAGGTGTCGCGCTTATTGTGCTGGCATACGTCTCCGGCAACACCATGCTCGCTGATTACTTCGATGTTATGTACATTCCCGGCAGCGAAGAACTGGTCGTTTTTCTCGGTGCTTTCGTCGGCGCATTGGTCGGCTTCCTCTGGTTTAACGGCTTTCCGGCACAGATTTTTATGGGCGACACCGGCAGCCTGACTATCGGCGGTATCATCGGCGTTTGTGCTGTGATTATCCACAAGGAGTTGCTTGTACCTATCCTTTGCGGCGTATTCCTGATGGAGAGTATTTCCGTTATCTTGCAGACGCAGGTTTATAAGTTCAGCAAGCGTCGCGGCAATCGTATCCGCGTATTCAAACGTGCACCGCTCCACGACCATTTCCGCACATCTGTCGAACAAGTCTTGAAGAACGACCCGACTTGCCGTATCCTGTGCAAAGGTAGCAGCAACCTGCACCACGAAACGAAGATTGTGCTCCGCTTCTGCATCGTAACTCTCCTGCTTGCAGCATTTACTATATTAACATTAAAAATACGTTAATAATGAAAAGACTGGTAGTTTTAGGTGCAGGCGAAAGCGGCGTAGGTGCTGCAATACTCGCAAAAGAAAAAGAATACGATGTGTTTGTCAGCGATATGGGTGAAATCAAGCCTCGCTATGCGGCATTGCTTGAGCAGTATGGTATCCCGTATGAGAGTGGCAAACACTCTGCTGAACTTATCCTGAACGCAGACGAAGTAGTTAAGTCACCCGGCATACCTGACACAGCGCCAATGGTGAAAGCGCTCATCGAGCAAGGTACTCCGATCATCTCGGAGATTGAGTTTGCTGCACGTTACACCGACGCGAAGATGATCTGTATAACCGGTTCGAACGGCAAAACCACCACTACCTCGCTCATCTACGATATGTTACGCCGTGCGGGACTGGATGTCGGTTTGGCGGGAAACATCGGTAACTCCCTCGCTCTGCAAGTGGCGCAACAGGATCATGCGTACTATGTGATTGAACTCAGTTCGTTCCAGTTGGATAATATGTACGATTTCCGTGCAGACATTGCTATTCTGCTCAATATCACACCCGACCACTTGGACCGCTACAACTTTGAGTTCCAAAATTATATCAACGCCAAGATGCGCATTACGCGTAACCAACGTAGCGAAGATGCGTTCATCTATTGGAGCGGTGATCCGGTGATTGACCGTGAAATCAAGAAACTCCGTCCGACTGCTACGCTTTATCCTTTTGGCGAGCAACAGGAGAAGAATGTTGCTTATGTCAGTGACGGAAAGATGGTTGTTGCCGCACGTCAGCCGCTGGAACTTCCTGCCGAACAGCTCTCACTCAAAGGCAAGCACAACCAATACAACTCCATGGCTGCGGCTATCGCGGCACAACTGCTGAACATCAATAACGACGTTATCCTTGAGAGCCTGACTACTTTTGCCGGTGTTGAACATCGTCTGCAATACGTGGCAACCGTTCGTGGCGTACGATGGATCAACGACAGCAAGGCTACGAACGTCAACTCCTGCTGGTATGCATTGGAAGCAATGACCACTCCGACGGTTCTTATCCTTGGCGGCAAAGACAAAGGCAATGATTATAGCGAGATTGACCAACTGGTGCTCGATAAGTGCCACACACTCGTGTTCATGGGCTTGCACAACGAAAAACTCATTGAGCACTTCTCGGCTCTCGGCTACAAACCTGCTGCTATAGACTGCCAAAATTCGGATGACAGCAAGCGTTATATTGACACCAACACTCTCGCCGATGCTGTCCGCGCATGTTACAACGTTGCCCGCGATGGCGACACGGTGCTGCTCTCACCTTGTTGCGCATCATTCGACCTGTTCAAGTCCTACGAGGATCGCGGTGAACAGTTCATGGCTGCCGTGCGCAATCTGTAGTCCGAATCAAACTAACGCAAACCTCACGTAAACAATACGTCACATGGAAAAAAATCTGGAATTGATCAAAAAGAAACTCAAGTATATTGACAAAACCTATTGGACAGTGCTTATCTTTCTGATAGTGTTTGCCGTCATTGAGTTGTTCTCTGCCTCCAGCACGCTGGCATTCAAGGCGGACAACTTCTTTGTGCCGGTCTGGCACAATCTGCGGTTTATACTGATTGGCGTGGCGTTTTGTTTTGTAGCACAGATCTTTCCGTCAAGTCTTGCCCGCAAAGCCGGATTCGTGTTGTATTGGCTCGCAGTCGTATGCTTGTACCTGATGCTTATCCCGAATAGTCCGTTTGTCAGCAGCGCCAATGATGCAGAACGGTGGTTTAAGATTTTCGGCATCGGTTTCCAGCCGTCCGAACTTGCCAAATTGGGCTTGATAATTGTCGTTGCTGACCGTTTGTCTTGCGCACATACTGAAGAGGAACTGGTGCGCGCGTTCTACAAAACGCTTGGTCTGGCGGCATTGGTAATTTTTCCCGTCTTGCTCAGCAACCTCTCAACAGCCGTGCTGATGGCCGGCGTTGTGCTGCTTATGTGGTTCTTGGCACGTGTTCCGTTCAAGTATCTCGGTACAACAGTCGGTATAGCCGTTGCCGTTCTGGTAATGGGCTACTTTATCGTAGAGTTCGGTTATGTCCGTGCTGGGCGCAAACTGACCGGTCCGTTCAAACGTGCCATTACATGGGTCGGGCGTGTGGATGATTTCATTGCAGACAAAGGAAACGGTGAATCGGATGTACCTGTTATCACGGATGACAATTATCAGCGCAGCCATGCTACGCTGGCTGTTGCGCGTGGCGGTGCTTCGCCGTTAGGCGTATTGCCGGGAAACAGTGTCGAACGTAACTTCCTACCGTTGGCATTTGCCGATTATATCTTTTCAATCATAGTGGAGGAAACTGGTTTGTTTGGCGCGATAGTGCTGATAGCATTGTACTTGATTATTCTTTTCCGAGCGTGTTACACATCTTCGAAGTATGCCGATTACGGCGCTATGCTCATGGTTATGGGATTGGCACTGATGCTTACGACGCAGGCGTTTATATCCATGGCAGTGGCTGTCGGCATGGGACCTGTTACGGGACAACCGTTGCCGATGGTCTCCTGGGGCGGAACGTCTGTATTGGTAACAAGCCTGTACTTTGCAATACTGATGTGCGTCAGCCGCGAGCAAAATGAGATACAGGCGCAGATTGAGCAATCACGCGCTGACTCCTACGATGATGTCCCGAATTTTCAATTGGACTAAACCGTCAATAATGAATGGTCGTTGTAATGGGGTAGTGGTCGGAATAATCGACATGAGGAATATCGAAGTCTGATGCGGACAACTGCTTGGAGTGCAGAATATAATCAATCCGCACGCCTAAACCTCGCTTGGCAAAAGTGTGACCGATCTGTCCGTTCGATGACTCAAGGAATGCGTCCCGCAAACCTTTTTGCAGAATCCGATACGTATAGGATACCGGTGTAGTATTCATATCTCCTACTACCAATACCGGATGTGGCGAGCGTGTCACATCGTCGTGTAATGCTTTCGCCTGACGAATGCGAAGTTCTGAAGCTTTCTCAAGCTTGTCAGATGTGTAGGATAACTCTTGCATCGCTTTCTCTGCTTCAGACAGCGATGGCGCAAGCGAACCCAGTGATACTCGGTTGGACTCAAGATGATTGATATAGAGTCGTATTGTATCTGACGGCAAAACCAAATCGCACACAGAGGTTATATTACCTCTGGACTCGTAGTGAAGTGTATGTTTGCCCACTAACGGATACCTGCTGAACACAGCATTGCCGTATTGTCGTTTGGAGTTGTAAATCTTGAAGTCAAAATACGTGTGCGGATAAACCTTAAGTGCCTCGCGTAGTTCAGGCAAGGTAAGGTAATTGTCAGATTTGGTTACTTGTACTTCTTGCAGACAAACAACATCAGGCTGAGTACGCAGGATGTATTGAATAACTCTGTTCTGCTTGGGTTTCAGTCCTTCGCCCATCAGGTGCGTATTGTAACTCATCAGCGTGAAGGAGTGCTGATTCTCTTGCTTCGGAAAGAACAACGCTTTGTGAGAAACCGTGTAACTGATAGGTGCAATAGCAACGATTAGTATAACTGCTGTCAGCCACGACCAACGGCGGTGTCTTGTGCACAGCAGGACAAAACCGAGTACCAGTTCTGCTGCCAGCAACCATTCAAATGCCAGTCCGAACCATGCCGGTATAGGCAGAGCGGAAGCCGGCAGAAAGACCGATAGAACTGCAGCCAGCAGTGCTACGCTTATCAGAATATGTAACAGAACAAGTATCACTCTTTTTTATATCATTTGGGCAGAAGATGTACCAACGGAATAATCATCTCCTCCATCGATATGCCACCGTGCTGGAATGTGTCGCGGTAGTGTTGGGCATAATAATTGAAGTTATTCGGGTATCCGAAGAAATCAGTACCCGTGCAGAATGCATACGTACTGCTCAGGTTCGGAGCAGGCAGACCGACTTTCTCCGGTTTGGTGATCTCAAAGATGTTCCTGTTCTGGAACGATAAGGATTTCCCGACTTTATACCGGAGATTCGTGTTTGTGTTTTTATCTGCAATGATTTGTACCGGATCAGCCACTCGTATGGTGCCATGGTCCGTGGTTAGGATAACTTCGTAACCCAATATCGCGACCTGACGGAAGAACTCCAGAATAGGTGAATGCCTGAACCATGAGAGGGTAAGGCTGTGATATGCCGCCTCATCCGGCGCCAACTCGCGCATCATCTTGGAGTCGGTGCGCGAATGGGATAACATGTCTATAAAGTTAATAACAGCAATATTTAGAGGCGTTGTTAGTGATTTGAGTTGGCGGTTGATCTTTTCGCAGAAGTCTGATTCGTTAATCTTGTAATAGGTGTACTCGTCATGTCTGCGGAATCGATGTAACATAGTTCCTACCAGTTCACGCTCAAACTTGTTCTTGGTATCCTCATCGCCTTCTTCTACCCAATACTCGGGGAACTGTTGCTTGATTTGCAGAGGCATCAGCCCGGCAAAGATGGCATTGCGTGCGTATTGCGTTGCGGTTGGCAGAATAGCGGAATAGAGTTGCTCTTCCTTTACAGAAAAGAACTCCGCCAGCAGCGGCTGGATAATTTTCCACTGCGAGTACCGGAAATTGTCAATCACTACGACAAACACTTTTTTGCCCTGATCCAGTAGCGGGAAAACAGTCTTGCGGAATACTTCTGTACTGATCATCGGGCGCGATTCAGGATGCTCAAACCACTGCTCGTAGTTCTGGCGGATGAATTTGGCAAATGCTGCATTAGCCTCCTTGCGTTGCATGGATAGTAACTCTGACATGGATGAGTTGGCGTCCTGCAGTTTCAGTTCCCATTGCGTGAGTGTGCGCTCAATGGCAGCAAACTCGTCAAACGTACGGGCAGTGTTAATCATATAGGTTATATCCGAGAACTCCTGCCTGTAATTGGCGTTGGTGTGCTCTTCTACAATCTGTTTGCTGTGAACATGTTTCTTCAGACACAGCAGTATCTGACTGGGATTGACAGGCTTAATCAGGTAGTCGGCTATCTGTTGACCTATTGCCTGCTCCATAATCTGTTCCTCTTCTGATTTGGTAATCATCACAACCGGCAGTTCGGGGTGTTCCTGCTTGAGAATCTGCAGAGTCTCTATACCGGATAAACCCGGCATTTGTTCATCCAGAAATACTATATCTACCATGTGTTGCTTGCACGCATCAATAGCATCCTGTCCGCTCATGGCAGGGATGATCTCGTAACCTTTGTTGGATAAGTAGATTATATACGGCTTGAGCAAATCAATCTCGTCGTCAGCCCATACGATGGTATTCATATTGAATGTTGATTGATAATTGTTAAACGATATAATTATGGAAGGTTGGTAGCCTGATCAGTCAGTATTCAGCGTGTTCATTTGATAGTTGCGCCACTTGTCAATCACTGCTGCAAAGTCAGGTGCCCAATCACTGTCAAAGTGCAGATGTTCGCCCGTACGCGGATGGACAAATCCCAAAGTCTTGGCGTGTAGTACCTGTCGCGGACACAACGCAAAGCAGTTGTTGATATATTGTGCATATTTCTGCGTGCGCAATCCTTTGCGGATAACGGTACCACCGTATTTTTCGTCGGCAAACAATGGGTGTCCTATATGCGCCATGTGTACGCGTATCTGATGAGTGCGCCCGGTCTCTAATCGGCATTCAACCAATGTGACGTACGGGTAGCGTTCCAATACGCGATAATGGGTGACAGCCGTCTTGGCAAGCGGATTATCCTCAAGCGACCATACGCGATAAATTGTTCTGTCTCGTGTGTCGCGTGCCAATGCTCCGTCAACGGTGCCTTCGTCTTCATCAAAAGTACCCCAAACCAGTGCATTGTATGTGCGCTCTGTTGTGTGGTTGAAGAACTGCAATCCCAGTTTCGTTTTGGCTTCGGCTGTTTTGGCTATCAGAAGCAGGCCTGATGTATCTTTGTCAATGCGATGCACAAGACCGATGTCCGGATTGTTGATGTCCAATACTGCTCCTGTTTGCTGGAAGTGATACGCCAGGGCATGCAGCAGGGTGTGCTCGTAGTTGCCGTGTCCAGGGTGTACTACCAGTCCTGCGGGTTTGTTAACCACAAGCAGGTCTTCGTCTTCATACACTATATTCAGCGGAATGGGCTCGGGTGTGATGGTAAAGTCGTGTGGCTCGTGATTGAGTAATACCTGTATCGTTTCACCGGGTTTGACTTTGTAACTGCTGTTCACCACCTTGCCGTTAGCCAGCACTTGACCGGTGTCTGCTGCTGCCTGAATGCGGCTGCGCGACGTGCCGGGTATGTGCTCGGCAAGATATTTGTCAATGCGTACAGGTGCTTGCCCTTTATCTACCGTGCATTCAAAGCGAACAAACAATTCGTCCTGATTGTCGAAAGAATCGGTATTTTCGAGCATAACTATACTATCGGTGTCAACGGGTTTCTGCATGTGTGTTTAGAAGAAATTCTCTTCGTTTTGCGGTGTATCTGTTGTTATAGCGCGCTCCAAATCGGTAGAGAGCATGATATTGACCGTAGATCCTTCTTGTAGCGTAACTCCTTCAGTAGGTGATTGCTGATAAATGATATAGTGCTCCAACGTTTCCGGCGTAGGCTCTACATCGTATGTGTATCTGCCTATAGTCAGCCCGACTTGCAGGAGTGTTGTTCGTGCCTGATTGAGTGACATGCCAAGTAGTGCCGGTACGGTTACCATCTTGTTTCCTTGTCTGCGACCGATAACCAGTGTTACGCTTGAGCCTTCAGGCAGACGCGTGCCAACCTCAAGACTCTTTTCACCGTCGCGGATATCCAGCACGTTGTCAGGATATAGTGAAGGCTCATACAGCACATTGCCTACTTTCAGTCCGATTGAGCGTAAAGTAGCGTCTGCCTGACGGTACGATACGTCGTGTAGTTCAGGCAGAGGAATCATTCTGCGTGTGCGCGCGTTCATAACAACATATACCGGGCGGTCGGGCTTGGCATGGGACAGAGCCGGTGGAGTTTGCTCTACTACGGTGCCCAATGGGGCTTTGTCGGAAAACGTTGAGTCCACAATTACCAGATGGAGAGCATTGCCGCGAAGAACTATATCTGCTTCCTCTTGACTCATACCGATCACACTCGGTATAGTAACCTCTTTGCCGTGTAGCGTGTAACTTCTAAGCCACATGGTTACACACACCAATATCACTATCGCTGCAATAATGGCGATAAGGATATTTGTAGTGACAAATCCTGTCACTGATTGAAAAAAATGCCGTTTCTCTTTCATTATTTTTATAAAAAACGCTACAAAGTTACAACTTTTTTTGGATATATGCAAAAATTATGCTAACTTTGTAACGTATTTGTGAAAAAAAGCAATTTTTTTTACCCAAATATACAAATAACTCTAAATCCAAACAAAATGAAGAAAGTTCTATTCATTGCAATTCTGGCCATGTGTATGGTAGGTTGCTGCAAGAAAGCTGACAACAAGTGCTGCGAAGGTGAGAAAACTGAGTGCTGCCAGAAGGCAGAGGCTCCTGCTGAGGCTCCCGCAGAAGAGGCTGCTCCCGCTGAGGCTCCTGCAGAAGAGGCTGCTCCCGCAGAGGCTCCTGCTGAGGAGGCTGCTCCAGCTACAGCTGAGTAATCACTGACGTAGGTTTTTATCTACAAAAACAGGTGTGTCATTCGTGTGACACACTTGTTTTTGCAAACATCAAAAAAAATAACAATTGTTTCAGATTCATTCGGGGTGTGGACTATTCGAGAGTCCTCTGAGAGTAAATACCCGTTGAACCTGAGCAGGTAATGCTGCTAAGGGAAATGAAAAATCTACATTCTTGTATCAGCCATGTTTGGCTGATAGTCTTATTTCTCCTCACAGGAGGACATGCTTCCGCCCAATGGAATGGCGACACGTTAACTATCCTTATGCGCGAGTTTGAGGAGATAAAGGTTACCGCAAAACGTGTACAGCAAACAACTCTCTCCAACAACGTAATTCAGAGCGACGAACTGAACAGCAACAATACAGGGCAAAATTTGCCGTACTTGTTGTCAACTGTTCCCGCACTGCAGGTCACCTCTGACGATGGCTTGGGCGTGGGCTATACCTATTTCCGCGTGCGCGGTACAGACCACACACGTATTAACATGACTGTGAATGATGTTCCGCTGAATGACGGAGAGAGTCAGACAGTCTTCTGGGTAAATATGACAGACATGTCATCCAGTATCAGCAGTGTAGATATACAGCGCGGTGTGGGTACATCCACTAACGGTTCTGCTTCCTTTGGCGCAAGCCTGAATATGCAGACAGGCAATATGGATACAATCAGTCACTTCACATTAGGTTTCAACGGAGGCATGTACAATACATTCCGCGAGATGGCTTCTGCTCACATCGTGCTTCCCGGACGATGGATGGCTAATGCACGTTTCTCCAAGGTCAACTCTGACGGATTTCTCTATCATTCCGGCAGTGACTTGTATTCCTATTACGGGGATCTTGGCTGGTATGGAAAAATGACTCAGGTCGTGGCACGTGTATTCGGCGGTAAAGAGAAAACTGCTCAAGCATGGGAAGGGGTAGATTACAATACGGCTTATGGCGTTGATGGCGCAGACAGGCGTGTCAATCCTGCCGATTCGCTGAACTGGGATGAGTATGCGCAACTGAATGCACAACTGGCAGTGATGCATCGGTTTAACCGGCAATGGAGCATGAATGCAACGTTGCACTACACGCATGGCAAAGGCGATTATGAGCAGTATAAGAAGAAAAAATATAGCTATTGGGGACTGAGTGACAGTGGCAAAACATACGGTTTTTATCAGAAATGGTTGGATAACCATTTTGCCGGTGCAGTCCTTTCGACCAAGTATGTATCGGAGAATGTTGATGCTCAG
>Ga0310694_10000873_pt1 | contig 37087 bp, 26 predicted proteins | sample 174DNAGHGhighgp2_FD_203884 | JGI IMG/M metagenome (GOLD analysis project Ga0310694, IMG submission 203884) | Sheep rumen microbial communities from Palmerston North, Manawatu-Wanganui, New Zealand - 1742 DNA GHGhigh gp2 (v2) (version 2) | ecosystem: Host-associated > Mammals > Digestive system... | reverse complement strand
CATGATGATTTTTGGTTAGGCTGCGGTGGGGCCATCCACGGACAATCCCCCCTGAGCCAAAAAATGTCTGAATATTTGCAAATAAGATACCTTCTTTCTATTTTTGCATAAAATTTAATGATTAACCTTATAAACAATTGTAAGACCATGACTGTTTTTAATCGTTTTTTGTTTTTACTGGGTCTTTTCATCTCTTTCAACCTCAATGCATTTTGCCAGGAGGATGATGACGATGCAAATGACAAGATTGTCGAACAGCTCCGCCAGAAATATGGCGAAGTGGAGTACTTTAGCAATGTCTTCTTCGTGAAGCAAAACGGAGTGTGGGAATTTGTCGATGAAAACGGCAATTTGCTCACCAACATTCATATGGAGAATGTTGAAACCAATGACTTTTATGCAGATTTGACCATCAAGGGTAAGAAATATTCTGTTTTCAGTCCATACGATGACGGTCGTGTGTTGGTTGAAAGATACGGTCTTTTCGCCTATATGGACAGGAATGGAAATCTCACCCCGTTCATATATGATGAAGAGGGTGAAAATGCTAATTTGACCCCCACGGTGGCCACGGCAATCATCAACACCTGCGACCAGATCATGCAAGTCAGCCAAGAGGTGGGCAGGGGTAAATACTCCTCTGTGAAAGCACTGGAAAAAAGCATCGACCTTGAACTGGCAGGAAAACTATCTTCGGAAGTGTCTGACTCTTTGTTGGTGCTTTTGTGCAAGACCTATGACAACAGCCCCAAGGACATCGATATGAAAACCGCAGAGGACTTGTTTGACGCAACCATAGCGCCTTGTGGACAAGCCGGTTGCGAGGCGGTGCTTGCCTATTACAAGTCCAATGGTTTGGACCAGAAGAGAAGGTTGGGGTATGTGAGACAGTTGGCTGATGACTATGGCCAATACCATGCCAATGAGATGATGGGTGATTTCTTGGTCGAGGGTGCCCTTTGCCCTAAAGACATTCAAGGAGCCATCGATTATTATAAGAAAGTGATTGATGCTGATTCCCAAGATTTTGGGGAGAGCTCGCGCAAAAAACTGGCAGACCTTTGGAACAAATATGGCACTCAATACGATAATCTTTTGGGGAAACTCTGTGCAGAAAACGAGTCGGTGGAATATTTCAATGACGATTACATCATACTGACAAACGATGGACAGACGATGTTGGTAGATAGAGACTATCACGAAGTGCTGCCAAGGGGTGATTATGAGATTATCAGCAACTATGAGGATAATTTTGTCATAGGCGATGAGTCGTCGAGGTATCAGTTGGTGAGAAAAGGTGGAAAACCCGTGTTGAAAGGGAAATATGAAGAAATCAAGATGGTGAATACCGATGAAGATTATCAAGTGATTGCAAAAAGGAATGGGAAATGGGGAGTTTATGATAAAGAGGGCAACCCCATCACGTCGATGATCTTCGATGATTACACTGGAAGTGATTTTGGAAATCCCAAACTTGCAATCAATGGGGAGGAATATACCATTTTTTCGTTGTTCAATGATGGGATGATGATTGTGGATAAGGATGATAAGCAAGGTTGTATCAACACCGAAGGAAAAGTGGTTCTTCCTTTTGTCTATGATGGAATGGCATTTACGCCTAAAGGGAATTTCTTTGTGCTGAAAGATGGAAAAATAGGGGTCGTCGACAGAGATGGCAGGGAATTGTTGCCTTGCAAATATGACGACATCGATTATGACTCGGAAGAAAGGAAATACAAACTGAAAACAGTGGAGTTCTTCGACTTGTGACAATCGTAAATACTTCTTATGCCAAATATTTCAAAACAAATCCAAACCTTGAAAAATTGTAAGACCATGACTATTTTCAACCGTTTTTTGATGATATTGGGGTTGTTCATCTCTTTTAATCTCAATGCCTTCTGCCAGGAGGATGATGAAGAGGATGCAAACGACAAGATTGCAGAACAGCTCCGCCAAATGTATGATGATGCAGCCCACTTTGACGATGTCTTCTTCGTGAAGAAAGACGGGGTGTGGGAATTTGCCAATGAGTATGGCAAGATTCTCACCAACATGCGCATCGAGAGCGTGGAGGTTGCTTATGTTTCCGCAGAATTGACCATCAAGGGCAAGAAATACACCGTCTACAGTCCATTCGAAGATGACAGGGTGCTGATGGGAAGATACGGATACTACGCTTATATGGACAAGAATGGCAATGCCGTCACGCCCTACATGTATGATAGCGATGGAGACAAGATAAACATCACACCGGAGAAAGCCTCTGCCATCATCAACACCAGCGACCAGGTCATGAAGGTCTACCAAGAGGTGGAACAAGGCCGATACACCTCGGTGAAGGCTCTTGAAAAGAGCATCAGCCTGGACCAAGCTGAAAAATTCACTTCAGACGTGGCTGATTCCTTGTTGACGCTCTTGTGCAAGACGTATGAGAAAAGTCCCAAGAATGTTGATATGAAAATCGCAGAGGACTTGTTCGAGGCGACCTTGGCTAATTGTGGAGTCTTGGGCAACGAAATTGTGCTTGACTATTATGAGACGAATGGCTTGGACAAACAAAAAAGATTTGATTATGTGAAGGAATTGGTCGACAATTACCCTACGACACATAGCCATATGTTGATGGGTGATTTCTTGGCCGAGGGTGCTATTTGTCCCAAAGACATCCAAGGGGCTATCAATAGTTACAAGACTGTGGTCATGAATGATTCTGATGAAGATGGCGTTGCCCACGACAAATTGGCCGAGCTGTGGAAGAAATATGGAACCCGATACGACAACCTGGTGGGAAAACTCTGTGCAGAAAACGAGAAAGTGGAATATTTCGATGATGAAAACATCATATTGACGAATGGCAAACAGAAGATGGTGGTCGACGATCAGCAACAAGTAGTCCTGCCCAAGGGCGATTATGAAATTGTCGGTTATACAGGCTATGTTTTCTTCATTTTGGATGATTCTTCAGAATATCAGTTGGTGAAGAAGGGAGGCGAACCACTGGTGAATAGGAAATTTGAAGATTATTTCATCCTTTCCTTGGACATGGATGAACCACAATTTGTTTTAAAGAAGAATGGGAAATGGGGCTTTTATGGATCTGATGGAAAGCCTGTCACATCGATGATTTTTGATGATTATGAACCTGAAATGTTGGATGAGCCAAGTCTTGAAATCAACGGTGAGAAATATTCCGTCCATTCTTTGTTCATTGACGGCATGTTGGTCGTGGACAAGGAAGGTGCATATGGTTGTATCGACACCAATGGGAAGGTGGCTGTCCCCCTTGACTATGACCAGATGAAGTTTACTCCCAAAGGCAACCTTGTCGTGCTAAAAGGAGGGAAATATGGTGTCATCGACAGAAACGGCAACGAACTCCTGCCTTGCAAATATGACTACATGGAATATGATGAGGATGAAGGCAAGTTGAAAGCAACCATTGAAGACACCGTCGACATTTAGGACCTGGCTTCAAGAAGCAAAAGAAAGTGATGTGCAAAAAAACACTCCGTGCAAGCTGTGGACTTGTACGGAGTGTTTGGTTGCTATTGGGCTTTTCTCATGGCTATGGGTTCAAATATTTATTGATTTGTTCTTCTTCATCTATGGTGAGGGCTAAGATGTGACACTCCTCTTGGTTGGCATCACCCCTTGTCAATTCCTTGGTGATGGTTTCAAAACCACGACCTTTCGGGCGCAGCACGGTGATGGTCATCGTGCCGTTTTTCATCTTTTGCCATTGTGATTCGAAAAGGGTGTTGGCCATGCCTTGCTTCCAAGACCCAAGGCCGATGATTCTGTCTCCATCTCGCAATCCAGCAGCATACAACGTGCTTTTCTTGTCGAGGATATGCAGATAGGGAAGTTGGACTTTGGTGATGTCTTTCGCAATATCCAAATAATATTGTTTATAATGATGCCTGAGGGTTGTCGTTTCATCGCCGAGGATGATTTTTGCTCCTTGGTAATCATTATAAGAAATAGACTGATATTTTTGGTTTTTGTCATCAAAGAATACGCTGGGTGCCTCCCATTCGTCGACGGCTTTGACGAAAAGATACTTGCTGTCGTAATCCTTGCTGTAGTACAATTTGTAATAAGCATAACCTTCTTCTTCCCATTTATGGCATCTTACGGGATTTCCATCCACACCCATCACGGCTCTTGCCACTTCCTGCCCGTTTTGGTAAAAACGCATCATCGATTTGATGACGGTGCCATCCACGTCAAGGAGCCTGTAATATGCCAGGTTGCCTTCATTGTCGAATCTTTCCTCCCTGCAATAATACGAAGTGGCCTTGCCATAATCATTAAGTTGCTTGGGACATGGGATGATAGCCCCTTTCTTCTCGTCGAAAGTGAAATGCAACATGGTTGAAATGCCATCCTTCAGCTTGGTTATGAGTCTGTGGCAGTAGATGGTATCTTCTCCCTCGACAGTTTTATGGTTGACAGGTTTGTTGCCTTTGCCGTAATAGGTGGTGCTCGCATGGTCTGCAAATGTGGAGTCGATACGCGTAAGGTATTCATTTTTGGCTACATCCTCCAATTGGTCGGTAGTCACATCCTTGTCGTGGGTGACTTGATGAAAGTAAACCCTTTTGTCGTTGACATCCCAATGCTCCTCAAGGGTTTGTTCGCCATTGTCGGAATATTGCCAATGCTTTTTGTAGATGCTGTCGTTTAGTGATAGAAAAGGATTGCCTTTTGCATCAAGTTTCTTGATACTGGTCATGTATCCTGTTTTGGGGTCATAGGAATATTTGACTAACGCAGGAATCGGCAAGTCCCCCTTGTTTTTCTCTTCTTTGACATTTCCCAAATCGTCGCGTTTCACCTCTCTGGTGGCTATGGGCTTGTCTTTGTCAGGTAGATAGAACTGGGTGACATCGCCTTGAGTGACTGCTTTGCCATACCCTTGAGGACCCGGTGCTTCAAGAATGCTGTCGTTGATGCTGATGACTTTTCCGTAAGTCACTTCCTCTTTTTCTCCATCTTTTCGGGTCATCACCACATTGTATACCGCTTGCTGAGGTCGCCCATATTCATCCAATGCATAACGGTATCTGGTGTTTTCATCGATGAAGCGATAGGCATAGCCGCAGATGCTATCTGCAGCAGGATAGCTGACTAAACCTGAGGCGTCATAGAATCTAAGCGACTCCACATATCCATTGAAAGGGTCTTTCTTGCCATCCTTGTTCTCGTACCATGACAGTTTGATGCGGTCAGTACCATTTTCGCGCACCGGCATGGATTTCCCATCAGGAGTCATGAACTGACACCAAGCCTCCTTTCCGTTGTCCAAATGGAAATAATTGATGATGAAGAGGATGGACCGGCTCTCGTCAAAGTAGATTTCCTGGCAAACCTTTCCATCTGCTTCAATGAAATGAATGGATTTGACTTTGCATAACAAGTCGTAATATGCCTTGGCCTTTTCATCTCCCATGTCTTTGTCGTTTACCAAAAGTGTGGCAATGCGTGGCTTGCCTATGGGCAAGGCTCCATTGGAAGAGCACACCTCCACGTCGGTGTCATGGTCAAGATGCCCTATGTGTGTGAGTTTGTAGTACAAAGGTGTTTTGTTTCTCTCCTCCTTGGTTAAAGGCTTTCCCACCCCCTTCGGCCAACCATTGACACGCTCGAAAGCTGCATAATAGGACTCGTGTTCTTGGCCATAACGCCACCAGAGCCCCAAAATAAGAGCTAAAAGGGGCAATATCATCAAGCCCAGGGTGATGAGCCTGCTACGGTTTCGACGTTTCGCACGCAGCGCCTGGGCTTGCATCTCCGCTCTTTCTGCTTCTGCCTTCCGTTCTATCTCACGCCGCTTTTCTTCCTCTTCTCGAAGGATTCTTTGCTTTTCCTCTTCCTGTCGCTTGCGCTCTTCCTCCTCTTCCTTCAGTCTCATGCGCTCGTCCTTGTGGGCTTTCACCACCGGGCAGAGGATATCGTGGACGTACTCTATGCGCAAGTCTCCGGCATAATTGAACTGTCGTAGGATTTTCTTCTTGTTGCAGAGTATGTCGAGTTCTTCCTCTGTGGCGTGGCCGTCGTTGATGGCGTCGAATACGGTGATGTTGTCACGGCGGTTCTGTCCGTTGAGGAGCATGTCTTCAAGGTACTCCACGGTCGATTCTGAGATTCCAGAGATGGCGTCAAGGTAGAAGTCGGCTATGATTTCACCACCTTTCTGCTCCACCAGTTGCGCGGTGATGTGTTCATCCTCTTTCGCTTCGTAAAGGCGGTTGAGGTAAAGGGAGAGCACGGCGGAGTCCACCTCTATCTCCGGGTTTCCATCGAGTGAGAAGTCACTTCTGCCGGTGACTTTCTCGATGACGAGTCTTGCCACCTCCTTGTCGATGAGGCCTGGCACGGGGTTGAGGATGATTTGTGCGGCCTGGTTCTCGTTGATGGGTCGAAGGCCGTATCTGTTCTGCTTCAGCGATGGGATGGAGGCCGTGTAATACTCGAATTCCGACAGGAAGTCCTCCCGGATGGTGAAGACCATGTGTATCTCGTTGTCGATGACGTAGTCGGGGGTGTCGGTCCCTCCACCGAGGTCCAATGCATCAAACAGGTTGTCGAAGGCGTTGGCATCCGACAAGTCGAACACTTCTAGGTTGTCTGCTTGCTTCACCACCTCGTTTTGCATATAGGTAGGCTTCACGTCGTTCAGCAGGTCTGCCAGCTCGGCAAAGAATCGTTTCTTCTTCTGCTCGTTCTCCTGCAAGGTGAAGATTTCCTCAAACTGGTCGAAGATGACCAGCAACTTCACCCGCTCGCCATCAGTGCCATGGAATGTATGCCTGTGGAAGAACTCATAGAGCGACTCCTTGTCTTCGTCCTTGCAAGGCACCACTTCCCTGATGTCGATGTCCTTGGCGATGACCTCCCTTATTTGGTGCAGGTAGGAATGTTGCTCCTTGTGCGAGAAGCGCACGAGGACGGGTTGGAACCCGTTTCGCCTTGCCGCTGGTATGACACCGGCATTGAGAATCGACGACTTCCCTATTCCGCTCCTTCCGTAGAGCAGGGTGTCGGTGTCGTTGAGCACGCTCTGGGTCAAGTCACGGATGTCTTCGTCGCGTCCGTATAGGATTTCGCCTTCCTTGTATGACTCCAGGCCCAGCCATGGGTTGTTTCTTTTGGTCTCTTCCATCATTGTTCAGTCTTGGTTCATGGCGTGTGTGATTTTCTCGGCAGCAACGTTGATGCCATGGATTCCTTCAAAGAAGATGGCGTTGTGCTGTTGCAGCTTTTCGGGGAGGTAGGCTTTATAGAAGTCGAAGCCTTGCTCGGCAAGTGGTATGATGAACTTGCGGCCCATGCTGATGGCCACCTCGATGGCTTGGTCCCATTCGTTGCGGTAGACATGTGATTCGTCCTTCTCCTTGATGATGTTGGAAGAGAGGATGGGTACGAAATATTTCGTCGTGCGTATGGCCTTGCGTATCTCTTCCATGAAGTTGCCTCCGAAGGTGAGGTTCTGCCGGTCATACCACACCCGTATCCCTTGTGCCGTGAGTGCCTCATAGAGTTTTTCGGCTATGTCGGAGTCGGCTCTTGAATAGGAAATGAACACGTCGGTGTTTTCTTCCGGGCGGTCGAATTTGGTTTGCTCTTTCTCCTTGAGTTTCTTGTTGAGCCGTTCGATGATTTGTCCGATGACATCGGCAGTGTTCATCTTGGTGAAGATTTTGGTGCGCTCGAGGAAATGGATGAGCGACTCGTCAAGATGGTCGTAGGCATACATTCCTTCACTCATATTGCTTTTGCGCATCGAATACCAAATGAACCTGAAGAGCCAGTTGTCGTAGGTGTTGCCCAGCATCAACAGATATTTGTTCTTCAACTCGTTGAAGAGGTTTTTCGGCCTCGTGTTGGTGTTCGAGAGCCAGGAGGATACGAATTCCAGAATGTCGGTGTCGGTCAGCATGTATTTGTGAGCGCCTTCGCCCACCTTGCCAAACATGTAATAGACCGTGGGCTTGCGAAGGTCTGTGCTGCTCTTGATGTCGTTGTTCTCAGAAGGATTGTTGTTGAAACGCATCACTTTCAACTCTTCCCCCCATATGGCTTGCATGACTTGCTCCACAACGGGTGTGAAACTTGTGGTGATGACAAATGGGAACTGACGGATGGACAACAGGCGCTCCAGGCTCTTTGAAGGGGGAAACTTGTAGCCTGCCAGTGTCTTGTTGACCTGATAGTAAATATTTTCATCCTTGTTTTTGTTGGCTTTCAGGTAGTCGGGGTCATACACCAACTCTGAGAAACTGGTGGGTTTTGTAGAAAGCCGGAATCCCTTGGCAAGAAAGTCGATGATGACTTGATGGGGGTTGGAGTTGTCGTCAATCAGCAGGTTGGCACCAATCACGGGTATCACGTTGCCATCTATGATTTGTTCAATCAGTTTGTCCCATAACGGCTCGTCGTCGCTTTCGAAGATGGTGGGGTCGCCAAAGATGTCGTTGAAGGAAATCGGCCCCATCATGTTGTTTGAATCATCCATAGCAAAGGTTTTTGTATGATTCGGCAAAAATAACAAAAAATCACACAAGCACCAAGTTTTTATTACCAAAATGGTTCAAAAAAGGGGAGTCAAAGTGGTGTATGTTAATTTCATCACCCTATAATGATTTCCTACACAGTCTATTATGACCCTAATCTTTAAGTAGCTACTTGTTTATTTCTTACTTTCCTTCCATACGAAGCTTGAGTAAAGTTTTTGTTCCGTTGTTTTTTTTGATTATTCATAAAAACTGCCTAACTTTGCAGAAAATCCATTAAACACCTGGCTTATGTACCTTCCTTGCAATACCCAACTACAAAACGGCAAATATACTATCGAGAGAATCCTCGGGCAGGGTGGCTTTGGCATCACCTATTTGGCCACCCACAATATGTTTGGAAAGAAAGTTGCCATCAAGGAACTTTTCCTCAAGGATTTTTGTGAGCGTGGCGGCGATGGACTCATGGTCACCGTTCCCACTCAGAAAAACAGGGAATTGGTCAATCGCCTGAGAATAAAATTCCTCAAAGAGGCACGTATGATTTTGAGTCTCAACCACCCCAACATCATCAGGGTGATGGATGTGTTTGAGGAGAACGGTACATCATATTATGCTATGGAGTATATTGAGGGGGTGACAGTTTCCGATCATATTAAACAGTATGGGGCAATGACCGAGGAGAATGCGCTCTCTATCATTGGAAAAGTGGCCAATGCACTGGCTTATCTGCATCAGAAGGGCATCAATCATCTCGATGTGAAGCCTGCCAACATCATGATGGATGTTAAGAATGGTCGCACTATGCTCATCGACTTTGGCATCTCCAAACAATACGACATCAAAACAGGCGACGGAACCACCACCACACAGGTGGGTGTTAGCCATGGGTACTCTCCACTCGAACAGTACAATGAGGGTGGTGTGGCAACGTTTTCCCCTCAGTCTGATATATATGCCTTGGGTGCCACACTCTACAAAATGATTACTGGTAACACGCCACCAAACGCCATAGAACTCTCGCAGAGGGGAGGAATGGCGGTTCCAAACACCGTTTCATTCAATATTGCCAATGCCATCTTGACGGCCATGCAGCCGATGAAGCAAGACCGCCCGGCAACCATCGCAAAGTGGATGGCAATTCTTGAGGGTAAGGACGATGGCCTTGCAGAAAAAGGTGGCTCTAGTGGCACTGGCAGGAGGAAACTGCCTGCATGGGTGGCAGTGGCAGCAGGATTGGTAATTGGTGTCATTACCATTGCCTTGCTTAAAGGAAAACTTTTTAAAGTGGAGGAGACATTCGAATGGAAGACACTGACAGAGTCGAGAAAGACAAAAATCAATGGCCAAGATGGTGAGTTGAAATTGACCATTGAATATCCTGTGGCGGGCAATAAGATATTGGTGCAGAATGTGCGGGAGTGGATCAACGAGCAACTTGGTGGCACGTATGAAGGCGACCTCGACGACTATGAGGCTTTCTTCAATTATTATGTTAAGAAAATTATCGATGTGGATGAAGAAAATTTGGTAGTAAATGTGGAGATTACGCATAAATATGATACGGAAAAGGCGGTCACTTATATCTCAAATTCCTATTTTATGTCTGATGGTGCCGCTCATGGATTAGGCTCAACAACGGGTGGTACCTTTCGTAAATCAGACGGGAAACGCTTCACCATGGACATGATTAATGGGCTTTATCAACTACAGCCGGATTTCAAGGATGGTCTGAAAAAATATTTTGAAGTCACTACCGATGAAGAGTTGGCTGAATGTCTATCTACCGATAATATAAACAACCTGCCAGCACCCAGCACCGACCCATGGATTACAAATGAGTGCGTGACCTTCCTTTATGGCTCCTACGAGATATGTGCATATGTCTACGGCACTCCCACATTCACCATTCCATTCTCTAGAATACGTGAGGTGCTCAATGCCACAGGAAAAACATTCCTTGATTGATTATCCTTGGAGACCAATGTCGCTGATTTCGAGCGAATCGTTAACTTCGCTAACTTCGTTTCCCCATCATGACAGGTTGCAGCACTAATAAACCATTTGGAAAAACTGAAACTAAAGTTTCTGAAGTAAAATTGCCTTGCAAAATTAGGATTTATCTTGTATGGCAACTGGTTGTGAAGTGAAGCCCGAAGGGCTGGGATGACCACAGGCAGGTGGTGGAGCGAAGCGTAACCCCTGCTTGACGGTGATATGAAATCAACAACCCCGAAGGGGTGATAGAGCAACGATATGAAGTGTATGAAGTTGTCATTCTGCCACCCCTGCGGGGTTGTTGTTCCCACCTTGCTTTTAGCAGGGGTTCCGTGCTTCGCACTCCACCGCCTGCCTGTACTCTGTCCACCCCTTCGGGGTTCGTTCAACATCAAACCAGGATAAAGCAAATCAAGAATGAAGTAAAAAATCCTCACAAATGGAGGCTTTTGATGGTATCATCATTTTTATTGTCCATGCATTTTTTTTAAAAGAATCTACTGTAAATAATTGAATATCAATATAACCGAACTTCCGAAACTAAAGCTGAAATTAGCGACATTCGCCCGCCAATGGCAAAACAAATGTCGCTAACATCGCTTCAATCTTCAATTTTAGCTTTGCTGATTTTTGTCGCGACTCGGCAGAGTTCAAGCAAGCTTGGCTCTGCTCTCGCTGCTCCAAAAATTAACTTCGCTGATTTTTGTCGCGACTCGGCAGGGTTCAAGCAAGCTTGGCTCTGCTCTCGCTGCTCCAAAAATGCAATTTTCAATCTTCAATCTTCAATCTTCAATCTTCAATTTTCAATTTTCAATTTTCAATCTTCCATCTTCACCGTCCCTTTTGCCTTGAAGTTGTAGATGGGTCGGATGATTTTGCGGATTTCCACAGTAGGTTGTACGCAGTCGATGATTTCCTGCATGGGCTTGTATGCCATGGGGCTCTCGTCGATGGTTTCCGCACATACTGAGGTGGAGTAGATGCCCTGCATGGAAGCCTCGAACTGCTCCAGGGTGATGGCCTGATGTGCGGCACTGCGGCTCATCAGTCGGCCTGCACCGTGCGGTGCGGAGCACAGCCAGTCGGCGTTACCCTTGCCCACGCAGATGAGCGAACCATCGCGCATGTTCATCGGGATGATCAGGGTCTCGCCAGCCTTTGCCGACACGGCGCCCTTTCGGAGGATGACCTCCTCGCCGTTGCGCTCGATGTAGTTGTGGATGGTCTGGAAAGTGCTGTCGGGGGTGATGCCCATGGCGCTGCAGATGATTCCGAGCATGGTCTCCCTGTTCAGTCGTGCATACTCTTGTGCGATGTCCATGTCGTGCAGGTATTGTGCCAGGTGCTCTCCTTGGAGGAAGGCCAGCTCCTTCTCCACTTCCGGCTTCTTGATGGCGGCGATAGCTTGGGATATTTCACGCTCTCGGCCTTCCGCCTTCATCCGGTCGATGATTTCGCGCACCTTCAAGGAAATGTTCCTCATGTCCTTGACGGCCATTTCCTGGAAATACTTGCACACCCTTAGTCCTAGGTTTCGGCTTCCCGAGTGGATGACGATGTAGGTGTTGCCTTCGTCGTCGCGGTTGGCCTCGATGAAATGGTTGCCTCCACCCAGTGAACCGATGGCGCGCTGAGCCAGGTTGATGTCGATGGCGGCGTTGGAGTACAGGTGTTGGAGCGGTTCAAATTCCACAACCGGGGTTTCGTGGATGTCGAATCCGGAAGGAATCAAGGTGTTGGCCACCTCGTCGAGTCGTTCCAGGTCGAGCTCCAGGTTCTTGAAGACAGCCACGAGCATTCCGCAGCCGATGTCGACGCCAACGGTGTTGGGCACGACACGCTCGCCAACCTTGATGACGGTTCCCACGGTGCAGCCGGTTCCGGCATGGCAGTCGGGCATGATGCGCACGAGGCAATCCTTGTAGGCCTTGCTCTCGCTCATTCCGAAAATCTGGCGGTAAGCAACTTCTTCCACGGTCTTGGCAAAAATCTTCAAATGTTCCATTGTCGTATTTTTTTATGTTTTATATCTACCTAAAATTTCTTTTATTTTACCTATTACCTCTTGTCTCGATGCAAAGGTACAACGTGGCTCCGCAATCAATCTGCGTAACGGATTTTTTTTGTTATTTCGAAAAAAAATCGATGGATAGGTTTTTGATGACGCTTCCAATTTCAATCAAAAACCTGTCCCAGTGATTCTGTCCAGTGATTCTCGGGAATGGTTATCCTTGTATGTCACTCCGCACTTTATCTGCCTGTCACGAACTTTCTCCCTTTGCTGACATAAAGTCCTTGTGGGAGATGGTGTCCGTCCATCTTTTGTCCGTGGAGGTTGTAGATGGTCTTTTGCTTCTCGTCTTCTGTCTGTATGGTGTTTTTGATGGCCGACTCAGAGGGGCGGGGATAGATTTCGTTGATGCCTTCCATCGCGTGGATGCCGAAAACCCTCAGGTTCTTGCGGTCGATGATGGTCATGCAACCTTTTGTCCCTTCCTGGTTTGTGTAATTCGTGTCCCACGTCATGGGCACCATGCCACCCATCTCCTTGCACAGACGGTGCAACTCGCGATAGTGAGCCTTGATGGAGGCGTTGTGTTTCTCTTGGCTCTCACCCGTTAGTGAAGACAGGTCACGCCAGTTTGCTCCGAACTCCCCGATGACCACAGGATAGCCCTTGTCTACGAAGTTGTTCTTCATCAAGAGCAACTGCCTCTCCATGTCAGCCTCCTCACCCCAGGTGGCATTATGCGTGGAGCCGCTGTGGTGGTTGCCCCTTCCCCAATAGTAAAACACCTTTCCCCACGACTCGTCCTTCTCCATGCCCCAGAACTGCCAGGGATTGTAGTAATGCACTTCAACAGCCAGTCGGCCTTCGACGATGTCTGTCGGCATCTTCCCGGCCATGAAGTTGCAGGTATGCTCAATATTGGTCGATGGCCCCTGCACCACCAATATGCGCTTCGCATTGTTGCCGCCTGTGGCGCGAACGGCATCCACGAAGGTCTGGTTATACGCTATCAGGTTGTTGGTGGCAGCCTGGTTCTCGGCATTGGGTTCGTTTAGTCCGGCAAAGAGCAGATGGTCGTCGTAGTCGATGAAGGTATTGGCAATCTGTGTCCACAAGGCCGTCAGGATTTCCTTGTTTCTTTCGATGGTGGCAGCATCAGAGTCTTTGATATGGTTCTCCAACCAACCTCCGTCCCAGTGGTCGTTCAACACCACATAAAGTCCGTCGTTGATGCAGTAGTCCACCACCTCTTTCACGCGAGCCATCCATTGGCTGTCGATTTCGTAGGTTGATGCGTTGCTGATATGTCCGTAAGCCCAGGCGCACGGAATGCGGACACTCTTGAATCCGAGACTCTTCACATAGTCGATGATGGCCTGTGTGGTCTTGGTGCCTTGCCAGGCCGTCTCGGCGTTGAGGCCGCCCTTGTTGTTCAGAAAGTCCACACCAGCCCATGTCGCTACTGCCTCGAACGTATTGCCGAGGTTCCATCCGGGAGCCATGTCGTTGATTACTTCAATATTGGAGCGGTCGAAACCGTCTTGAGCCTTCGTTGCAGTCATGGTGAGCAACAAAGAGAATAGGCATATCAACTTTTTTCTCATTATTCAAACAATAAAGTGAAGTTTTTCTGCGACAAAGATAATAAACCTTTTCCGATTGGCAATGAAAAAGGAGAAGAAAGAATAGTTCCATTTGCCCGGAGGTTGTTTCAGCCATGGTGAAGCAGTTGGATGCCTTATTGGATGTTGGCATTCAGTAATCAAAGACCTGACTCCATCATTTTCCTCACCTTTCGCAATCGTTTAAGTGAAAAAAAAACATCACCGTGTGTTTATTCACAAGATAAGTCTTACCTTTGCACACAGATTTGAAAAACAACATAATATTGAAGTGATATGACATCATTGACCACGGCGATAGTAATCGTCTTCATCGTTGGCTATCTGTGCATAGCCCTTGAGAGTGTGACAAAAGTCAACAAGGCCGCCATTGCCTTGTTGATGTGTGTGGGATGCTGGACCTTGCTGATGATGGCGCCAGGGTCTTTCTACCCGGATGTGCCTGCTGCCGACGTGTTGCACAAGGTGGCAGAGGTGATAGAGCATCACCTGGGTGACGCCGCCGGGACGCTCTTCTTCCTCATGGGTGCCATGACCATCGTCGAGATAGTCGACTCCAACGGCGGCTTCAACTTTGTCCGCGACGCCATCAAGACACGTTCGAAACGGAAACTGATGTGGCGAATGGCATTCATGACATTCTTCCTGTCTGCCATCCTCGACAATCTCACCACCTCGATTGTGATGATCATGGTGCTTCGCAAACTGGTTCAGGAGCGGAACGAACGGCTCATCTATGCCGCCATGGTGATTATCGCCGCCAACTCAGGCGGTGCCTTCTCGCCCATTGGCGATGTGACCACCATCATGTTGTGGATCAAGGGTGTCATCACCACTCAGGGCGTGATTACCGAGATTTTCATCCCCTCGCTCGTTTCCATACTCATCCCTGCACTTATCCTGCAATACTCGCTCAAAGGGAAGTTCGACAAGTCGCAAAACCTCCCAGCCGCCACAGTGAGCCAATTCACCAAGACGCAGCGCAACATCATCTTCTGGCTTGGAGTAGGCGGACTGGTGTTCGTGCCCATTTTCAAGATGCTGACACACCTGCCGCCGTTCATGGGCATCCTTCTGGTACTGGGACTGTTGTGGACCACCACGGAGATTTTCCATCATAACACCGACGAGGATGACACGATGGCCAAACGTGTGAGCGACTTGCTTTCGCGTATCGACCTATCCACCATCATCTTCTTCCTTGGCATTCTCATGGCTGTCGCTGTCTTGCAGGAGGTGGGTGTGCTCACGGCACTCGGACAGTCGTTGGACGAGATGTCGGGTGGCAACCATTACTTGGTGACAGGCATCATCGGCGTGCTCTCCTCTATTGTGGACAATGTGCCGTTGGTGGCAGGATGCATGGGGATGTATCCGGTCGCTCCCACTGGCGACATGGCCGTGGACGGCATCTTCTGGCAACTGCTGGCCTATTGCGCCGGTGTGGGTGGTTCGATATTGATTATCGGCAGTGCCGCCGGCGTCGTGGTGATGGGATTGGAGAAAATCACCTTCGGCTGGTATATGAAGCGCATCTCATGGGTGGTGCTCGTCGGCTATCTTGCCGGCATGTTCTCCTATTGGCTGTTGAGGATGGTCATTGCTTGAAATAGATGAAGGAGCTATAGGAGTAATCGGAGCTATAGAAGCTATAGAAGCTATAGAAACTATAGTAGCTATAGGAGTAACTCTACTTACTTCTTTTTGTGCCATTTTTTTTACCATTTTGAGGAAGGAGGCCGACCGTCGAAGGAAGGGTGAGTGGAAGCTCATGCCCTTCATTATTGTTAAGAGATGTAAAATGCCGACAAAAAAGTTAATGGCCAGGAAGATAGGTTCACAAAAAGTGATTACTTTTGCAAAAATTTTTTAAAACATAGGGACTTTTGTCACTTTTTGTGACATTAATATCAAAAATCATAAAACATACAAGATGAAACAAGCAAAACTTACTACATTGTTATTGGTCGTGATGATGACCTCGACATTTTTCACATCATGCAAGATGGGCAAAGGAGGCGACTCGACCGGTCAGGACTCCACAAAGACAGCGGTAGACAGTGCATCTTTGCCCGATCTCAAGGGAGACGCCAACATCAATCTTGCCACCCGTTTCTATGCCGGTATTTCCAAGGAGGGTATCAACATGACTGCAGAAGACTCAAAGGCATGGGACAATTATAGTAAGGAAATCAAAAGACTCCTTGATATCAGTTACCAAACCCGCACGAAGTTGGACACTTTGGCTCATGACGACTTCAGCGACATCCGCGAAAAGGTGGACTTGGTGTTCTATCCTTTCAGCGGAGCCGATTTCTTGTATCCCATCACCCTTTTCCCGAATGCCGACACCTATGTCTTGAGTGGATTGGAGAAGACCGGAACCCCCTTCAGTGGAGACGTCAAAACCAACTATGCTCAATATGAGTCATACAGAAAGGCCCTGTCGACTTTCTTGCGTTCAAGTTATTTCATCACCAAAGACATGGCCAATGACCTCGACAACGAAATGATCGACGGGGTTTGTCCCGTCATAGCCATGCTGATGGCAACGGCGGGGTATGAGATCATCTCCATACAAAACATGAAGTTTGACGAAAATGGAAAACTCACACCCAGCGATGGCACGTCAAACGTGATTCAGTTCAAGTTCTTCCGTTCTGGGTCCAAGCACGAGCAGACCCTCTGTTACGTTTCGGGAAATGTGATAGATGGTGGATTTGACAATAATTACAAGAAGTTTATTGAGACGACCTTCCCCGATCACACCGTGGCAACTTATTTGAAGGCAGCCTCTTATTTGATGCATCAAAGCAATTTCTCAACCATCAGAGACCATATTGTCGACTATTCCCAATATTTGTTGGAAGACGACTCAGGCATACCTTATCGATTCCTTGCCGACAAGTTTGACATCACCCTGTATGGCATATACAAACGTCCGTTAAGAGTATTCACCGATGCCTGCATCCAGCCCGACCTTGACCAAGCATACAAGGACAATGCCGACAAGGTGAAGCCGCTGACCTTCCAAATAGGCTACAACAAACCGTCGAACCTGTTGTGCGCACGCCGCAAGGCAGCTAAATAGCACCACTTTCAACAAAGGTGGTACACCATTATGGTGTGCCAATGGCCTGGTGCCTCATGAAAGGAATGGAGATGTTGGATATTTCCGACATCTCCATTCCTTTTGGGTAGCATGCGTTTGGTTTGTCGCTATCCATCTTTCTCCATCCATTCCTTGCGCTCCTTCTCGTCCATCTTCTCTATGGCATAGCGCAGGGTGGTGCGGGGCATCTCGTGGATGTGTTGCCGGAGGAAATCGCGCAGGAGGTCCATGCTGACGCGTTTGCCCATTTCGCGAAGCATCCATCCCACCGCCTTGTGCATCAAGTCGTGGGGATGGTGCAGGTGGAACTCAGCGTAGCGGAGGCACCACGACGGGTCGCCCTGCTGCGTGGTCTTCCATGTGCTGACGATGCTCATCCGCTGCCGCCATAGGTTGTCGCTCGTGGCGAGGTCATCCATCACTTTTAGCTTGTCTCCGAGGTGCGTGGGCAGCAGCAACCAGTGACCGAGGATTTTCGGTGCCGAGAGGTCCACCAGGTCCCAGTTGTTCGCACGGTCGGTATGGGTTAGATAAGTTGTCAAGATTTCGTCACGTTTTTTGATTGCTTTCTCGTCGTTTTCCAAACGTTTGGTGGCCAATTTCCCGAACTTCGCCACCATCGCCAACAACCCTGCCAGGCGCACCTCGTGCCAGCGAGAGGCCAGCAACTTCTCCACCTCGTTGAGGCTGATGTCGGCGGAAAACGCTTTCACCACCTCCCGCGTCTCAGGAACCTTCAACCCCAGGAAGTCGTCGCCGTGGCCATAGTCGCCCGGTCCCGTCTTGAAAAATTTCATCAATATCTCTCTTTGCTCCTCATTGCGTTGCGCCACCATGAAGTCGATGATGTCCTTCGCATTGGCTTTTCCGTAGTATGTGATGGTTGGCATGTCTTTTTTCTTTGATATCAAACTATATGCAAAAGTAAGAATTTTTCGTGGTTTCTTGGGGTCTTTGGGGTCTTTAGGGTTTTTAGGGTTTTTAGGGTTTTTAGGGTTTTTAGGGTTTTTAGGGTCTTTAGGGTCTTTAGGGTCCTTAAGGTCTTTAAGGTCATACGCAGACCCATTCCACGGTTCGGGCTTCGTGCGTTTCCGGAGGTGTCATTTTAGCGAGCATCCCTTCAATGGCATGGAGCGGCACCGCTTTTTCACGCGAGCGGTTCCTTTCGAGTTGTATGTCCCAAGGTGTTTCGAGATAGACGATGCGCACGTGGGCGTGATAGGCCTCGAAAAGAGAGATGAGAGGTTCGCGCGTCTGTGCCGTGACATTGGTGGCGTTCCACACGAAGGGCTGGTGCTTGCGCAGGAATGCTTTTGCTTGTTCGCGAGCCATATTGGCCACGATGCCCTGTTCTCCTCTTGGTGAGATTTTCATTTCCTGCCGGATGGCATCCAGTGATACGACAGGCATTCCGGCCAGGTGATGGCTGATCCACGTGTCCTTGCCCGTGCCAGGCAGCCCACTCATCATGACCACCTCTCCCCACGTGTCATCGTATAGTTCTTGTTCCTTCCATACGTCACGCCCAGAAAGGAATGCCCGTCGTATGAGGTTGGAAGGGAAAAGGAAGCAAGTGTCGAGGCATCCCTCCTCTCGAGCCATTTCCTCGCACATCGCCACTTGGTCGAGCATCTGCTGCTGGTCGTCGCAATGCCTCCCGAGCATGTCGGCCTTGCAGAGCATGCAGAGCATCCTGATGGAGAAATAAGGTGTCAGCAGGCAGTTGGAAGCCATGCGATGGAGCCTCAGTGTTGCATCGTCGGTTTCGATGGCGTGGGGTGGGAGAGAGTGATGTCGTATGAGCAGGCAGATGGCCTCACGCACCTGCACCAGTTCCTTCTCCCCGCACAGTCCACATTCCTTCCACAGCCATTCCCGAGCCATCCTGCTGCCTTTTGGTGCATGATGCGGTGCCTCCCATTCGCCATCCACCAACTTGGTGGAGATGGTCTTGCCGATGTCGTGGAGCAGGGTGGCCAGAAGTAGGATTTGTTGCCGCTGACTGTCGAGCTGATGGTATTCCGGGAGCGATGCCAATGCATCGCACGTCATCATCGTATGGGTCAGCACGTCGCCCTCGCCATGCCATCGTGGAGACTGCACGGTGTGTCGCATCGCTTCGCCGAAACGAGCCAGGGCTTTTTTTGTGAGTGGTGCCAGGTCCGTCATCTATATGAAAAGGTTGTCTATGGTCGATGTGATGCGGTTGGGCACGATGGGACGGTCGAGCCAGTGCGATTGCGACTCTTCCACGGTCTGCAGGAACGAGGCTCGCACATATTTCATCCTGTCCACCACCTCGCCGTTCTCTTCCACCTTGATGTAAATCCCCTCCATGGTGCGTGCGACATCCGTCTCACGGCACACCCTGTCGGCGTCGAGTCCAAGGCGTGTGGCATCCTCGCGAAGATGCTCGATGTGGTTTTCCGAGATGTAGCAGGAGTCGCCGAGGAATCCCAAGACCTCGTCCATGCTGTTGAACGAGCCAGAGGAAAGGACAGGGACCGAACATACTGGCAGGGCCTTGAGCAGTTCGTGTCTTGAGGGGGTGTCGAGGAACTTCCCCGTCTCACGATCCAATACGTCGAACTCCATGAAGTAGTGGGGCAGCAAATCGTAGTAGATGGTGTGCTTGGCATACATCCACTCGCCGTACATGATGTAACGGTGCCCCAGCACGCCATACAGGCGTTCCTTGTGCACCGCACCCCATTGTTTGAGCAGGTTGTAGTGCCGTTCCCTGTACCCACCCGTGAGGAAATGCCCACGGCTTTGCAGGCGCAGTTCACCCTCGTCGGTGAAGGACACGGCGGTGTTGGCTCCGTCGATTTTCTCTTCCAAGACAACGTGTTTCCCGACGATGTCGGCAAATGGTCGTTGGCGTAGGTCCTCGTCGCCCGGCTGCAGGCGCGACCCTTGGATGTGCGGCGTGCGAGGGTATTTGATGATGATGTCTTCGAGTTTCATTTCTGTTTTCAGGACATATGTTCACTTCATAGTTGTGCCACCATGACGCGGTGGTTGTTTACAGACATGAATTTCACCTTCTTGCAGCCATTCTTCAGGAAGAGTGATTTCAGGTCTTCGTTGGAGAAGAGATGGATATGCTCCGGGTTGTCGTCGGGTTTTGACGGCACCGACACCACGATGTAGTTTCGTGCAAGCCTGACGGCATTGCGCACCACCGCTTCCGTGTCGGGTATGTGTTCCATCACTTCGAGCATGGTGACCACGTCGAACGACTTGTCGGGTGCGTCGAAGGAGCAGATGTCGCCCAGGGTGGGGTGGAGGTTGTCGATGCCTCCGTCGTGCAGGCATTGGAGCAGTTCGATACGGTGGGGGAGGATGTCGATGCTCGTCACCTCGAGGGAAGGGAAGTCCCTGAGGAGAGGAAAGAGGAACACGCCCCTTCCGCTGCCCACGTCGAGCAGCGACTGGCATTGTCCGGCGGGAATGATGCCTTGCAGGAAGCCCAGCACCACCCTCACCCGTGGCAGGTCCTCCTTCGCCTTGAAGTAATGGTCCTTGCGCTCAGGGGCATCGCTGGCATCCGCGTGCCTCTTTTCATAGCCACGGACATAGGCCTCCAGGAGTGGTGTGAAATATTGTTGTTGCATGGATTTTAGTGATGATAAAAAAATTGAGATGAATAATAAAGAACACGCGCTCGGCTCTGCCGATTGGCTCGTCCAAGAATTATCACGAATTAACCAAAAATTCTGACGCACAGGAATTTATGATTAATTGTATGGTAATTATATGTTAAAATAGTACCATATTATTTTTTAACTTTTACTTAGTGTTTCTAACATCTAAGATTTGACAATCTGGCATTCGTGGGTTTTCTTCTCCTTGTCGTAGTTGATGCCCACAAGAAGTAGGTCGCCCACGTATTGCACCACTTTGGCGGGGTATTGCCTGCGCTTGATTTGGTCGATGGCCGAATCAGCATCGCGATTGTATTTCAGTTCCACGACGATGGCGGGCGAGTCAACATTCTTTCTAGGGATGAGCACGAGGTCGGCGAACCCCTTTCCCGTAGCTAACTCTCGGTGAAAGATGTAGTCGTTACGGGCATGGAAATAGGCAATGGAGAGCACGCAGGCCAGTGAGTTCTCGTTGTTGTAGGAGAGGATGCTGGTGTTCTCGTCGTGGGCAATGTCGATGCCACGTGCCACCGCCTCGCAGTCTCCTTCAAGTGTGGCTTGAAGGAGCTTCTCGGAATTCTCAAGTGCCTTCACCACATTGGTCCAGTCGGTGGCCTCCACGGCGTTTGACATCTCTCCTTCCACCTCAAGGTTGGGGATGTAGCACTCATTCTTGCGCCAGTTGTACGACAGGTATCCTAAATGTATGAGTACGGTGAGGACATCGTCGCGGCTGCATACTATAGACATGTCATTCTGAAACTTTGTTGTGTTCACCTTTCCTCGTCCTCCTGCAAGCATCTTGATGATGTCGTCTTTCAGCCCCTCGTAATTCATATGGATATAGTTGGCCACGGCGTCAAACGCGCCAGTGCTCGCCCAGAAACTGCGGCAGCGGTGACTTCGGATAGCCTGTATCACCGAGTTGGGGTTGAACATTGACGGCTCGTCGCCTATCTGATAGCCGTCATACCATTTCACCAGTTCGTCGAAGTCTGCGCCGTGTTTCTCAGCCAATGCCCTCACCTCGTCCTTGGTGAAGCCGAAGTGTCGAGCCATATCCATAGGCTCCACCATGGAGTATTCTATGAAGTTGTTGAGTGCCGATTCCGTCTTGTATTTCTTGATGGGCAGTATGCCTGTCATATACACCCCGGCGAAAACCTGTGCGGTGTTGCTGCCCTTGAACAATCTGCGTAGGAGATTGACGTACTTGTCCATCGTTTCCTTCTCTTCGGAAGCTTCGCGGCAGATGGCGTCCCACTCGTCGATGATCATGATGAAATGTATCCCGTAGTGGCCTGAGATTTTAACCAGTGCAGCCATGAGGTCGTCATCGGGGGCGGTTTCTGCATCGGGGTAGAGACGGCAAAGCTCTTCCTTCACTTCTCGTTGAATCGTTGGCACGATGTCCATCCTGGGAATGTCGCGGGTGGTGAAGTTGGTGATGTCGAGGTAGATGACAGGGTATTTGTTGAGATGCTCCTCAAACGAAGGGTGGGAGGCGATATCCAGGTCGGCAAAAAGGCTTCTTGAGTCAACAGAGTGGTCGTAGTAGGCGCAGAGCATCTTCGCCGCCATCGATTTGCCGAAGCGGCGGCAGCGTGTCACGCAACTGAAACACTGCTCTGTGTATAGTGTGTTGTTGACAATGGCAATTAGTCCCGACTTGTCTACATATTCACTTCTGCGGATTCTGCGGAAACTTTCGTTCCCAACATTGATGTACGTTCCCATGGCTGAATTTTATGATGAAGGGATTTATGGATATCTTTTATCTAATGCGCATTCCATTTGCAAAAGTAAGAAAAAAATAGTTTTTTTGCAGCGTAAGACGTGAAAATTCTTTTTTTTCCTTAATTTTGCAAAGTCCTATTGGTGCGCAGGCGTTTCACCCGTGTATATCACTGTTGAGACACCGGCGGACCAAAACCAATATCTTGAGCAACCTAACTTAAAAACGTAGCAAAAAATGATGAGAAGACTATTGATGGTGCTGATGTGCGCCGTGGCCTTGACAGCCGGGGCGAAGAAAAGAGTGAAAGTGGCCCTGTTCCCGGACGGGACACCCATTCCAGAGTGGTTCTCCAAGACCTCGAAGGTGGATGTGGACACCCTGGGCAGAAAATACGTGGTGACCGACTACGGCGTGACACGTGACAGCACCGTGGTGCAGACCGAGCGCCTGCAAGCGGTCATCGACCGTGCCGCCCAGGAAGGTGGCGGCGTGGTGGTCATCCCTGAGGGCACGTTCCTCAGCGGTTCGCTCTTCTTCAAGCCGGGAACGCACCTCCATGTCGTGGAGGGCGGCAAACTCAAAGGGTCCGACCGCATCCGCGATTTCAAGTTGGTCGACACCCGCATGGAAGGGCAGTCCATCAAGTATTTCGCCGCATTGGTGAATGCCGACGGGGTGGATGGCTTCACCATCACCGGCCATGGCACCATCGACGGCAACGGATACAACTACTGGGAGGAGTTCTGGATTCGCAGGGAGTACAACCGCCAGTGCACCAACCTGGAGGCGATGCGGCCGAGGCTCACCTATGTCTCCAACAGTCGAAACGTCACCGTGCAGGATGTCAGGCTCGTCAACAGCCCGTTCTGGACCAACCACGTCTACAAGAGCGACCACGTGAGGTTCCTCGACTGCTACATCTACTCTCCCACGTCGGGTGTCAAGGCACCGAGCAGCGACGCCATCGACCTCGATGTGTGTCACGACGTGTTGGTGAAGGGTTGCTACATGAGTGTCAACGACGACGCCGTGGTGCTCAAGGGCGGAAAAGGAACGTGGGCGGACAAGGCTCCCGAGAATGGTCCCAACTACAACATCATCGTGGAGGACTGCACCTATGGCAAGGTGCATGGATGCCTCACCCTCGGAAGCGAGTCCATCCATGACAGGAACATTGTGCTGAGACGCTGCAAGGTGACCGACGCAAGCCGTGTGCTGTGGCTGAAGATGAGGCCTGACACGCCGCAGCACTACGAGTATGTCACCGTGGAGGACATCGAGGGCAACTGTTCCAGCTTCCTCGTGGTGAGGCCGTGGACGCAGTTCTTCAAGCCGGAGGACAGGGAAGACATGCCGCTCTCCACCTGCAACAACATCGTCATGCGCAACATCAACATGGATTGCAAGAACTTCTTCGACGTGGGAGCATCCGACAAATACCGACTGACACAGTTCACCTTCGAAAACATCCAGGTGCGCGACGAGAAAAAGGCATTCGACCCCTCGATCATCGAAAACTGCACCGTCAACAAGGTGGTGATAGAGTAGTGTTTCCTTTACAATAACAACAATCAAAGAGGCTGAGAATATGAAGAAAATGGCAACAGTGGCTATCGCTCTTTGCATGGCCATTAGCGGCTACGCACAGGCTGTAGCACCCGACAGTGAAGGCATGAACCTGAGCGCACAAGAATGGACCCGCAACGTGGTGATGGGGTGGAACTTGGGCAACTCTCTCGAATGTCCCAACAATGAGACCGAATGGGGGAACCCGAAGACCACGAAAGCGATGATTCACGCCGTGGCAGAGTCAGGATTCAATGCCATCCGCATCCCGGTGAGATGGGGCAACCATGTCACCAACGCCAGTACGATGGCCATCGACCCCAACTGGCTTGCGCGTGTGAAAGAAGTGGTGGACTGGTGCCTGGAAGAAAACATGTATGTCGTCATCAACAGTCATCACGAAGAATGGTATGACCGCAACCCCTATTACAACAAGCAAGCGGAGAACAATGCCAAAATCTCCGCGATGTGGACTTCCATCGCCACCTATTTCCGTGACTATGACGAAAGGCTGATTTTCGCCGGCACCAATGAGATAACCGTCAACTGGGCGGCTCCCAACACAGAGCAGCAAGCCGTGCAGAACAGTTACAACCAAACCTTCGTGAATGCGGTGCGCGAGACCGGCGGCAAGAACTACTACCGCAACCTGGTTGTGCAGACATTCGCCTGCAGTCCCTACCACGGACTCAGCGGTTTCACCATTCCGCAGGACAAGGTGGAGGGCCGTCTCAGCGTGGAATTCCACTATTACGACCCTTACGAATATTGTGGCAACTGCACTTATTACTATTGGGGCAACGCCTATAAGGACATGGGCAGGATTCCCGCGAACAGCACCGAACAAACCATCACTTCGCTCTTCGACCGCATCACCAACACCTGGATGAAGAAGGGGCTGGGCGTGGTCATGGGTGAGTATGGTGTTTCCAACCACTATACCGAGAATGACAAGCAGACACAGCAGGAAAACATGCAATATTACCTGAAATGCGTGGTGAGCGAGGCCCGCACGCATGGCTTCGCCGCTTTCGCGTGGGACAACAATGCTTTCGGCAATGGGCCGGAGAATTTCGGCATCTTCAGACGGTGGCAGAACATGACCGTGGGCAACACCTATTTCCTGAGGGGTATCACCGAGGGGGCTGGTGCTGAATACAAGGAGCCTGACCCACGGGAAGATGACAATCCCGGCGAGGGTGAGACCTTATGGGAAGGCGACGCCTTGTTGGACTGGGGCAACGGCCTTCAACTTACCATCCCCGGTTCGCTCTTTGAGGGGAAGGGTGAGCAAGTGCAACTAGTACTTTCCTATACGCAAGAGTACACGGACTACGACGACATCCAGATTTTCTATGGCGACTGGAGTTCGATGGTTACATACACCGTCGGGGGCAACAGTTTCACCGGGGATTTCATTCCCAGCAATGCTTATGCCACCGGCAGCGGCACAAGCCATGTCACGGCCTTCTCGTTTGCGCCCGAGGTGCTCCGCATCATCTACCAGAAGGGCATCGTCATCCAAGGGCACGGCATCCGGCTGAACAAGGTTTCGCTCACCGACCCCACGGGCATCGCCACCATTACGACAGACAGCAACCTCAGGCATCGTTCCGGCATCTACACCATCGACGGGCGTCGTGTGTCGCAGCCGCAGCCAGGGCATCTCTACATCAAAGACGGAAAGAAGTTTGTGAAGTAGTTGTTGGTGTGAGGCTGAGTGAATAATATCGGGAAAAGGAAACAAAATCTCCGTCCCCTTGATTCATTTTTTAACACGAATTTCCACGAATTAATCGAAAATTCCAAGAATGCTGCTTTAACACGAATTTCCACGAATAATCGAAAATTTCAAGAATGCTATGCCGGAACCAACGGTCTACGGCCGAAGGGAATTGAAACCTTACAAGTCGTAAATTATTAATTGTAATTTATTAATTATCAATTGTCTCCGCTTCCCCCATCCGTTCCAAGTCATAGCCTCGGAACTGCAGTATGAGCAGGTGTAGCGGTGTGTCGCCGATGAGCTGGCGCACGCGAGGTCCCTCGGCGTATCGGCGTATCTGTTCCTCCGCCTCCTGCCATTGCCGTTCCGCCTCCGCCTTCGTGGCGTCGGTCTTGAGGTATTTCAGCTCGATGATGTAGCTGTGGCGCACCATGGGGTAGCGCAGGAAGTCGGGCATGAGGAAGAAGTCGCAGTAGCCGTGGTTCAGCTCCACCTCCGGTGCGAGGAGGTAGTAGGGGTTGAATGTCAGGTATGCGTTCATGAATCCCTGGAGGTTGCGCTCCCCCTCTATCAGCTGTCGCACGCTTGTGGTGTCATGGTAGGCACGTGCGATTTCCTCCAGCATCGGCCGCCACTGGCCGTTGAGAGCCGCTTCGTCGAAAGCTTCACTTAGTCTTGAAATGTCGATGGTGGCAATCTTCTGGTATTCCTTCATCAGCCAGTCGTAGTATTGGCGGCGCACGTTGTTGTTGGGAATGATGAGCTTCAGCATGGCACCTTCCACGTCGCCGATGGTGAGCATGCCGTAATAGAACAGCAGACTGATGAAATTATCGGAGTCGGTGAGCGTGTCTGCGGGGAAGGACTCATTGAGCGTGCCGAAGATGTACCCTTCCTCGGCTATCCGGTGTATGATGCTTCGGCGGTAGTTGTCGAGCTTGTCGATTTGTATGAGCCGCCACATCTTCTTGTAGTCCGTCTTCGTGTTCGGGTCTATCATCTGCCGTGGTGGTTTGCCCGTCTGCATCACGCGGTTGATGTAGTATAGCACCATGTCGCAGTTGAACACCTTCGGATCCTTATGGACGCGGTACTCCGAGAAGCAGTAGTTGTCGTACCATGGCTTCATGTCGGCGATGAGGGTCTCCTCGTCCTGGCTGATGCGCCCCTTGTCGCGGTAGTAGCGTATCATCTCCCGCACGTCGTCCTCGGAGAAGCCTAGCATGAGGTTGAACTCCGGCCGCAGGGAGATGTTGGAGGCGATGTTGTATCCCGAGGTGACGTCGTCCATCGTCACGGGCGAGACGCCCATCATCAGTATGCGCGCGAACATACCCTTGAAGAGTTTGAAGATGTCTCGGTAGAAGCCGTTGGCGTGGGTGAGTACGTGGTAGACGGCCTCGCCCTCCTGGTTGAGCACCGTGTTGGTGAAGTTGTCGTACTCGTCGATGATGAGGTAGAGGGGATAGCCCAGACGACGCGCCTCCACGTCAATCATGTTGAATTTTGCCCTGAAATTCTTACGAGATAATACGGAATTGACGAAGTCGTCGTCGTAAAAGTCTTTGTAACGTTTGATGAAATCGTCCACAACACCACAGCAGTATCCTTCGAAGTTCTCCTCCAGCATGCCTGTGTCGCCCCCGATGCGGGAATAGTCGAAGTACATCATTTGGAACTGCCCCCTCCACTCGGTGGGGTGGTCGGCAATCCACAGCCCGGCGAACTCCTCCTGGAACTTGTCCTTTTCGTTGATGTCGTAGTAGGCGCGTAGCATGCTCAGGAACACGCTCTTGCCGAATCGGCGCGGACGAACGAGGAAGAGGAAGTTGTCCGTCTCCTCCATCACTTGGATGTATTTTGTCTTGTCCACAAAATACTTACCCTCCTTCCTTACCTGGCGGAAGTCGGAGATGCCGTAGGGCAGCAGCTTGATTTTTTCCATCGTTCTCGTTCTTTGCGAGCAAAGATAATGCAAAAATGTCATTCTTGCAAATAAAAAATTTGGAAACAGTGAAATGATGACAGAATTCACACCATACCACGGATGTAAAGTCCATAGCCCATATAGTCCTTTCAGTCCAAAAAGCCGTAGACAATAACATTCCTGTCTTGAAGAAACACCGACGTGCGCAACTTGTCCCCCGAAGTCGTAGGGGCGGGTCTTGTGCCCGCCCGAATGATGTGTCGCCATCCGGATCCATGGAGAGTTGTCGAAGACCCTCGACCTTAAGGTATTACTTGGAGGCCTTTCAGTTGTTTTTACTTAAGTTTCGGAAGTTCGGTTATATTGATATTCAATTATTTATAGTAGATTCTTAAAAGATCCATGGATAACCAAACGATGATACCATCAAAATGCCTCCGTTTGTGAGAATTTTTTACTTCGTGCTTGATTTGTTATATCTTGGTTTGATGTTGAATGAACCCCGAAGGGCCAGAAGGGGTGGACAGAATGTCAACTTCATACACTTCATACCGTTGCTCTGTCACCCCTTCGGGGTTGTTGATTTCATATCACCGTCAAGCAGGGGTTACGCTTCGCTCCACCACCTGCCTGTGGTCGTCCCAGCCCTTCGGGCTTCACTTCACAACCAGTTGCCATACAAGATAAATTACAGTTTTGTAAGGCAATTTTACTTCCGAAACTTAAATTTTTATATTCCGTATCGGAGATTTATTAAGGACGGTGCAAGACCGGCCCCTACTTTGTCACATCAAGCAATATTGTATGTCCACGGGGTGAATGATATCGGAAAAGCACATCAAAATCTCCGTCCCCTCTATAATCCACTCTCCGATGAAAAAGGCGGCTTCCTATGAGGGAAGCCGCCAGGTATGCGCTAAAAGAATAGCGATATCTTACTCAATTTTCGCTAGTAAGGGAAAAAGAGGCGTGAAGAGGGTTTGAATAAGTATGGGAACATCATTTCCCCCAAAAGGTAGTAAAGTGAACATCTGAGCTTCGCTCGATTGTCGGTTGCGTCTTGGTAGAGCAAGCTTGCTTGACTTTGCACTCGACTTGCACGACATTCGTCCCTTTAACTCCCCTTTTACTTCTCTTTAACTTCTCTTTAACTCCAAAAAGATGAGCGAATGCGAAACTTGAGTTTCTTATTTCTTCTTCAGCAGGTCGCGGATTTCAGTGAGGAGCTCTTCCTGTGTGGGTCCAGCAGGTGCAGCGGGCTCTTCCTTCTTCGGCATCAACTTGTTCATAGCTTTGACCATCAAGAAGATACAGAATGCGATGATGAGGAAGTCGATAATGTTTTGTATGAATGCACCATACTTGAGTGTGGCTCCTGAGATAGGCTCGCCGCCATCCACTGCGGGCAGCATCATCTTGTACTCCAGACCGGACAGGTCGATGCCGCCGGTCAACATGCCGATGAATGGCATCAACACGTCATCCACCAAGGATGTGACGATTTTTCCGAACGCACCGCCGATGATCACACCGACAGCCATGTCCATCACGTTGCCCTTCATGGCAAACTCTTTGAATTCTTTAATAAATCCCATAATCTTATAAATTTAATAATTGAAAAAAAAAGTGATTCCTTATTTCTTCTGTACGATGAGAAGAGGTGCTTTTTTGCACTTATGGCACCCATTTTGTCATGTACATTTAGCAATCTTACATTTCCAAGAGGCGGTTTTCACGTTTTTTCCCATTTCCACCTCCAATTTTATATTTTTTAAATCTCGATTATGATGCAAAATTAGAAAAAAAATTGTAACTTTGCACGCAAATAAGAAAAAAAATGTCTCAAGGGGTCATTTTTTTGATGACAATCATCTTTCAAGGCATTGAAAAGAACAATTAGAAAAGAACATATATTTTTCAACCTTTTAATAAATTTAAGTAACACAAATGATTAAAATTGCTATTAACGGATTCGGCCGCATCGGTCGTCTCGCTTTCCGTCAGATGTTTGAGGCTGATGGCTATGAGGTAGTTGCTATCAATGACTTGACCAGCCCGAAAATGCTCGCTCACCTGCTCAAGTATGACACTTGCCAGGGTGGTTTCGCCGGAAGGTTCGGTGAGAACAAGCACACTGTAGAGGCTACAGAAAACTCCATCATCGTTGATGGTAAGGAAATCACCATCTATGCAAAGCCCAACGCAGCTGAACTGCCTTGGGGTGAGCTCGGTGTTGACGTCGTCCTCGAGTGCACTGGTTTCTACACCTCCAAGGAGAAGTCAATGGCTCACATCAACGCTGGTGCCAAGAAAGTCGTTATCTCCGCTCCTGCTGGCAACGACTTGCCCACCATCGTTTACAACGTGAACCATGACAAGCTGACTCCTGCCGACACCATCATCTCTGCAGCTTCCTGCACCACCAACTGCTTGGCTCCCATGACGAAGGCTTTGAACGACTACGCTCCGATTCAGAGCGGCATCATGACCACCGTACACGCTTACACTGGCGACCAGATGATTCTCGACGGTCCTCAGCGCAAGGGTGATGTGCAGCGTGCTCGTGCCGGTGCTCAGAACATCGTGCCCAACTCAACAGGTGCTGCCAAGGCCATCGGTCTTGTGATTCCCGAGCTTAATGGCAAGCTTATCGGTGCTGCACAGCGCGTTCCCACCGCAACTGGTTCCACCACCATTCTGCACGCTGTCGTGAAGAAGGACGAAGTGACCGTTGAGGGTATCAATGCCGCTATGAAGGCACAGGCCAACGAGTCATTCGGCTACACAGAGGAGAAGCTCGTCAGCTCCGACATCGTCGGCATGCGCTTCGGCTCACTCTTCGATGCCAACCAGACCATGGTTTCAAAGATTGCTGAGGGTGAATACCTCGTGCAGGTTGTTTCTTGGTATGATAACGAGAACTCCTACACTTCACAGATGGTACGCACCATCAAGTGCCTCGCCGAGCTCAAATAATCCGGCTTGTAGCAACAATACATTGAAAGCCGCCTGGGATGCCAGGCGGCTTTCTTGGTGATGAGGGTTTTAGGAGATTCTAGGAAGTCCTAGGAAGTCCTAGGAAGTTTTAGGAAGTCCTAGGAAGTTCTAGGAAGTCCTAGGAAGTTCTAGGAAGTCCTAGGTAATCCTAGGAGGTTCTAGGGGCTCTCTAAATCTGCACCCTGTTGATGAGAGTCAGTGCGTTCTTGCCGTCGTCGATGGCAGCGAGGACATCGAAGATGCGGTCGCTCCAACCAGCAATGAGATAGACACCCTCGTCGGTGATGCGCAGCGGCGATTGGCCGTAGCCTGCGAGGTCGAAGAGGTAGAGCCTAGCTTGTGGAGCCATCTTCTTGTAAGCCATCCAGGAAGCCTTGAGGCTCTTGTCGCTGCGTGTGCTGTCCCACATCTGCAAGTCGGTGAACATCATTACCTTGTCCATTTGAATCTTGTGGCTGATGAGCCAGTCGATGACCTTGTGGCCGTTGGTGCTGTAACCCACCTCGCCCTCCATTCTGCGGAGTTGGCTGGTAGCCATCAGGATGTTGTCGGCAGGCATGTTGACAGCCTTCCAAGTGTCACCGAAGATACCGGCAATCACTTGATGGCAGCGGCTCTTGAGCAGCATGGACAGCAAGAGGCCGATGTCGTAGTATTGGACGGTGCTCCTCGGGCTGATGGATTGCCACATGGAACCAGAGACGTCGGAGGCAAGCAACACGCGGGTGTTCTCGTCGAAGCCCTTGATGTTGGCGGCGGAGTGCCTTACGGCAGCCTCCAGGGCAGACATCACAGCCTGGGTGTGGAGGGAGTTCACCTTCTCCATCTCGCGATAGGCAGAGAGGTAACGGAAGGGCAGCTGCTTCGACTTGGCCACTTGGGCGGGGTCGGAGAGTCGTCGGTTGACGACCATCATTGCAGCACGTGACACGTCGGCCTCGAGCAGGTTGCGCAGGTTGCGCATCAGGGCCATGTAACCCAGCTTGCCGCTGGCTACCAGCTCCTCCCACTTTGCCTGGAAGGCCTTGCGGCGCTCAGCGTCGTTCTCGAAGTGCTGCTGGCCCAGGGCCGAAAGCTCAGTCTCCCAGGTGTAAGGCACAGACAACTGCTGGCTTGCGATCATGTCGAACAAGAATTGCTGTTGCTCGTCCTTGGCCTTGGGGTGTACGACAAAGAGGGCGTCACGCAGCTTCACCGAGATGTTGTCGCGGTCGTACTTGGCAAACTGATACTCGTCGAAGTGGTTGAAAGCCTGTTGGAGACCCTTCTGCAACTGGCGTGACAACTTGTTGAGCTTCTTGCGAGCGTCACGATAGGGGTTGCGCCATTGATAGCACATCAGCAACTCCATGATCTCGTCGGCACGCTGCACGGTCTTCTCTACGGCACGGGCAACGAGGTCGTCGCCGTTGTGCACCTTCGCCAACTCCACCAGCAACAGCAAGGGGATGCTGCGAAGATGCATCTCGGTGCGGGTGTACACTGCGAGCCGAGCCACGAACTCTGGCGATACCTTGCCCACCAGGTTGGCGATGCGCTCCACGCGCTCGTCACGCTTCTCATAGAACAGGTCGCTGAGCGATGCGGTGACTAAGGCGGTGTAAAGCTCCAACTCAGGAGTCATGGCGTAAGCCTGGGCACCCTCGTGGTTCTTCACGAGGCCTGCCATCTTCAAAATCGAATCGAACTTCATCTTCGTAACATTTTAAATGGTTAAACTTTTATTTTAGACCAGGAGGGCTTGAGAGATTCTGGGAGATTTCTAGGAGATTCTAGGAAATTCTAGGAAATTCTAGGAAGTTCTAGGAAGTTCTAGGAAATTCTAGGAAGTTCTAGGAAGTTTTAGGAAAACTAGGATTTCTAGGAAAACCATCAATATCCAGAGGTATCACGATAGTGGCGAGGCAACAGGCGAAAAGACGCCTTATTTCTCTACCGTTGAGCTACAGGGCCATGGGTATTGTCTTTTTTGCGGCCCCGGCTGGAGTCGAACCAGCATCTTTGTATTAAAATGTACACTGCGAAGTATGTCTTCTCTACGGCACTCGTCTTATCGTGAAAAGGTGGAGGGCTACGGACGCCAGGGTGTCTTGGATTTAGAGTGTCGAAGTATCCCTGTGCTACGGCACCGCCACCTTGTTTTTCTCTTTTCAATCTTTCAAAGACCGTTCTTGTCTTGTTTCGATTGCAAAGGTAGGAAGGCGCTCCGCAGTGAATTTGCGTAACGAAAAAAAAGTTTCAAAAAAATATCTTTTCCTCTTTTTTCTTGTCAAAATACTGTCATGTCTTGCCCAATTGCCGTTTTTCCCACCTAAATTTGCACGTTTCGGAAAAAAAACGTAATTTTGCCTGTCAACGATAATAAACTTAGCCCTTGCCACCCATGATCACCATTCTCGGTCCCACAGCCAGCGGAAAAACCCGACTCGCTGCCACTCTCGCCGCCGACATCGACGCCGAGGTCATCAGCGCCGACAGCAGGCAGGTGTACCGTCGCATGGACATCGGGACCGGCAAGGACCTTGACGACTACGTGGTGGATGGGAAGCGCGTGGCATGCCATCTTGTCGACATCTGCGAGCCCGGCACCCGATACAACGTCTATGAATACCAGCGCGACTTCCTCCAGGCCTACGCCGACATCACCTCCAGGGGAAAGCGAGTGGTGCTCTGCGGAGGCACCGGTCTATACCTCGAGGCCGTGCTCAAGGGATATCATCTCTCCCCCGTGCCGCAAAACGCCGAACTAAGGCAAAGACTGGAAGGGAAGACCCTCGCCGAACTCACCGTCCTCCTGGCAGAGCTCAAGCGCCGCAACGGTTCCACCATGCACAACACCACCGACGTGGACACCGCCCAGCGTGCCATCCGTGCCATAGAAATCGAGGAATACAACCTGGAGCATCCCGTGGATGACAGATTCTTCCCCCAACTCCAATCTCTTGTCATAGGGGTGGACATCGAACGGGAAGAGCGCCGCCGCCGCATCACCCACCGCCTCAGACAAAGGCTTGATGAAGGGATGGTGGACGAGGTGCGCCAACTACTCGACAGCGGGATTCCAGCGGAAAACCTCATCTACTATGGCTTGGAGTACAAGTACGTCACCGAATACGTCATCGGGAAAATCACCTTTGACGAGATGTTCACACAACTCGAAATCGCCATACACCAATTTGCCAAAAGGCAGATGACATGGTTCAGGGGCATGGAGCGAAGAGGCACCGTCATCCACTGGATTGACTACGACCTTCCCCTGCAAGAGAAAGTGGAGGCTGTAAAACGGCTCGCCGCCAATCATGCACCCTCAGACATCACATCACCATCACCATCAAAAGACCAAGACCATGGCTGACAACAGCAACAAATGGGGCATCATCTTCTGCCCCAAGAGCGGAACATTCAGACCACAAGCCAAGTGGGAGAAAGTGGAGAAATGCCTCAAGGAAAAAGGCATAGAATATGACTTTGTGCAAAGCGAGAACTCCAGCAGCGTGGAGCGGTTGGTCAAGATGATGGTGAGCAACGGCTACAAGACACTCGTCATCGTGGGAGGCGACTCCGCTCTCAACGAAGCCGTCAACTGTCTCATGTCGGTGCCCAAGGCAGAGCGCGACACCATCTCCCTCGGCGTCATCCCCAATGGGCTGATGAACGACTTCGCCCATTTCTGGGGCATCAAGGACAACGATGTGGAGGCGTGTGTCGACATGATACTGAACAAGCGGGTGAGAAGCATCGACATGGGTTGCATCCGCTACACCAATGAAAAAGGAGAGAAGTGCCACCGCTATTTCCTCAACTGCCTCAGCATCGGCCTGGTGGCGTCGGTCATCAAGCAAAGGAGGATGGCCAGCGGGTCTTTTGGTTGGAGGAAACTCGCTTTCATCCCATCATCCTTGCTCATGATCTTCCATAGGCTGGAGTACAAGATGAAGTTGCGCATCAACAGCGATGTCATCGACAGGAAGGTGATGACGGTCTGCATCGGCAACGCACAAGGATATGGCTTCACCCCCAACGCCGTGCCCTACAACGGTCTGCTCGACGTCTCCGTCGTCTATCACCCAGAGGTGGTGCAACTCCTGGAAGGACTATATCTCTTGTATAGTGGGAAAATCCTCAACCACCGCAGCGTGCATCCTTACCGCACCAGGGAGATCCTGGTGGACAAGGCCGAGCGGGCACTCGTGGGTGTGGACGGCCGAATCATGAAGACACCGGTGGGAGCCTTCCGCGTCAATGTGGAGCAAGAGGTGCTGCAATTTATCATACCGGAGTAGGAGAATTGAGATTTGAGAATTGAGAATTGAGGTTTGAGGTTTGAGATTTGAGGTTTGAGAATTGAAAAGTTATCGCTTCGCTCAAAGTTAACGACAATACTCTGTTTGCACTTGTAGAGATGTCTCATCGTGGCGTGCTTCTTCATCCCATTTGGGAGATGCGCCTGAGTTCTTCTTCACGCACGATTTTGATTTTTTTCCCATCGATGGCGACGAGTTGCTCGTCGGCAAAGGTGGAGAGTGTCCGTATGGCGTTGCTTGTCGTCATATTGGAGAGGTTGGCCAGGTCCTCGCGACTCAAGTAGATGCCCAAGGTGCAGCCATCTTCTTCCACACCGTGATTGTCTTTGAGGAAGAGCAACGCCTCAGCCAGTCTGCCGCGAATGTGCTTCTGTGTCAGGTTCACCGTGCGTTCGTCAGACTGTCCCAGCAACACCGAAAGATGTCGCACCACCTGCAGGCCCATCAATGCGTTGCCACTCATCAATCGTTCCACCAATGCCATGGGCGCCGATGCCACCACCGAAGGTTCCAGCACTGTCGCCGTGGTGAGATGAGACGCTCCGGCGAACCAGGCACGGTAGCCGAACATCTCCACCGGCTTGATGACCCGTACGATTTGGTCGCGGCCGCCCACGCCGTTCTTTGCCACCTTCACTTTCCCGTGCACCAGGAAGTACATCTTGTCGGGATTGTCCTTCACGCCATAGATCACATCGTTCCTCTTGTAGCGTAGGACTGACAGATGGCTCGTCAATTCCTGACGCTCCTGGGCTGTCAGCGAAGGCCACACGCCACATACGGCATCGGTGATGGCGGAGAGGTCTGTCAAGGTAGAAGGTGCTGCCATGGGAAAAATGGGATGAAATGGTGAATGGTGCAAAAATAGCATTTTTCCGCCAACAAACGCTTGGTTTTGCTAAAAAATGTTTTCTACAACATAAAAAAGCTTGTTTTTGGCAAAATTTGCCGCAATTATTTTGAATAGTTGGCAAAAAACACTACCTTTGAGGAAAATTCACAGTGTGCGCATTTTTACGTGTGCAAGTTGTGTATGTGTAATGTAAATCTGATACGTTTTTTTAAAACCTTAATACAGCAACTATGAGTTATCTACGATTAGAAAAGGCGCTGATGACCAACTTGCAGGAGTCTCTCCCACGAGAATTGTTGAGAACCAACCGTTCCGGGGCTTACTCATGCTCCACCATCGTCGATTGCAACACGAGGAAGTATCATGGGTTGCTCGTGGTCCCCATCCCTGAGTTGGATGACGAAAACCACGTGCTGCTCTCCTCTCTCGATGTCACCGTTGTGCAGCATGGAGCGGAGTTCAACCTGGGACTCCACAAGTACCAGGGCAACAACTACAGCCCGAAGGGCCACAAGTACATCCGTCAGTTCGATTGCGACAAAGTGCCCACCACCATCTACCGTGTAGGAGGTGTCATCCTCAAGAAGGAGGTGGTGTTCCAGCACTATGAGGACCGAATCCTCATCCGCTACACCCTCGACGACGCGCACTCTGAAACCATCCTCCGTTTCCAGCCGTTCCTGGCCTTCAGGAGCGTGAGGGCGTTCACTCACGAGAACTACACTGCCAGCCGTGACTACACTCCTGTGGACAACGGCATCAAGACCTGCATGTATGCCGGCTACCCCGACCTCTTCATGCAGTTCAGCAAGAAAAACGAGTTCATCTTCCGTCCCGACTGGTATCGAGGCATCGAATACCCCAAGGAGCAGGAGAGAGGCTACGCTTCCAACGAGGACCTCTACGTGCCGGGTTATTTCGAGATGAAGATCAAGAAGGGCGAGAGCATCGTCTTCGCCGCCTCCACCTCGAAAATCCGTTCCAACACCCTGAAGAAACTCTTCGACAACGAGGTGGCAGAGCGCAACCCCCGCGACAACTTCTTCCATTGCCTGGTCAATGCCGCA
>Ga0310694_10000872_pt1 | contig 37092 bp, 19 predicted proteins | sample 174DNAGHGhighgp2_FD_203884 | JGI IMG/M metagenome (GOLD analysis project Ga0310694, IMG submission 203884) | Sheep rumen microbial communities from Palmerston North, Manawatu-Wanganui, New Zealand - 1742 DNA GHGhigh gp2 (v2) (version 2) | ecosystem: Host-associated > Mammals > Digestive system... | reverse complement strand
ATTGTTTTATCGCATCCTGCATAATGTCATAATGGTCAAATGCCAAATGTGGCAAATCAAACAATGGCCACCATTCTGCTTTGGCTGCATCATCCTGACCAATGACAGCAATAGGCTCATCGATGATGGCCAGATAAGCAACAGTGATGGTTCTCCCTCTTGGGTCACGGTCAACCTTGGAGTATGCGCCTATCTGATGCACATCCGACAGCCGAAGCCCCGTCTCTTCCTCCAGTTCCCTGATGGCGCACTGTTCCGTGGTCTCATCCATGTCCATGAAACCTCCGGGGAATGCCCATGCACCCTTGAAGGGTGGATTCCCCCGCTGTATAAGCAGCACTTTTGGCTCTGCCTCCCTCGTTATTACAATACAGTCAGCCGTAACTGCTGGTCTTGGGTATTTGTATGTATATGCCATAATCGAAAAATTACAATTCCTTGAATGCCTCCAGCAGCATCTTCATGCCCTCTGTGGCTGTAGTTTTGAAATGAGTGAAGCCCAAATGCGTGCATTGTTCCATCTCTCCTGGGTCAATCACGAACTTAGGCACTTCATGGTGGGCATAGTTGATAAACCCTGCTGCTGGATAGACCTTCAGCGAGGTTCCGATGACCACGAAAATATCGGCCTTGCTCACGATGTCAATGGCGACATTCATACTGTCAATATACTCTCCAAACATCACGATATAGGGCCGCAGTTGTGAACCATCCTCTGCCTTATCTCCCACTCCGATGGGTGTTGTCAGCGGATATTCCTTCACGCATGTCGTGCGGTTATCCATCGAGCAGACCTTGCTCAGTTCCCCATGCAGATGGATAACCCGTGTCGAGCCAGCGCGTTCATGTAGGTTATCCACGTTCTGTGTGATCACCGTCACCTCATGCTCTTTCTCCAGCTCTGCTATCATGCGGTGAGCATCGTTCGGCTCCACCTCGGCCAGCTTTTTCCGCCTCCAATTATAGAAGTCAAGGCACTTCTGCGTCTCATTATAGAGGGCATCCGTACTGGCCAGGTGAACCCACTCCTCGTTTGTCCACATGCCATCCTTACCACGGAATATACTCAATCCGCTTTCGGCACTAACACCCGCACCTGTCAGAAATACTATATGTTGTCGAGTCATTTCTTATTTGTGATTTAATCCCACCCTTCTTCATCGTTATTCTCCATGTAGCGACCCATACCGTTGTCCTCCATGTCATCTTCCGATGCAGGGTCGAAGCCGCGCATGTTATCCGGCTTATGGGGAGGACGGCCTTTTCCATGAGGGGGAGGAGGTGGCGGTCCATCGAAATGCTTACCATCAGGAGGTGGCGGCGGTGGAGTATGGCCATCCATGAATTCATCTGGCGACGGGTGGTGAAGTGAATCTGGGCGCATAGAGTCTGTTATAGCAATACTATCCACATCACTGATGTTATCAGGATTTAGACTCTTCCTACTTGTACAGGATACTGTGAGTAGTAGAGAAAAGCCAAGAACTAACCAAACTACCTTATATTTCATCATCTTATATTTTAAATTTCTAAATCAATGATCAATGCCAAAATAGAGCTATCACCTTGTTCTTATTTATTGCCTTATACAATTAACAGAGATCCTTCAACTTACGAAAGAGTACCAAGAACCATTCTTTTGTATCCTCATTTGCATAAGAGGGAGATGACCAGTGATTGAAGTTTCTCCATTGAGAAAAGAGCGCATTTCCAATAATCTGGATATCGTTAATCTTTTCTATGTTGTCCTTCAAGCATTGAATGTCGTTCCATGCACGTTCTCCGTATGCATCAATGAAAGTTTGACCACAATCCATATCAAAGCCTATTTCCTGGCAGTCATTGGGGAAATCATTATTATCGAAAAACCGATAATACGATTCCCTTGTACGTCCAAATTCTTTCTCGAAGAAATCGATATACTTATCAGCGAACTTTTCTATATCTTTATTCATAGGTTTGCTATTCTAATTTATTATTCTAATAATAATGATTTCACAAATGCCGCTTCCATACCCTTCATCTTCTCACAGAATTCAGCATACGAAGAAGCGGTTTTGCTTATCTCGATGCCGAATATTGAGAGTGTGGCAGACCTCCCCTTCAAATGTGAGGTCGGAATCTTCACCTGTTTCTTTTCCAGCGGAGCAATGAAGCCACCTCTATCCACATGTAGAGTGGTCATATATGCCATAACCTGATGTACGTCGTCGCGGTCAACCATAGATACTTTCTCATAACTGCCAAGTCGTTTGTATTTTGCATCAAGTACCATGTCATCCTTATAGAAATCGGGGTAGCGAACACCGCTATGATCATCAAACAGATAGATACCTCCTTTATGCAACTTGTTCTCAGGATGGATAAACCCTATATCACGCAGAATTGTATTAACATACTCTTCCCAAAGCCAGGCACCATCAAACAGAATACCGCAAATCTCATCGTCACTTTCACCATATTTCACCTCTTCCATTCTAAGTATCTGCAAACATAGTGTTTGTAATGGCCGATACTCTGTATAGTAAGGATGTGCTTTTACGCGCAGGTTCTTGCTGATGATACTGTTTCGCTCATTCTTATTATATAAAGGTGTATGCTCTACTATTATCTTCACGTTTTCGATAGTCTCACGATCAACATTCAAGACAGAAAGCCCATACCTCTTGGTTTTCATAAACTCAATAGTATGCCGGATAAGCTCAGTCATATTATTGTCGTGACTGTATTCGCGTGTCGAGTATGCAATATTCCCAACAAAAGGTACATTCCTTGCGATATGTCTGCCTATGTCGATAGACCCTTTGAGATTAGCATCGTTATGCTTGAAGTTCTGGTATTCCCTATACACACCTTGACGCATGGCTGCTTTGAGAAAATACGGGAACATAAACATGATGAAATCGAATACATCCTCCTGCTCATTGTTGTGACTAAGATCAAAGAGGTTAAACGACAACACTTTCTGGAGCATATAATGCAGTAGGAAGTCATCGCGTCCGACATCAAATCTTGATTTAATTTTGATTTGAAGGTTTTCGACACCGATGAATCCCATGACATTACCTGTTGTAATGCGTACTTTCTCGGAATCGTCAGTATTCAAGATGCTCATGACAGATGACTCGCCAATCCTATCATCAGACGATTCGATGCTATAGGGGAAGAAGAGTAGGTTCTCATTCTCCCTACACAGCTGAGCTACCGTCTTATCTGCGATTGGAAACAATGCAGCGACATCCTTTCTCAGAAACGTCCCTGCGTCGGGCTGCCCGATATTGTTATCTGTCAGATTAATCCTCATCTATCAATTCTACTTCATCTGTTGCCGATTCTTCTTTCTTTTCAAAGTATGCCTTTCTGAACTTGTCAAGAATCTCTGCTGTCTTTCGGAATCCACGCAGATATTCCTTCAGCAAAGGCTCGATGTTCATCTTCCAGAGTTTGGCGAAGTCGCCGCCATTCTCTCCAAGTTTCAAGAAATACGACGGCCCAATCATGTATGCCGCACCCAGACCATCGGTCTCAGCAATAGCGTTGTTCAAACGGCCCATTGTTGCCTTAGCCTCCTTTGCACATGGCAGAGAGTCAAGCATGGATTCGGTGTCAGCAGGAGTTACTTCCTTCCATGTAAAGCGTCTGCGCATGGCGAAGTCCATACTCTCTACAGAACGGTCGATGTCATTCATCGTTGCGAGAATATAAACATTCTCTGGGACATAGAATCCCTTGGCAAAAGTATCTGTCTCAGGGACAAGATTCTGATATTGGGTCTGAACTAGATGTTCTTTCTTTCCTCTGTAGCCTGGATCTATCGCATAGAACAACTCTCCAAAAATCTTCGATGCCTCGCCACGATTTATTTCGTCAATGATGAATACAAAATGCTTCCTATCAATCTTGTTGGCTTCCACTACAGGCATCTTTTGTTTCATGGCTCGAGCTGCCTTTGTGATAACAAAAGCGTAAGAGTCTGGCTGTGTCCCGAACTTGCGATTGAAATAATTGCGAATATCCCTAACGATATTCAGAGGAACATCGTTAGTAAGTAACTCCAATATTTCATCGGCATTTACTGCCACCTGTGTTGTCTTTTCATTCTGTTCATTATGAATCACTATAGAATGACCCTTCATTTCAGAAATGACAAACTCGCTGCCATTAACCGTTTTGAACTTGGTTTCTTCTTCAATGGCATCTTCCACAAAGCGATCAAGCTTTTCCTGCCAGGACATTTCCTTCGTCAGGCTCTCAACACTTTTTTCTGAATCAATCAAATTCTTAATAGCCTCGCGACAAAACTCTTTAAACACTCCATCTTTACGCTCAAAGCCCATCTGTCCGTCACTCTTCTCGATGGGGCGTAAACCTTCAACAAAATCTGTATAGTCATATGATGGATGGAACTGTACTAACTTGGTGACGGCTCCCATTTCTTCAGCAATCGCCTGTGCCATATAAGTCTTGCCAGTACCTGGAGCACCTGTCAATACAAGGTTATGAACTTGCTGGAGCATATTAATGTACTCCTGATACTTATTATTGCTCTCTTGTTTAATTTCCGACATAGGTATATCCTCCTCTGATAGTAAACTGTTTACGTACTCTATGACCTCTTTTAATTTGCTGTCTGACTTATGAATTGTTTTTCGATACGAACCATATACAGACCCATCAAAGTCTTTTTCTTCAGTACTAATATACCTAACGGTACATTGGCACATTGTGGAACTATCAATCTTGTAAGTCGTTATATTGCTCGTTACAATCCCGACTGCCTTTATACGCATGAAAGGCTGGTCGTGCTTACTCCCCTTAGTTGAAGTTGACTTTAAAATAATGATGTCACCTTCAGAAATAGATTGAGCTAACGGAATCATTTTCTGGTCGCTGGCGTTACCATCGTCATGCTTGCTTTCCCAAATTCCATCGCTGATAAATCTTTGAAGCTGTGATTCTGTACTGCCGAAAGAGTACCCAGCCAACCAATAGGTCTTTTCTGGTTCGCTCTTTCCAAAGTAGTGAATGCCAACACGCATATAGAAATCATAGAAAGATTCTCGGCTTTCGTCATACTGGGCAGTGATAAACTCATTCATCGCAGGACGAGAGTTCAAGTCTCCTTCATATCCAAATCCTTTAGCGGCAGCTTGAAGGAGTTCCTTAGTGTACATATTGATGACCTTATTGTCTGAATATAGACAGGCTATCTTCCATTTAACCACATCACCAAAATCAATATCCTCAACTCCTTGCAAGTCTCCTGCGGCTGCTTTCTCTGCTATGGTAGCAATCTTGTCTCTAACAACTTCATAAGCGTCTGCACTTGTTTTGCAATCGTATTTGGAAAGCCAGCAATATTTCTCATCATGAATTGCTGGCATATTCTCTTTTGGCACTTTGTCAAACTGGTAAATACCAAATTTCAAGGAGCTACCACCCCATATAGAACCTAAACGATATGTTTCTGACTCCAACCAATAACAGAACGAATCTGTGCGATTGAGATTAGTGTATTTCTCAATCGGCATGGTGCGAAGAGATTCTAGAGGAAACCTTTTAAGAAACATTTCCTTCAACTTAGCTTCCTTTTCCAACTGCGTTTTGATAGCCTCAGTGAGGTCTGGTCTGAGTCGCCATACAAAGTGATTCTTATCGTCATTGTAACCGTTCATGGAGATTATCCAATACTGCATCTTATTATTACGCATGACCATAAAGTCACCAACTGTTTTTTGAACAGCTCGTCCAAAGTTCATGATGAGTGCATTCAAAGACGATGCTTTGTCGTTGAATTCCTGAGCGACATCCGAACATGAACCTTCATGATTAGGCGAGTAGTAAAACTTTAGCAGAGCATACTTATATTTTGCCCACAGCTTATATTTATCGGAAAGGAGTGAGTCCCAATCCAATTTCAAGTCGGGAACGGAAAACATCCCGTCAACAATAGTCTCTTGGTATATTTTCATAAGATATCTATTTAATTTCCCATTTTATTCTAAACATTATATTGGAAGATACAGAGTTCTCCATCGACGATTGAAGCTTACTAGTCATAGAATCAACCTTGTCATTGTATTCATCTTCCATCTGAAAGAGTTTGGCTCTTTTTTGATTAAGTGCCTTTGCCTTCAGATTTTCCTCCTTTTTTAATTGAAGCTTTGCGGAGGCATTGTGTTCCTTTCTTATTTGGCGGCGAAGTGCATCATGTTCTCGGCTCAACTCCATAACCTCCTTCCTCAAAGGAACCAATTGGTCCTCTGCCCACATCTCGTACTTGTTGATTTCATAATCAACGTATTCATTAGTCCTCTCCTCAATCTTTAACTTATAATTGTTAAGCTGTTTCTCATATTCATTCTTGAATGCCACATCTAATGTTCCAAGATTCAATGAGTTGTCGGATATACAGTCGAGTTCCAGGAGTTTGAAAATAAACTCTGGAGGTAGGATTTCCCCTTCATCTGTTTGAGCACAAGCGATGAGCTGTTCTTCTGAATCATATTTATTTGAAGAGGAAACTCGATATACACATGCTGAACCACTTTGGCCCTTATATTGCTCAACCAAAGCTGATTTATATGGATAGGAATCTAAATCAAATACCAAATGTGCATCAGCCACATCTGTCTTTAATGCTTTTTCTACAACATATTGGCCAAGCGGATGACCATATCTGAGTTGGATGAATTGCTCAGATTCTTTGTTTAATATATAGGTTCCTGTCGGAATGTCTGGAGCCAACGTGTCGTGTAAATCAAAAGTATGTTTCTTGTTGTCAACACTTGAAATGCTCTTGTTTAGTATACTTGTTGCGACGTACCACAAATGCCTATTATATGTGTCCATACGAGTGACATCCTCACTTTGTCGCACACGGAGTTTGTTGACCACTTCTTCATCAAAGTTTTCCAGCAAGGATTTTCTAGTACTTTGAATACGTTCTTTAATGACCTCTTCCAGCTCCTTTTGAAGTTCATCAAAGGCGGCAGCTATTTCACGTTCTGTACGACATGTATTATAAATCGTATTAAGTCTTCTTTCAAAGTCAACACCAGAGTCTAATGAACCAAGAACTTCATCGCTTGCGCCAAAAACGCCATCGAATAATGAGAACTTACTGTTGAGTAATTCATAAACTCGTCTATCCGCATAGTTCGCTTGATTGACGAAATTCACTACTACCACATCGTTCTTTTGTCCATAACGGTGACAACGACCAATACGCTGCTCGATACGCTGAGGATTCCAAGGCATATCATAGTTTACAACTAATGAACAGAACTGGAGGTTTATACCTTCTGCACCGGCCTCTGTTGCAATTAGAATCTCTGCCTTATCACAAAAAGTATCTACAATAGCTTGTTTCTTATCAATAACGGTACTGCCAGAAATCCTATTCGTACCAGCATATTGCATCAGCCATAGTCGATAAATATTCTTTGCTTCTTCAGACGAATTAGTACCATTGAAGCATATCACCTTGTCCTTGTAACCATGCTCAGTGAGGTATTTATAAAGATATTCCTGCGTCCTACGGCTTTCGGTAAAAATTAGGGCTTTTTTCTGACCACCAAGTTTCCTAATCTTTTCAAAAGATATAGCCAAAGCATTAAGCAACTCCTTGGATTTTGTCTCTTCACCGATGCTGTGAGCCATGTTACAATAGGTTCGCAATTCTGTTATCTCGGCATCTATATCATTATATATTGCTTTTGATGATGGCGTGTCGGAATTATAAATATCGTATTCGTCGTTTGCACCATCTATGTCAGAATTAACACACGCCAAGGCTGACGAAAGTAGTCCTGTCTGCTTATACTCCTGAAGTCTATGGATAAAACGTTCAAGAGTAAAACCAAGAGCATAAGCGGAAGATGACATAATCTTTCTCACCAATAGTGAAAGGAGTGGACGCTGCCTTTCAGGAACTCCATAGGTTCCTTCACGCATAAGGTATTCGCTAACCTGTTCGTAGAGGTTTATTTCAGCATCTGTAGGATAGTACTCCTGGACAAAAGCTGTGCGTTTTGTGAAGTTCACATATTCCTCAACCTGATTTCGCAATGTGCGGTGAATGATATGAGCAAGACGCCCTTTAAGTTCACCAAACTTGGCTTTATCTCTTGTGGTTACAGAATTATATTGGTCTGCAAACGTGTCCAGACTGGAGAAAAACTCAGGGTCAATAATACTAATTAGGCCATATAATTCTTTAAGATTGTTCTGCAATGGAGTTGCAGTCAACAGCACCTTTTTGTAGTTTCTGAATGCAGCTCTCAACGCATTAGCCATTACATTACTTTTCTTATAGACATTCCTGAGTTTATGCGCTTCATCCAAGACGATTAAATCCCAGCTAATGCTTTTAAAGTACTCTGCATTAGTGACTGCGAAATTATAAGAACAGATATAGATACTCTTTTCACCATTGGAAATTTGGACTTGCCCTTCTTCAAACGACTCACTATCTAAGATAAAAGATGGCAAATAGAATTTCTCCATCAACTCTATATTCCATTGATTTCGTAAGGAAGCGGGAACGACAATAAGAATGTTCCTCTTATTCTCGGCCCACATTTCCGACAAGATAATGCCAGCCTCAATGGTCTTACCAAGACCCACCTCATCTGCAAGAATCGCTCCCTTACTAAGTGGGGACTTGAAGGCAAATAGTGCTGCCTCGACCTGATGGGGGTTGAGATCAACACGTGCTTCCGACAAAACACCCGTAAATCGGCTGTCATCACTTACAGATTTCTTGTGAGAAATATCCCATGCATAATATAGCTGTTGAATGGATGATATCATATCTATTTGTTAATCTTTTGTTCGATTCTGATAGCGTATTCAGGTGAGTTGGCATCAAAATCTTCGATTTTTGCCCCTCTCCAATATCTTTTTGCAACCTCTTCACAACGCTTCTTCAAGTGTAGATTCTCTAGAGGATTTGCATCCTTACCATAGGTGTCACGTAATTCCTCATACGATCTCTTCAGATTAAGGTCAATAAGAGAAATACGGACAATATGATACTTGGAATCTGGGTGTTTCTGCATGAAGACATTCTGTGACCGATGCAAATAGAATGGTGCCGTACCGTCTTTCAGACTATAGAGCGTTGTCTTTACGTCAACAAACATCTTCTCTGGTTTGATTTCAAAATCATATTCACCAACACCTTCAAGAGCTGCGTGGATGAAATCCTTGTCCTTGACGAGCTTCTTGTTTTCCAGATAATGACTATAAATAAGTTCTCCGATAAAACCAATAGTTTGCCTTACCTGAGATTCTTTTTCTTCTTCAATAACATCATCAAGTATTTGCTTCACCTTATCCATGTTATCGATAAGATCTTTCATTTCATCTTCGTCGAAATTATTAGCAATTTCATTCAAAGATTCAATCTTGTCTGCAGCCTCTTCTGTAATGTTATCTATCACATCTTGAATTTTGTCTTCACTCACTTCCGGATTCTTCTTAATAACGAGTTCATCGTCAGATATCTGTACACCATTCCCAGCTGCAGCTATTGCTGCTTCTGCCTCGGCTATCTTTTGTGCTGACACATTCTCTAACTCATCAATATACATGGACTGTAAATGTATGAATGGCTGTCTGAAGAAATCTATCTCGGCTGCCGTCGATGACAGCTTCTTAACTACTGACTTGTCTTGTTCCTGCTGATATCTAATTACTACAAGTTTGTCCCATATATAACCAAAGTCACTATTCTTTGACTTCTCCTGATATAATTTTTCCTCACCAGACAGTATAGCAAGATTAACTTCTACAGGTTTTTTGGACAATTTAATGATTATTCCCTTTGACTCTGCTGTATTTTTCCATCTCTCATAAACAGAATCGTCCCATTCTTCATAGTCTTTTTCATCAACAATTGAGGAAATTTTCCATATCGGAGAAGGCATAAGTCCTCTTGTCCATAATTCATTTTCGCTATTAAATAAAAATACATTATGCGACTTTATGAAATTTCTTAATGAATTACTATCACGGAGCTTATCGATAATGGACGGAGTCACATCAAGTGACGAAAGGAATGCTGAACCTTTTGCACAAGATGCAAATGAAAGTAGTGGCATTTTCAATCCATCAGTAGAATTGTCTATTTCACCATTAAGTTTCAAAGCATAATAAGGTTGGAAATCTTTAGGAAGACGCTCACTAATAGCACGACAGACACTATATCTCTCAGAGAGATAACAAATCTTCAGATTTTTATTTGAGACCCATAGAATTGTCCTGTTAAGCATTTCTCGTTCAGAACCACTTTCATAGGACTCAAACTTTGGTAGAACAAAAATATTATTGACTAAAGCATCACGAAGAGAGATAAGAGGATGCGCAACTGTCATAATATGACTAAACACAGTAAGTCCATTATCATGTTTCTCTATCCACTTATATATTTCTTCAGGAAGACATTCCTCACCATTTAACAATTGTTTGTTCGCATATACTTGGACTGTCTTATTGAAACCAGGTATATGCACAAGGTTATCAATGCTTTCAAACTTAGATTCTAGTGCCATATCAAGTACAGACGTAATTGATGCAGAGAAATTCAGTTTGATTGGCAGTTCCGAAATTTTCTTCAATCTGCATATATCAAGCATGAACTTCACTTGGTTTACATCTAAAGTCGTGTAGAGCAATTTATTGTAAAGGACATCAGTATTGACTGCTTCTTCTTTATTTGCATAGAAGGTACGCCTAAACCAATTCTCACAATCCTTGGAGGGAAGACAGCCAAAAAAGGCTTCAATGGTCTGATTGTCGTTCTTTATATCTTCATCAAGGAGATATACATCGTATTCGTTTGAGTCTACTTTGAAATATCTTTGTTTAATATTTGTAGGCAACGAATTAGAGTTGAAACGAATTTTATTGAATACTGTAAGCCTTGAATCTGAGCGATCACCACCAAACTTTATAACCTTCCACCTTTCATCTTCCTCGTCCAGCTCTGATGTAATATCAATATACGGGATAGACTCAAAGAATAATTTAATAACATCTGAATTACAATCCTTAATTAAAGGAAGAAGCAATAATTTGTTGTCAAACTTCGTTATTGCCATTTCCATAAGTTTTGAATTCTTAATAAGGCTGAATTCATTGTTTGTCCTTATCGAAGGTATCAGTTCTTGAACAGCAGGAGGAACACTATACAATCCTATGGATTCTAGTTTCAAACGAAGACTATCTTCCATATTGTCATAGATATAGTTGTATTGCTCATAAGTTTTCTCCTTTATGGAGTAATTTCCACGCATCTCTTTAACCCAGAAACTTGTTAAGAATAATGGTGAAATCTTAATGAGTATGGAGAGAACATTTATATCAACAGTCCCGACGCTATTGATAAGTTCTTTTGTAGATATGTTATTTTGGACAAATGGGTCAGAAGTAATATCATTATAGAACTCTTCGCTGATGAAATTATATTCAGGGAACGTCTTTATTACCATTTCATATTCATCAGTTTTGAGTGATTTTTTATTCTGCAACCCTACACATGGAGTAGCACTCGGACAACCATTGCTATCTATATAGAAACCATTGATAAGTCTTGTGTTATCCTTGGGATGATCTTCTGAAATACTATTTTTATACGCTGTCTTCAAATCTTTGATGAAAGTCTTTGCATATTCCTTCCAACCATCGACTGCTTTTATGCTTTCGATATTATTAAGAATCCATGTCCAGGTCTTATACCCATCTTTTTGGGGTTGAATAAACCAACTTTTCTTTACTTCTGAAGGCAAATATCCCTTTACGCGGAAAGCATCGAAGAGGGTTGTTCCTCCAGGACGTTCTATTAAAAGACTATCAAAAGGTTTAAACTCGCCATTCCAATTTTGGAATAAGGGTATCTGACTGGATATTTCGGATTTTATATCGGCGCATAGTTCTTCTACCTTAACTAAAATGTGAACAGCTGTATCTTTTCTTGCATTTGATGTCCTATATGAAGCCACATGCTGCTTCAACTTATAATAAAGAGAACGGTAATATGAATCGGGAGTAATGTCCGTGAACGGTTCTACTATATACTCGATATCATTATATACAACATTCTCTGTATCTGTACAATACAAAATATTATCTTCTCCCGTTATTTCATCGTAAGAATAGACATTGTTGTTGTTGGAACGGAACAAAGAGTATTCTTCAATTCCTTCAATATGTCTAAGACAATAGTTATGGTATAATTTATAATCATCTTCAGATAGAGACTTTATCCACTCAGTCATATCTTCTTCGTCAGACAATTCTATTACTTCGTCTATTGCTAGACTTTCTATATCTATACCAAGATAAGTATGAAGCTTTGAGGAAATATCTGGATTTGCCCAATGCTTGGAAACACCGATGCTTCCAAGAGGAAGACGATAATCTTCATTTTCTTCAGCAGGGTTTATTACATCTTCTGCCTTATAGAAATTCCCATCCATAGAAAGGAAATACTCCTTAAAAAATGGGACAAAAACAGTCCTAAATGCACCTTTAACATACGATGCCGAATCGGGAATCGAATATATACTAGAATAAGCTAACGACTTATAAATATATGTGAAAAGTTCTCTATTAGTGTCTTTAAATTCTAAAAGCTGTTTTTTAAGAATACTAAAAGCCTCTGTTAGCTGATTTTCTACCTTTTCTTTCTCAGTGATGATGCGTTGGCGACTATTGTCTATACCAAAGCTCTGGCTATCTATGATAAATCCAAGTTTTAGCTGACTATCAATAATTGGAAGTCCTTTGTAGAAATTTACAAAGTTTTTTGCTGCGAAATCTGGATTAAAACCAAAAACATACAAGAAGTCAGTATCACCTTTAGTGAATTCAATCTTCATTGATTCCACTTTGAGCATATCTATCTCTTTTCCCTGGATATAGATATGTTCGATATCACGGCCGTCGCTATATTTGTTCGCATTAGTTAATGACACAAAGCCGCCAAGACCTCGCATGACCTTATCAAGGTTTCCCTTACTATTTATCTTTTCATATTTGCCTTTTCCTAATGGAATGATAAGTGCTGAGCCTTGATCCATGAAACTCATATTTCTACGAGGCTGTACCATTTCATCGAAAACACGAAGAACCTCTTTCACCTCATGCTTAGGAAAGAACTTTTCAGATTGTCCTGGCATTATAGGATAATAACTGTAGAGGATCTTTATGAAAAGAGGAAAATCTTTTTCATTATCTACCTGTGATGGTTCCCAAGTACCATCATTAAGGCATAAGTTAGCGATTTGAGCACGTGAACTCCAAGAAATCAATGATGGACCCTTCTTTTGTTTTTTGATAGCATCAAGTAGTAAAGAACTATTGTCTTTCCATTCATCAAGGTCTGTCAGCAGAGTATATAAAAGCTTTGAACCTTGACCGTGTTCGCCCATCTTATGACTATCACCGTATTTATCTGACTTGTTTTTTGAAAGGAACGTATACAGTTGTCCTTCCCTGTGATTCGGGTTGGTTTCCAAATCCAAGTCAGTATAAAATGGAACTCCGTTGTTTAAGACGATAAGGTAGTTCTCATTGAAAAAGAAGTACAATGAGTCTGCCTTTGCATCGAAAGCATTTTGAACAAACTCATAGAATAACTGTTCTTCTGCATTGGTGGCAAATGTAGCAGCTTCTGTTATGGAAGCATCCAATTTCTTATTGGGACCATATACATACTTGAACCACTCTTCATTATCTTTTCCAATAAGGTCAAGTGTTTCGTTCTTGCACAACTCCCTTATATATTGTCTTATATCTCGTATTTTCATTTCTTATCGTATGTAATATATGGAACTATCTGAATTATAAAAGTCTTGTTTAATCCTTCAGGGTCTTTACTATTTGGGTCAGTTTTATGAGTATGGCGTCCTTGACCTCCATAGCCCGAACCAGAAACAAAGATCTCACCATGTAACGATTCAATGTTTGTCAAGATGCCATTATCCAACCATAAATTTTTCAAATTCCTTGCCCTATTATAACTCAGGGTCTCTGCATAACTTCTATGAGCCAAGTCGGGATTCGTGCCAAATTTTTGAGCAGCACGTCCCTCAATAACGACCTTGAAAGCAACATCTGTTGTCGTTACAAACTTCTTGATGATACCTTCCAATTCCTTACCAGCTGCAATAAGCTCTGCCTTGTTCACATCAGGAATGACGGGATCTTCTGGCTTAAAAAGAACATCTACAGTACATTCAAATCTATCATATTTTGAACTGTAGGCAAAGTATTTACTCTGCAGTTGATTCTGAGCTTCTTGAAACTCCTTTATCTGCTTGTACAATTTTGCGTTTACAACAATATCGTTGATGTTTGCCTCTGTTACGCCAACACCATAATACAGTTCGACATAGCCCTTATATTTATTATAGGCTACAAGACTGGCAATGATAAATACGATAAGGAATCCTGACATCAAGTCCGTATAATTTTGCCAGAAATTATGTTCCTCACCGTTTTCTCTAAACTTTATTTTTCTCATTTCTTGGCTATTCTATTGAGTACAGACTCAAGTTGTTGTAGAGCTTCAATTGTACTATTCATTTCTTTAATATTAGCAACAATCTTATCTACGTTAGCTTGCTTGGTTGCAACAGTTTCGATAACCTTCTCAAGGGTTTCGTTTGTTGCCTTCATGTTTTCAAGTGCATCTGTCACCTTAGCGATTGCATTTTCACTGCTTTCGTTAGTTCTATGTGCCACATTTACAGCATCCTTAAACGCCTCTGCTGACTGTTCATAATTAGCAACCATTTCCGCAAGGTGCTCTTTCATAAACGAATATGAACTATCAAGCGTTTTCACATTATCAGCAATAGACTTGGACAAGATTGAGCATTGTGAAGCCATGGAAGCCTGAAGTTCCTGAACAAATGTACCAAATGAACCTTTAAACTCGCTGATGATCTGTTCATTAGCTTCTGTACTTTTATTTAGTAGGTCTGTACATGCCGTCTGATATGAATCTTTTAAAGCTACCATCTTTTCAAGACTTTCAGCATTCTTTGCTTCAACGGCTGCAAATTGCTCAGTCATAAGTTTATTAACATTCTCGGCATATGTAGCATTTTGAGTAACAAGCTTTTCTGCCAGCACATCATATTTGCTGGCAAGTTCCTGCAATTCTGTAGATTGGTTCTCGCCTAAGCTCTTTAAGGCCTCAATTGTTGAAGAACTTAATGAGTCTACGACACCAGACAATTTAGTAGAAATAGTATTGAGTTCTGATGATGTCGCAGTAACCATTTTCTCCACAGAGTTTTTCTGCTCTTCAAGTAGAGATGTAGATTGTGTTGACAATTTCTCAATGATTCCATTAAGTACCTCACTACTCTTAACGAACTGTTCCTCACCAAATTCGTGTATCTGGGTTTTTATAGCTCCATTCATCTGAGTGAAAATGTCATCCATACGGTTGACGAATCCATCAATGAAGCCTTGAAGAATCTTGTTTTGTTCCGTCACATTCGCATTAAGATTTTCATTATATTTCTCCATCGTTGTTTGATTCTGTTCTTGAATCGTTTTCAATTCATCTATTTTGGTTGTCAAAAGAGTTGTTGAAGTTAAAATTCCCTTCAGGTGCTCTTCTGGAGTGTCTTTTTCTGAGGATTCTTTTTCTTCATCCAAGAAATAGATATATTTATTGATGATGGTGATTATAAGACCTGCAACAAGACCGATGATTGAAGTTGTAAAGGCTGGTATGATGTCTCCTATGATTTCTTTGATGTCAATAGAAGTTGAGCCAACCTTCTTCAACACTTCACCTTCCATGGACTCTATTGAAGGAGTATTTTGTAGACCATGCATAGAAGAACAAATAGCAATAAACGTGAACAACAGTCCTAAGGATGTCCATATGCCAGGTAAACTGTTTAGCAACTGCTGAGACTTAAACTCATTATAATATTTGTAATAAAACACAGCAGTCACTGTGAGTCCAACTACGATAGTAATCCAATCGTATGCGTTCTGAAATAGAGGTATATTAAACATTTGCAATTATTTTTTCAAGTTACTATTTCTTTTATTTATCTATATCGTCCATGTGATCTAACATAATGTCCAGAAACCCAATATCCGTTTCTCCAGTGTCCTGATCTCCAATGGCCTGAAACATTTTGATACCCGTGAAATGTACCCCAACCACTGCCACCCCCACCATAATGGGTATAAGCAGAAATGTAAGAAGGAACTTCTGGTTCTGGTTTATTCTCTAACATATTCGTATTAGCTTCAATCTTCTTAAATTTTCCCAAGACCGTATGCTGTCTGTATTTCTCCACGACAGAAGGAGGTACTATCAGTCTCACTTTCAGTAGATCAAGACTTGCAAAAGTATCGCTCTCAATCTTCAACTTGCTCAAATCATCTATATCACAGTAGATAATTTGCAAATTGTCACATCCTATGAACAACTGATGGCCCATATATTCAACATTTTTCGATATATGAACTTCTTCTAAATCAAGGTTCTCACTAAATGCGAAATCCTCAATTCGTTCTACATTATCGCTAATATCAATACAAATAAGATGGATAAGCCCCTGAAAGGCATATTTTCCGATAGTTTTTACAGCTGCAGCTGTTGAATAAGCATCGAATCCAACTTTTATTGGAACTCTAAGTAACATGGATTTATCCTTATTGTACAAGATTCCATCAGAGGAACTGTAAATCGGATTTGATATATTAACTCTATAACTACCGTAAAAGTTTATAAATGCTTTGCTATGAATGTTGCGGACTGAAGACGGAATGACTATAACAGAAATATCATCCCTATTGATGTATACACATTCTTTTATCTCAGTTTGTCCTTCTTCTATATATACAACATCAGTAGGTATTTGACATTCATTTTCACTTTCATCGGAACTACATTCTTCGTCATCGACAATTTCATCTATCGCTACAGAAAGTTCAACTGCAAAGTCGTCTTCAAGAATGTCTAAAGCCCGCTTGAACACCAATGTAATGCTTTTATGATTGGCCTCTCTTAATGCATCAATAAGGTTGATGAGCATCGTCCTATACGATTCAATCATTCTTCTGCGGCATAATGCATTCTGTATTGAATGTAGGAAATCGACAGCTGAATGAGGGGAGTTTTTCGCATTCTCGTAAACATTTTCTGCATTTGACATAAAGACGCTATACTCTTCCCTTAATTCGCCTAATGAAAGCAAATGGTCAGAGTATACAGAACTAATGATTCTTTTCTGTACATCTTCAAGTAAATTGAAATGTTTAGGACTCATATGTAATATTATATTATTTAACTTTCTCCGATTATCTCAGCATTAGCTTCTTCAGATAATTTTTCTGCAGCCTTTAGACCTGGTTCTGCTGCCAATCCGATAGACTGTGGCTCTGGATTCATGCTGACAAGTTGTGCAAGCATCTTAGGCTGCAGGTATTTAATGTTGTAGGCAGTGACATAGAGATAGAGAGCCGTAACTATATGGATAGCGTCATCATATTCTGCCTCGGTAGCAATTGGAGCCTGGTGCGACTGCTCGTTGCGCCAGTTACGCAACTGCTGAAGCCATGTCTTAAACTTATTCGAGTCTGGCTCATACTTAAGTCGTTTTAGGCATGGAGTTTGATAGATGCAGTCGCCAAGGGCAGGCATCTCGCCTGGGCGGGCATTCTCACGGGTAACAGCCATCTCCTTGTCGTTCTCGATAAAGTAGATCTTCTTCAGGAACACTTCAAAGTAGCTTACCAACGAACGGAAGTGACTCTTCTTGTCTATGAAAGCCACCTTTCTGGGTGAACAGTAGAGACGGTTGAAGGCGTTCTGTAGCACATCGTTAGCGCCATCCATTGATTGTGCTGTTTCTGCGGCAATCACCTTGACAAGCCAGTCGGCAATAATGGGATATGGCTTAATTTCTGCCTGAATATCTCTGAATTCATCCTGCATTACAGGCAGTACCTTCTCCTTGAAGCGTTCTGGATTGAACACAGCTTCGTCCTGAGCGCGGAAGTTAGCATACATCATGTCGCCCATCTGCGTCATAATGCTGTTGTAGAGATCATGGTTCTGGAAAAGCCGGCGGAAGGCTTCCATCTGGTCGCCATAGCATTCCTGTGCAGCCTCGGCAAATACTTCGGGGAAGATACTCTCCCCAAATTGCCTGGGATCATTGCTCTTGGCCTGTTTGATAAGTTTCCGTCGTACCTTTGGCTGGTTCAGTTTGTCGTAGATACTCTCTACCAACACGCGGTCTTCCTTGGTAAAATTGCCTCGGAACATCATGTTCACCTTGTCGATGATGTTAGAAAGCAGGTCGCGCTTATCGTCTGGGGCACCACCGGCACCGGGTTTAGGTGTTGACAGTCCACCGGCATTCTTGTCAAGATGAATGCTCTGTGTCTCTCCTGCCTCGATACGTGAATTGACCAGCATCAGTTGTTTGTTCAAGTCGATATGCTCGTGTGGCTTAGTCTTGATAAGCTTCAGGATCAAGTCACAGAATACGTATGTGCGATACAGGTCACGGTTATAAGTGCGTTCCACCTGAGCCAAATAATTGTAGAAGCGAACAAACTGTTTAATCTGTCCACGCACAGTGTAGAATGTCTCTTCGTCTAACTGGTCGATGCGGTCCACCACCCCTTTGAAGGCATTCGACAGCTTACCCAACCTCGTTGGGTCATCTTTCTTAACTGTATTCACGATATTCTCAACCCGCTCTTCATCCTGGTCGTTCCATAGATTCAGTTCCTGGATGTTGTCTCTCAGCGTAAATACCGAATTCAAGTCCATCGGCTTGATGAGTTCGGTACCAGTATAGAACGGTTCGAAACTCTTCTTGATGTCCTCTGGGTCGTTTACAAAATCAAGGACATAAGTATCTACCTTGTCAGGATGTGAACGATTCAGACGGCTCAGCGTCTGCACAGCTTTTACGTCGCGCAACTTCTTATCAACAAACATTGTATGTAGCAGCGGCTCATCAAAGCCTGTCTGGTATTTATCCGCTACAACCAATACGTTGTAGAGGTCAGAGGCGAAGAACAACGGCAGTCCTGCCTCACTAATCTTGTAGTCAGGCGTGGTATTCATCGCTGACTCTGTATATTCATGATCTTGGTAAATCACTTTGCCAGAGAATGCCACCAATGGATGCACATCATTATATCCCTGCTTCTCGCAATAGGCTTTGATGGCCAAGAAATAACGCACAGCATGAGCACGGCTTGCCGTTACGACCATAGCCTTTGCCTTTCCCTTCATGGCCGGAAGTGTCACCTCGCGGAACTTCTCTACGATGATGGCACACTTCTGATCAATGACGTGTTGGTGGTTGTCATGAAAAGCCTTCACAGCCCTTGTGGCTGGAGTCTCTTCATATTCAGGGTCTTCAGTGATACGCTTCGTTATCTCATAAGTCACTTCATAAGGAGTGTAGCTCAACAGCACATCCTTAATAAACCCTTCCTCTATAGCCTGTTGCATAGAGTACGTATGGAATGCTTCATAGCGACACTTCGTCGGGTCTATATCCTGATGGGTGCAAACGCCAAAGGTGCGCAGCGTTTTAGGTTTAGGAGTAGCAGTAAAAGCATAGAATGACAAATTGCTATGTTGTCCCTGAGCCAACAGCGTGTCCATAATCTCGTCACGCTGTTTCTCCAGTTCCTCTTCAGCGACTTCCTGCATAGCAGCCATTTCTCTAAGAGCTTCTTCGGTATCAGCCAATGCTGCCTTCATTTTCTCAGCAGCCTTACCTGTTTGCGATGAATGGGCTTCGTCCACAATGAGAGCATAACGTTTACCGGTATTCTTGTTAACCTCCTTATAAATCAAAGGGAAACGATGCAGCGTACAGATGATGATGCGGGAGCTGTCGTTGTTTATCAGTTCCTTTAGCTTTGTAGAAGGGTCGCTGTCCTTCACTGTGTCCACCGTACCATCCACATGGTCGAAGCCCAGGATGGTGGTTTGCAGTTGGGAATTCAGCACACGGCGGTCAGTAATCACAAACACGCAGTTAAACATCGGTTTCAGTTCAGCATTTTGCAGAGCGCCCAATCGATAAGCCACCCAAGCGATGGAGTTTGACTTACCAGAGCCTGCAGAATGCTGTATCAGATAGTTCTTACCAGAACCATGCTCAGCAGTATCTGCCAGCAGTTTCTCCACCACATCTAACTGATGGTAGCGAGGGAAGATGATTTTCACACTCTTTTTCTTCTCCTGCTTGATGGTACCATCCTTTGTTTTATAAATACTGATGCGTTCATCTTCCTGACGGGAGATATACCGCTGCAAGATACAGAGCAACATACGGCGGTTCAGCACTCGTTCCCACAAGTAGCTCGTCGTGTATTTCCCTTCCGGAGCCCCAGGGTTGCCTTTGCCACCCACGTTACCAGCTCCGTTGCTACCTTGGTTGAATGGCATGAAGAATGTCTGTGCGCCTCTCAGTTCGGTAGCCATAATAGCCTCGTAGAGATCCACGCCAAAGTATGCCAATATGCGGTGGTTGAATTGGAACAACTCTTCCCTTTGGTCTCGGTCATTCATCCACTGGGCACGGGAGTTCTCTACATTCTGACCTGTCAGCTGGTTCTTCAGTTCCAGCGCCACCACAGGGATGCCGTTGACAGACAGTACCATATCGATGGTGTTATGGTTCAGCGTGGAGTAAGCGAACTGGCGCGTACACTCTACAATATTCTGCTGATACTTCAGGTTCAGCTCCTCGTTGAGCGGGCTTGCTGGCTCGAAATACACCAACTTGAACTTAAAGCCCAGGTCGTCGATGCCGTTGCGCAGTACCCATATCAGACCACGCTCATGAATCTTGTCCTGCAACACATTGTAAAGGCGGTCTTCCGTCTGGGCACCATATTTCTTCTCATACAGCTCCCATTTCTTCGTCTGTGTCAGACGGAGGAACTTGATTAGCGTCTTCAGGTCGATGGCCCGTTCCTTGTCGTATGTGGCTTGGTTGCCTTTTGTGTAACCACCTTCCGTTGTGAGCCAATATTCGATGTAGGCTTCAAAATCCCGTTCTTTCAGGTCGTTGTTGTCCATATCTATAGATGTTATTATTCAATTATTGATTTACCTGTTACGGCTTCGTAGATGACACTCTTCTTGTAGTCCTTCAGTTTCTCTATCTTTTGCTGCTTTACAGCAATCAAGCGGTCAATATCAGTGCATTTGGATTCGAGATAGGTGGCGATGGCCTGCTGCTCAGAGAGAGGTGGAAGAGGTATTGGCATTGAAGATAGTTTGTCCTTAGTAAAATGTGGGATAGTAGCTTTATTGCATACGTAATCCACATAACCTTTCTTTACCAATGAGAATTCATAATACTGAATATAGCGAATGTCTATGCCTTGTTTGGGACGTACAATCATAATAGAATTTTGAATGTAGGTGTCTGGTAAATCGTTTCTCAGAACACAACTACCTGCAGCACCTGCTCCACCCTCTACAACAAGCATATCACCTTTCTGAATCTGATATAATTCCTTTTCTGCTTGATTGAAATACATTTTCTTCAAGTCAGTGGTGTCTATCCCCTCAAAATGAACATCTTTAGCACAAATATATTGTTCCAAAGAGTCCTCCTTAAATTTGGCACTTGGTTGCAGCATCTTCCCAAGGATAATGTGTGCAAATCGCCTCAATACAGTAACCTTCCACCCTGCAGGAATCTCGCCAATCCAGTCGATGCCAGAGGGGACGAGTTTGGCATTAGGGTCAAGACCTTTTGTGACGGCCTCGGTAATGACGCTCTGCTTATAGGCTTTCAGCTTCTCAATCATCTGCTCTTGCAGCGAAATGAGAGAATCTATCTCCACACATTTCTTGTCAAGGTAATCAACAATCACAGATTGTATGGAAGCAGCAGGTGCTGGGACATTAAGTTTTTTGAGTTCATCATAACTAAGTGTCAACCTGATGCCTTCTCCCATTCCATGAAGTATCTTCTGAAAGTCTAGTGCTTTTAGTACATAATTATAATAGTTTGGATTAACACCCTTTCGTGGCTTCAGAACAATATATGCAGATGTTATAATACCATTTTCCCTTGCAATAGCAATACGCAGTGATTTAAGGTCAAAGTTAAGATTTAAGCCATTGACGATAACATCACCAGGTTCAATTACGGTATACTTCGACAATAGTACCTTATCCTTATCGCTTAAATTTCGCCCATTGTTGGGTTTCTGAATTATTTCTCCATATTTGAACTGAAGAGCAGTAACAGACTCCAAGCTAGAATTAGCCTTTTTGTTTTCAGAAAAGAAAATTCCTAACTGCCTACTATCCCAAGACTGTGGTATAAGTCCAATGCCCTTTGTTCCGCTATCTTTATATTTTCTTTCCATATTTCAAGCGGATTAGTGCAACAGTTTCTCCATCAACTCACTCTCTTGCTGTTCGAGGGCTTTCAGTTCCTCGAAAATATCAGCAGAGGGTTTCAACGGAGTATATTTGTAGAACTCGCGGGTGAAAGGAATCTCATAGCCTATCTTGGTTTTCTTCTCGTCAACGACAAAGTCAGGAGAGTAAGGAGCAACATTTTTCTGAAGGTATTCGTCTTTATCCGTCAACCAGGGGATAATCTCTGTATCATTAAGAGATTTGTCAAAGACTGGCTTACCTTTCTTGTCTTTTACCACATTCCCTTCTGCGTCGCGTTCAGGATTCATGATGAACAACTTGCTGTATTTGAAGTAGTCGTTCTCGCGCACTTTACTCTCCACACGAATCTCCGTGCCATCAGCAGCGGTCTTTGTTACCACACCATCGCTGAAGTCATGGTAGGCCTGCATGATGAGTTGACGGGACGTTTCGGTTATCTCCACACGTTTATTGCCAAGGGGCTTACGGCGTTTCTCATAGCACTGACTGGCATCAATGAGCTGAACCTTGCCCTGCCGTTCAGCAGGTTTATTGCGAGTGATGACCCAGATATAGGTAGCAATACCCGTGTTGTAGAAGAGGTCGTTAGGCAGTTGCACGATAGCCTCCAGCCAGTCGTTTTCCAACAGGTAGCCACGAATATTGCTTTCGCCACTGCCAGCATCGCCCTTGAATAAAGGTGAACCATTCTGAATGATTGCCATACGGCCAGTGTCCTTCAGTTTTGCCACACCATTAAGCAGGAACAGCTGCTGACCGTCACCAATGGCAGGCAGTCCTGGCTCAAAGCGACCTGCAGCACCTTTCTTATTCTCAGCTTCCACAGCAGCCTTGCTTGTCTTCCACTCAATACCAAAGGGAGGATTAGAAATGATATAGTCGAACTTATAGCCCTCGAACTTATCATCGCCCAAGGTGTCACCCTGTCGCATGTTGTCAGCGTTGCCACCCTTGATGAGCGTGTCAGCCTTAGCGATAGCGAAGGTCTGCTCGTTCAGCTCCTGTCCATAGGTGGTAATGTCCGCATCAGGATCAATCTCCAAAAGGCGGTCGCTCATACAACCCAACATCTGACTGGTTCCCATCGCCATATCGTAGATAGTGGCGGTAATGCCTTCTTCCTCTAATCGACCCTCGTCTTCGCCCACTAATAGCTCCGTCATCAGATTGATGATGTCACGGGCAGTGAAGTGTGCTCCAGCATGTTCGTCGTAACTCTCTGAGAACTTTCGTACCAGTTCCTCGAAGATGTAACCCATATCTACCGAACTTACCTTGTCTGCACCAAGGTATGCTTTTTCTGTACAGAACTCTTTGATTACCAGATAGAGCAGATTGTTCTCGGACATTGTCTCTATTTCCTGCTGGAACTTCATGCGGTGAATCACGTCAATGACATTCTCTGAGAAATGGTTCAGGTACGACTCGAAATTCTCACGGATGTTTTCTGGGTCACTGAGCAGCGTTTCGAAGGTAAAGGGCGAGAGGTTGTAGAACTTCTGCCCTGCAGCCTTCTCCAAGAAACCCTGCTTTACGGTGATACCGTCAGCATCCAACTGCTTGTTCATATCCAACACCTTCTGCTTGGTCGGTGCCAGCGTGTCCTCAAATCGTTTCACCACACACATCGGCAATATGACATTACCATACTCATGGGGCTTATATACACCCACCAGTTTGTCGGCAATGGCCCAGATCAGGTTGGCCTTCTCCTGTACGTTGACAGTTGTCTGCTGTTGCAATTCGTTTATGCTCATGCTATATTATGTTTGTTTCTTTTTTAGTAATACCATTCTGGTTTATATCTAAGAAGTATAAGATTCACAACAACTACAACTGCAACGATAAGAAATGTCCACACCCCAAATGTTAATGAGGCGAGAAAAAAAAACCAAAGACCTTTTGTCAACTCTTTCATATTTCATTCAATTGAACTAATTTTCATCTTTACGCATGCAAATATACTGGTTTGCTGTGCAATCTATCTTCACAGAATGTTTTATTTTTGATTTTTATTTCTTTTTTCTCTTGTTTCTTGTTGATATTGTGCAACCTTTTTCTTCATAGAAGATAATTTTATATGAGATATTAAGCAAATCCATATTAAATATTATTGAATGAGATGGTATATAGTATTCCATCGTACCTTTTTCGTTGATTATAGAGCTCCATTTCCAAATCCCAATTATACCTGAAGTCCTCGTCTGTACAATCAATGTTATCACGACCATCGGGTTTCCAACCATACGCTATACCAGCATCTGGTCTTATACAAAGTTCCATGGAGTTTGTTTTAACCGTCAAACAGCGTTCATGGTGGATAAAGCCATTGTCGTTTACTATTGGTTTTATGCCAACTACTTCTTCGATAGCATCTTCAATAAAACTATTTCTCGAATCGCTGCTACGGAAATTTTCGCATATTTTCGTTGAGTCTCGGAAAAAAGAGTCATTACTCGTCGGCTTTGTAACCGAGATGTTAATCGATGTGATATTTATACCGAAATCCTGTTTTAGGCTTGAAATGAAGTGCGCAAGTAACATGCAGCCTAAAGGCGTATAAAGATAGCGGTCAGAATACTCTATTAACACAGTTTTACCGTGAAGTGAATTTCTTATGCCGGCCCATTTGTCTGTCTTGTTGTTGATAAGCGTATCAAATAGGGTGTTGATAGCACAGTCTTTATTTAAGCGCAAATCAAACATGATGGATCCATCTCCTTCAGAAACGCTCTGAACTAAATCAACTACATTAATCGTATTAAACTCTATTTGTCTTCCATTCATTGTAGAGTAAATATCTCCTCTTCCCCAACTGCCAGACAGTGACGTACTTACATTTTCACCAAAATATGTTTTTGTCTTGCCATCATTAAAGGTAACTGTCAAAACTGGTGATAACGTGTTTGGCAGCGCATCCGTATAGTAACCAAACTTATAGCGGAAAAGCGCAGACAATAAAGTTGCTCTCTCTGCTGATTCACACCCAGTGAAATCAATCGGTTTGTCAAGAATGAAAGTTGTGTCTACACCGGAAACGATTAACTCATTGAGCAACCTGTTATATGGGAATTCACTAACTTGCCATTCAGAATAATTACTATTAATAAAGAAACTCATACTACGGATATCCTTATTCCGTGAGAGCTGGTATAGTTCTGTAGCAAAATCGGTAGTAACAGATGTCGCATCAGAAACTAATGTGGTAATTGATTCTGGTGCTGTTCTTGATTTTAGCTCCATTTGCAGCCAGTCCAGGGCTTTCTGCCGATTCAGGTAGTTCAAGTACCATTGCGATCGACGGTCAATAAGACATTTTGTACATGCTCGTTCGCAATCACATTGTCTAAGAGCATCATAAGCCATTCTCAATATGCTGTCTTTGTATTCGCGGAAGAGTGGCGAATAACCAGCACCACCAAGTGCTGTATCATAAATAAATATTGTATGACTATTATTATTATAACCAAAATCAATCTCGCCGTCATTTACGCCCAGTAGTTCGGTCAACTTCCGACTAAGAATTACGCCTAAAGAGTATAGGGTCTCAGGATCAGAAACGAGGGTATTATCAGAGTTGTAGAATTTTATCTCCACGAAATCTGTCTGATACCGTCCCACCAGCAATACATGCCGACGCACATTTCCGCCTCCGGGACATGGTAAGCCGTTTGATAAGTGTTTATGCCGAACCATAACAGTATTTGTGGAATCGATGCTCTTTTCAGATTCCATTTTGCCGCAGTACGGACAGAAGGCATAGCCGAATCCATTTCGTCCCCTATTGTAAAACAGTATTTCAGAATTTGACGTTGAACAACGTACAATCATCTTGGCAGACGATGTTTTGTCTTCCCATTTCTCCATTTCAAGAAGAACTGGTTGGATAAAATTCATAGATCCTTGACCGTTCATCTTACGTGTGGGTTTAGTACCCCACGCAACAGAAAAGGCAGCAGGCTCAACAACTTCCGTGAATCGCTGTTCTCCGAGACTCATGTCCTTTATACCATGCATACAATCTGTTCCACCGCATTTGGGACAATCATTCATTGCGGAACCAGAGTTGATGGTTGTGTATCCACAGCGATTACAATTTTGCAAAATATACCTTGAGGTATTATCGTCATATTTTGTTTTTAAGACAATACCTGCAGGTTCATATATCCACTCATTTTTTACTACTTGATTTCCAGGAGCGTAAGCCGCGATAGCCTGGCTTAGATGCATGGTTGGATAATTATTATCTCCGCTTAAGGTCAACATGCATTCAACAAGACCAGTAGGAATGCCAGCACTGGGCAGGAAAGAATTCTCTGCAAGGAATGTTAGCAAAGCTATCTTAAAGAAATTATCCCTTTGATGCTCCAATGCTTTGACTGCCGCATTACCACCATCCTCATTCTTTAGTGTTTCTATAGACTGATTTATGGAATCAAGTCGCGTCCTGTATACGTTATAAACTTGAATGATGTCCTTTTTTGTTGCGAAAACTGCATCACCAATAGAGGTACTCCCAAGAGCTGTACCTTTGATAAGACGCTGATATGAATTCTCTAACACCCCACGCTGACCTCCTATAACTTTATCTATATGGGTCAGAAATAGTTCGTAATATGATATCCCATCTGAAGCTTCAAAAAAATCGAATAGTTGAGCAGTTACCCGGATTCCGCCCTGGGATGAAACGAAATCTCCAAACACCATTGCATTCACATGACGTTGTATAAGCTGTCTGCTTTCAAGTTTAAGCAACGGTGTCTCGGTAATGTGAGTCATTGGATACTTTGGATGGTTCCAGGTATAAGACCCGATAGGATTGGGCGCACAAAAGGTCAAAGCCAATGCTTTTGACTCATTTCGCCTTCCTGCTCGTCCTGCTCTTTGCAGATAATTGGCAGACTTTGGAGGGACATTGTTCATTACCACCTCATTAATACCACCAATATCAACACCCATTTCCATTGTAGTTGAGCATGAAAGTACATTTAGATGGCCTTCATTGAATTCTTTCTCATATTTATCAAGGTCTTCACGCGATTGTTGTGCAGAATGTTCGGCAGCAATGAAAATGGGTTTCTGGTTGTAAACACGCTCATGCATATTGGAAAAGACACCTGCCTTACGCTGGTTCTCAAAGTGCTGTAGTAACCATTCTTCAATTTTGTCTTCAGACAATTCTGCAGACTTATATGGGAAGAAAGGATATGAGAATTCGTTCGACACTTTGAATCTGTCGAAGTTCGTTTTGCCAATATAACCATTAATGCGAGGGCTATACCCACGGAAAGTAACATCAACTACAACTTTATCAACGGGACACAAATAGCCTTTATCAATAATCTGTAGTCTTACTTTCTGCCCAAAAAGGTTGAGCATGAAACCTTTATTCTCCACATCTACCATTTCCAGTATATTGGATGTGATAAAATTCCATGCGTCAGTCATTAGGCTGTTAATATTTGCAATCTTTTCTTCATTAAAGGTTTCAACTTCATTATACCCAAGAACAGCACACAACAACAAAATTAACCTTGATTGATCTTCTTGTATTCCAGAAAGAGTCCTTTTCATCGTTGGCCACTTGCTAACAGGTTGGCCGTTTTTCCTTAAATCGGAGTCTTTGGGATAAATAGCAGAAGTATATGTGTTCTGGGTCAAATAATCCTTGTACTCACTGGAAATCATGTAATGGCGGCCACCTCTGATTAGATAGTCAAGACAGATTTTTAGAAAATCTTGCCAATCCTTGTCCGAACATCCGGCCCCTAATAGTATAGAAGGACATTTCGCTCTTTTGAGATCAGGATAGACTAATCGAATAAAGCCCATGTTCTCTAATGAATTTGCTCGTTTCGGAATCCATCCAAACTGATCCACAAGCAAGGCTTTTAAATATATAGAAGGATTCTCATACCTACTGCCTGCTTTGGCATTATTGAGATGTTGAAATAGCTTCCTGAAATCAGAATTGTTTTCTAATGACTGGCAAATATCTCCAAATGTTACCTCTGGTGACTCAGGGATAGAGCTGTTACCATTCTTCTTTGCTTCTAAACGTGCAAGTTCTGTTTTATAGGCAGGAGGCAAAGATTCTACCGGCATCCCCTTTAAGAAAGCGTAAGACTGTTCTTCTTCCTCTGTCAAACCTGCCGGTTCCACCTTTTCTACACGTAAGTCAGCCAGTTTATGGAAGATGGAAGAACGTACCCATGAACGTTCCACATCCTGATTCATACCCATAGCTGAACGCGCAGAGCCTTGTCTGTTATCTGTGAATGTCAGGTATTTCTTGCCGTTATAAATTATTTCAGCATCTTTCTTGTTGCTCCCATCAGCATTGTCAAGCAACAGTGTGGATAATACACGGCCCATCTGGGTTGCACTGATTCTCAAATAGTCAAGACGCGATATTCTATTCCCACAGTGAGGACACAAATCTGCATTTGTCTCTTCATGTCTTAATGAGATATATACATTACTTTTTTCTTCATTCTCTGGAGCAATCTCGATTTTTCCTTTCTCATGATTAAAGACATGCCTATCCTCGCGTGTGTGATGGCGAAGGCACTTTGCTACAGGTTTCGCAAAATAGAAAGGAGTGAATCCGTCTTGACCATTTTCTGAAGCGATATCATCATTTTGGCTTTCTTCGTATTCAATCATGTCGGCATCTTTATTCTCAAAGAACAAATCCTTTTCGAGATCGACCACATTTGTGTGCATTCTAAACCCTTTTGTGCTTGTCTCTCCTACAACAATGATGCCGCCGCATGATGGACAGGTTGCTATTTCAAGCAATCTGGATTTACACGTTGGGCAGTTTGTATTTTGATAGGTAGTCAAACTGCCAATACTTAGCCGTTCCTTTTTATGGTGTTTGCATTCTGAATTTACGCAGGCATAAACTCCACTAATTGAACGAATGAAGAAATGTGCACGCGAAGGGAGCAATGCAATGTCGCTTTTGTCTTTCTTGTTAAGACCTGGAACTTTATCTGCAAGAGCATCTATGAGTTTGAGAGACTTTTCGATGCTATTCATTAGATTACGGTCTAATTGTTTTACTATATCTACAGTAGAAAGAACCGCTGTAGTATTAAGCTGCTTCCTTAGCCTCTCAATATCGGTTATTCTAATCTTAGTACCAAAGTCCTTGTTGATTTTGTCTATAGCTATCTGTGCAACAGATTCTTCCATTTCTGGAATAATGCGTCTTCCACCAATGATTACGATACTATCAAGTGGCTTTCCTGTTAACTGTGACACAAAAGTTTTCAGTTTTAGTTGAGTAGCAGGATCCTTTTCATCACCGATGGTGGCTGATGTAACGGCAAAGTTCACCTGATCTATTGTTACTCCAAATGCGTCTAAGACACGCCTAATCTGCAAGGATAGTTCTGCCGCTGACGAACCTGTGTAGGTATGTGCTTCATCAAGCAGAATCCACTTCAACTTTCCCTGAGATTTCTCTAATATCGTTTTGTCTTCAGCCCTTACCAGCATGTAGTTGAGCATGGTTGGATTAGTAAAGAGAATCTGTGGTGGTGTCTGCCTTATCTGAGGACGTGTTATTAGCTGTGGAAAGTAAGGAGCTGTCGCATTTTGACTTTTCGCAGATTTCTCCGTGTCACCATTATAAATTGCATAAGTTATCTTGTTCGGCATAGCATCGCACCAAGCATGAATGCGCTTCTGCTGGCTTTTCATCAGGGCATTTAGGGGATATAGGAATATTGCCTGTACACAATCTTTCTCATTGCGTGACGCAATATCTTGCAATACAGGTATCATAAAGCATTCCGTCTTTCCAGAACCTGTTCCAGAAGTCACGACAATAGTCTTGTTTTGGTCAGAAAGCATAACTTCCCAACTCTTTGTTTGATGTTTATAAGGGTGGCGATCAAGCGGGAAACGCAAATCTTCATCTATGCTCTCGCTACTAAGTGCTTCGATGAATGAAGATGATAATAGGTTTAGTTTAGATGAATGCTCTTCAAATGTCTCTTTACTTTCTTCCCATGGGAAGATAGACTGGAATACAGGTTCCGACAGTAAAGGCTCGTCTTCTGTCAAGATATGACGCATGTACTCTTGTTCTTTACCATTGCCTCGAAACCAAAGAGAGACCAATGAGTCAACAAGCATCTTTTTAGCTGATATGTAGAAATCTGCGTAATTCATACGAAGCGATTTTTATTTGTTAGATATGAGTTTAACTGTTCTAAAGAATATCTCACTATAAGTTTCTTTGAAGTATTTCCTATAGAAATTGACTATACGTGCATATTCCTTTCCCTCTGGTGCGAATAGGTTGAGATGGTTCTTTACGTCACAGGTATTTTCTGCTGCACACATAGCCGATTCTATCATAACCCGATATGATGCAAGCATACTTTGTTGTGGGTAATAAATGCCATTTAACTGAAATCTAATAACTGGCAAATCAATATTGTTGTCAGACAGTCCACGAATCTTCATCTTATAGTTGCTAATGTCAGATATTAGAATAGGAGTACCCCTTCGGATTTCTCCTGATGCCACATAGTTAGTGAATTCCTGTGAGATGTCTGTAGATACAGTTGAATTAAAAAGATCCTGTAACAACAAAATAAGACCCTGTAATTTCATAGTCATCATAGGTAATAATGGCGCGGGAACTGTGTCTAAGATGGAATTGATACTCTTTTCCCACATTTTTGCAGGTATCCAATGTAGGCCTATTACCATCTCTTGCTCAAAACGGTCAATTTCCATGGAAAGAACATCCTTGTATTCATTGAGCCACATAGCTACAACAAAATTCGCAAGGAGTTTTGGACTACGAGCAATAGCTTTCAGTCCGTTGTAGGTGGTGAAGGGCAAATTATAATGACTACATATATCAAATGCCTTGCACACGTCTCGCCAATGCTTTCCAGTCATCACATCTTCTTGGCTCAGCATTCCGTACCATGCCTTGTTGATATCAGAAGAACGCGAAGCGCGTTCAGACTTATCATAATCCTTTTCGTTTATGTTATAATACTTGGGAATGATTCTTCGCTTTACCTCTGGACCTGAGAACACAACAATCTCATCATAGTCGAACGAGTCTGGCAGTCGGAATGCATTATTCTCATTCTCAACCCTTTCAAGTTTGACGCAGTAGAAATCATCAGTAGGTAAGTCATCGCCAACGGGGAATGCATACAAATCACCTTCATACTCAAAACCAGTCGTGTCATACTCAGTGTCATCAAGGACAACGATTGCCCCGTTTTCTATTGTTGTATCAAGAACAAACTTGCGCACATAAATCTCCTGCCCTGACACGTTTAAGACAACAGAACTGTTTCGATCAAAACTGTTAGCACCATAGAGGTTAAACATTCTTAATATGAGGTCGTTATAATCGGAAAGAGACACCAAGCCATCAATAACGCGACTTTGCAGGTGCTTCAGTTTGTCGGGGTTATCTATTTTTCCTGAAGAATATGATACATCAACTTTACGATTCTTGCTCCCATGACTGACTATGCAGAAGTGACTAAGATTTGCGAGTGAGACAATCTTACCTCTGGGCACAATATTCCCACTTGTGTCGGTAATCAGGATTCCGTCAAAAGGTATGGCAACGGCAACACGAAGCACTGGATTGCCCTGATTGTAGATCCTGAAATAGCAAACAGAAGGACATATCAGAGAGTTCTTGTTGCGAGTTATCTTCCAATGTGCCTTGTCGATATTTCTAATGTCAACATCATCAATGGGTTGTATCTCCGGGCGCAGGAGATGCGAACAAGAGCACCTGATCTCTGTTGAATGTATGGATTCATTTTGCGACTCAAATGCCATGTCCCCAATTGCATAGAATGTCTCAATAATGGAATTCCCGTCAGGAAGTTCAACCTTTATGTCAACAATACCTGGTTCAAGGATACATGAAGAGTTTAAAGATCTCCACTGTGTATTGCCATTATTTCTGCTTCTATATCTTATTTTACAGTTGTGAACTCTGTTCTTTTCTTTGTCATATACACGTATTATTGGTATTCTATCAAGCAACTTGTAATTGGAATCTTCTACCCAAGGAATATAGTTTCCAGAGAATTCTGCCGTATAGGGCGTAAACTGATTAGTAAGAACGCACTGCTCTCCAGAAGCAGTATTGATAATTTCTACCGACTTCTCAAAAGAAACATATGATAAAGGTATGCCAGATATAATAATTGGCTTTGATGTACTGTGGAACCACTCCGAACTGAATACAGCAATATTCTCTTCTGCATTGGCTGTTTCGCTCCTGCTGTAAAGATTCTCATCCAGCATTTGGAATAGTTGCGGTATCTCGAAATTAGGCGGATAGCATCCTGCCACTGTAAGAAAGATGCGGTCATCATTGTCACACCGTATTTTCACTTCAACAACGGGTTCCCCTTTCCAGAGAATGTCATTAACAACTCCAACAGAAATTCTGGTATAGGTGGCATTAGTTATATTGCCTTCTTCATCACGGTTAATGCTTTTACGAGCGTACTTGCCCGCAAGTGTGCCTGCAACGAATACATCAAAAGTATAACAGGTGGAAATATTGAGTTCCGGAATAGAATCAGAAGAAAGCTCCTTGACAATGTCAAGATTAACGTAGAGATAGCCTTCTCCGTCTGCCGACGTCCTCAGTTTCCAGTGCAATGAAAGAGGTCTTGCCTTGCGCTCTTTCTTGGCACGAGTATATTCCTTTTTCAATGACTTTGTTAGCTCCGATAAGGATGCGTCTGTGTCATCGTATGGAAGGAGCGCATTGTCATCCATGATAATTGCATGGGCAATTTGCATGGACACATCATAGATATTTTCATTTTTGAAGGCTTTGCCTAAATAGGAGATGCAGCTAAACTGCTGTATTATTGAATTGTCTTCATTGCTCCAATCATAATTAATAATCGACAGCTCTCTTACCAGCCCTTTAAGGAATCTGGTAAAGCTTCCCATGTTACCATCGGTATTCTTGATGTAATTTACAGGCAGCCCTCCCTGATTCAAGAGGGTTCTGAAATATTCTGTTCCTTTCAACGAATGAAGGAAAGAATAACCATGTTGTATCAGTGCAATACGTGCAGCCATATAGAGTTCTTCTCCATATGCCCGAGATAATCCAATGCCTATTGCAACATCTTCTTTGGAGGGAATGTTACCTCGATAGTCCCTTCTCCACCACTCTGCATAGCAAAGGGCCGCTTCAATGCCGAAATTCTTTAAAAAACCAATATGACTCCGTATGTCAAGTTTCAGACTTTCATACTCATCATCAGTAAGCTTAAACTTCCACAAGGGATAATTTCCTTGTAGCTTCTTCATACCGCGAGACTGCAGGATGTCTTTTAGTGCAATGTGTTCGTTCGTCATAAGCTGTCGTTCTTGAATTTTTTGCAAATCTAAACGTTATCTGTGCAGTCTATCTTCCCTGATTTGTATTTATTCAGATTTTCTGTGATTTTCCCTAAAATCTGCTGTCTATACCATTCGGGGTAGATTACTTCAATATCTGGAATGAAGGATAGTATTTGTTGGTCTAACTCGCGAGTCGGTCTAACCTGTATCTCAATCTCATACTGGTCTTTATTTTTTACGATCTGCGACTTGTGAAGAGGTTTAGAAACAACGTATGGAAAACGATTTGCCGCAAAGCGCAATCCTATAGCTTCTTTGGCAACATCATCATTTGGAATGGTTGCTCCTATCACATCGTCAAAATATGTGGCAAAATCACAAATCGTATTTTTCTTAAATGGGATTGCCGACTTGTGAAAGTCCTGAATTCTATCAAGGGCAAAGTTGCTAATTACCCCTAACTCATCGTTTAGTCCATACACGAACCAACGGCCATTATATTGTTTAACGTAGTATGGATGAAACACGAGTTGTATCTTTTTGCCTCTGAATGTTAAGTATGATATTTCAATGGCCTGGTGATTAACAGTCGAATCGATAATATCTGCTAAGTTTTCAATACCCTTTAGTTGCTCATTTTGTTCGAAAGCCACCAAATGCTCAGCATTGGACTTTAGGCCGAAACGATACTCCAGATTTGAAATCACCTCTTCCAACCACACGTTGGCAGCACTGCCTCTAAACCGGCCAAGCATATCAATAGTTGACTGTAGTTTATTGATGTCATCTACGGAAAGTTCGTTATTGAAGATGGAGAAATCCCTGTCCTCATAACGATAATAACATTTCTTGCCATCATACTGATAAGCCTTGATAGGGGCATTATATGTCACACGGTCACGCATGTATTTCATGTCCTCGCGTATCTGACGTAAACTCACCTCCGTACCATACAGGTCATACAGAGCATCGTTGACCTTATCTACAAGGTCTTGTATCTCGTACTTTCTGCTGAAATCACTGAAACAGCGATCGAGAATCTGGTAACGTAGTTGAGCATTCTTGTTTGTAGGCATAGTAGTTTCCGCTTGTGAGGTTTACATTCTAACGAGGTCATTGACTGTCACATCCAGGCATCTGGCTATATCCAGTAGGTTTTCCAAAGTGGGCTGAGCGTTATTAGTACACCATTTGGAGATGGTGGCAGGGTCTTTGCCAAGTTGCTCAGCAAGCCACTTGTTTGTGCGCTTCTTCTCAGCAAGCACCACTTTTAGTCTATTCAGGTCTTTAGTTTCCATTCTTATACCTTATTATATTTAGGCTACAAATTTAGCAATTAATTCTCAAATAATCATTCTAATTTCGGAAAAATAACTATTCTACGGTCAAAAAATTGCTAATTTTACCAATTTTTACGCTAAAATTAGTATTTTTGCATGAAAAATGTCATCTTCTATGCAGATAGACTGCATAACAGTAGTGTAACTTTGCACCGTGTTAGTTAATTTGAGTGCATCATATAAAGGTTTAAAGTCATGAAAGAACTGAAATGTCCAAAGTGTGGAAGTGTTTTCCAGGTTGACGAAGCAGACTATGCTTCTATTCTGAGTCAGGTGAAGAATGCCGAATTTGATGCTGAGATTCATCGTCGGCTTGCTGAGATTGATGAGCGTCACAAGGCAGAACAGGACTTGGCGGCTGTTAAGACGGAACAGTCTTTCCAGACTCAACTCAATAAAAAGGACAAGGAACTGGATGCCAAAGATGCCGAGATAGAACGCTTGAAAACTCAGCTTCAGAATATCGAGACACAGAAAAAGAACGAACTGTCGCTCGCTTTGGCCGAAAAGGACCAGAAGATAGCACAACTGAACTCTACAATCGAGCAGGGTGACAGTAAACTCCAGTTGGCTGTAATGGCAGAGCGTAATAAGGCACAGGAGGCCGTTCAGGAAAAGGACAAGGAGATAATGAAACTTCGTTCTGATGCTGAAGTGGAGAAGCGTGAGGCCCAAATCCACGAGACCGCGCTGTTGGAGCAACACAAGAAGGAACTCCAGATGAAACAGGAACAGCTGGACTACTACAAGGACTTAAAAACCAAAATGTCAACTAAGATGGTTGGCGAGACTCTGGAGCAGCATTGCAGTATAGAGTATGAGCAGTACATCCGTCCTGCTATGCCAAATGCCTACTTTGACAAGGACAATGACGCAGCCGATGGCACCAAGGGTGACTTCATCTTCCGGGATTCAGAGGATGGTACGGAGTATATCTCCATCATGTTTGAGATGAAGAACGAGATGGACACCACCGCCACCAAGCACAAAAACGAGGATTTCCTGAAGAAGCTCGATGAGGATCGTAAAAAGAAGGGGTGTGAGTTTGCGGTACTGGTGAGTCTGCTGGAAGCCGACAACGACCTATATAACACCGGCATCGTAAACAAGTCGCACCTCTTCCCGAAGATGTACGTCATCCGTCCTCAGTTCTTCGTTCCCTTCATCAATCTGCTGGTACAGACCTCGAAAAAGAGCCTTGAATACAAGAAGCAGCTTATCTTGGCCCAAAGTAAGGAGGTGGATGTGACAAACTTCGAAAGTAAAATTGAGGACTTTAAGACCAAGTTCGGCAGGCACTATGAACTTGCTTCTAAGAAGTTCGATGATGCAGTTAAGCAGATTGATGACACCATCAGCAAACTACTGAAGATAAAGGAAAACCTGCTTGGTTCAGAGAACAACCTGCGCCTGGCTCAACAGGACACAGAAGACCTGACCATCCGCAAACTGACCTACAAGAACCCCACTATGAAGGCAAAGTTTGACGAAGCAAGAAAAATAAATACTCCTAAGGAAGTAGAGTCAGACGAGCAATAGTATTTCGGAGCAAAATACAATTCCTGGGCAATTGTAGAAAACTCCACCTTTACCAAGAGCAGACGGCAAGGGCGGAGTTTTGATATTGAGAGAAAATTTCAGCCGACGATGGCCAGACGGTTGTCGGCAATATCGTACCTGACGGGATGGGCAAAGGTGATAGTCTTACCGTCATAGACAGCTGAAACATCGATACCTCTACGTTTGAACTCGTCGATGAGGGCCTGGTCGTGATAGGCACGCATACCAGTCCAGCCAGTATTGCCGACCTGATGATTGAAAACGGTTACTAACTCGGGAATCTGCATGTCTGCAAACTGCAGGGCATACTTCGTGTAATAAATGTGCTGTTGCATAACTTTTTGTTTTTGAAGTTTATAAATATTGCTTCCG
>Ga0310694_10000871_pt1 | contig 37123 bp, 31 predicted proteins | sample 174DNAGHGhighgp2_FD_203884 | JGI IMG/M metagenome (GOLD analysis project Ga0310694, IMG submission 203884) | Sheep rumen microbial communities from Palmerston North, Manawatu-Wanganui, New Zealand - 1742 DNA GHGhigh gp2 (v2) (version 2) | ecosystem: Host-associated > Mammals > Digestive system... | reverse complement strand
CCATTTGACAGGATGCTTGTTGCGCAGGCAATGTCGGAAGGCATGAAACTTCTGTCGCATGACGACCAGGTCATGCGCTATGGCGAATGTGTATTTGGGTTTTAATGGAGCACCATGAGTTCACGGAAGAGGGACTTGACTTCATCATCAACTACGACATCAAGTACCGCATGGGAAATGCGCCGGAGAGCGAAGCTCGGAGGGAAGGTTCGAGCGAAGCGAAGAACGGCGAAGCCGCCCGCAAGGGCCCGCACGAGCTGAACGCGGGAGAGTGAACTTGCAAAATGTTGAATTGTGAAATCCAGATGATTGGCAATGCGGCGCGGCATGAGCGAAGGGACGTTCCGCAGACGCGTCCTCGCCGGATTCGCTGTCCGGTTCAAGGAAGCGTGGGGTAGGATTTCTTGATGCAGGGAGGGCGCTATGGTGTTGCTAAATGGAGCCAACAGGGATTACGGACACATCTTGTGTGAGCGGCCTTGCGCGTTCGGAAAGGCACAGCACCGCGCCCTTGCCAAGGGGCAGTCCAAGCGACCGAACCTTGGCAAACGCGTGTATGTCGGAAAGCCTGGGGCTTGCAGTCTTCTTGACTTCCACCGGGTCGAGGATGCCATCGTGCTCTATGAGAATGTCAATTTCGGAGCCGGCTTTGTCGCGATAGAACCAAAGGCGGGCGTCTTTGCCACGGTTCCAGCATCGCTTGAGCAGTTCACCAATGACATGGGTTTCGAGCATCGCGCCGCCCATTGCTCCGTTCGCCAGCGTTTCAGGAGAGGTCCATCCCGTGAGATAGCTGCAGAGCCCGGTGTCTGTAAAATAGAGTTTGGGCGTCTTGACGATCCTGGAAGTGACATTGCGCGAATATGGTCTGAGCAGATACACGAGGCCAGACGTGCCGAGTATGCTGAGCCAGTCGCGCGCCGTGCTCGTGCCGATGCCTACGTCGCGCGCGAGTTCAGAAACGTTGAGGAGTTGTCCCGTCCGTGCGGCGGCAGCCTTGAGGAATGTGAGGAATCTGTCTTCGTCCGTGATGCGCGTGAGGTCGTGCACGTCCCGTTCCAGATAGGTGCGGACGTAAGAGCGGAAAAACGTCTCCCAGTTCTTTGCGCGCCCAGAGGCAAGCGCAGGGAAAGACCCTCTGTGGATGCGACGGTAAACTTCAGAAACGTTGCCAAAGGATGTCTGGGTGTCGATGGTGTCTGGAACGAGAAAGGCATCGTCACTGGTTCGTCCGCACTCCTCGCCCTGAGATATTCCGCCGAGGTCGAGGATGCCGATTCGTCCAGCAAGAGATTCGCTTGCGTCCCGCATCAGATGAAACTGCTGGGAGCCGGTGAACCAGAACTGTCCGCACATGTCCGGGTTTCGGTCTATTGCCATCTTGACAAGCGGCAGAATTTGAGGAGCATATTGCAATTCGTCAATGATGATTGGCAGGGGATAGGACTGGAGGAAAAGGGCAGGGTCTTTCCGCGCGAGGGCACGTATGTCAGGATCGTCAAGCGACACAAATGCCCGACCTTGTTCAGCGGCGTTTCGCAACAATGTCGTTTTCCCGACCTGCCGCGCGCCACAGACAAGGATGGCAGGGAATTGCTCAGACAATTCCTTGATGGTGGCCAATGCAGTTCTTTCTATGAATTTCATGGCCGTATTGTATCATATTCGCATGTCTTTTGCAACGGGTCCACTGGGCTATTTAACCGCGTCGATGTCAATTTGCCCAGTAAAATGCGAATCAATCCGCATGCTCACTCTTGCGGTGGTGGTTCCCGCCGACGAGGCGGTGCGATGATGCGCCGGGCGATTTACAGTCCGTCGAAGAACACCTTCTGTGGCGGGAACTTCTTGTCCTGGGCATTCGCGGGGCTGGCCCCCAAGTTTCCGCAGGGGAACGTGGCAGCCACGTCGCGGGCCTTGAGTTCGTTGCAGGCTTGCTGCTGAATGAGTTCATATGCCGCGACAACGGCCAGATCGTTCTTTTGTATGTGCAGTGTCGAGGCTCGGCGCACGACGCCGAGCGGTTTGATTATTATGCGGCGGCAAGGCGGCGGAAGTTCACCGAGGCCGCAGATCTGGGGGGCTTATTCGTGGAGAAAGCCAATGGCGATGCCGCAAAGAGACAATGCGATTGAGGAAATCAAGCGGCTATCGCCAGTTGAAGAGTTGAAAGGCTGAAAGGCTTTCCAACTCGGAACCTTTCAGTTTTTCACCCATATTTCGTTATTGACTTGCTGTGTATATTGTGGTACAATATGGGCATGTTTTCTTTTTACGAGACATCAGGCAGACTTCCTTTCAGGGTGGACAGGAATCTTGGCGTCGATCTGGTCGAGCAGATCGTGGGCGGTGTGTCTCTGGCCGTGGGGAGCGGTGCGATGGCGCATGGCGATTCGCTGCCCGGAATCCGCCGTCTTGCCAAGGAACTCTCCGTGAGCGAGATTGTCGTGCGGCGCGCGGTGAAGGAGCTGTGCCGCAGGGGAGTGCTTCAGGCGCGGACGCGCGTCGGCCTTACCGTGTGCGGCGGCGGCAAGAGGGCGTGGCGCGGCGTGGTTGCGGGAATCCGTCCGGTCCATGATTCCGGCATGTACTACGCCAACGTGCTTGAGGGTACCATCGCCTCGGAACTGATGAAGAACGGCTGGCTGTTCGCCAGGATGGAGTGGCCTGATGTGTCCGGTGGTACAGGCATGGACGCCGCAGGTCTACTGAAATGTCTCTCTCCGTCGTTGGTGGTGGCGCTGTTCCCGTCGCCGGCCATGCTCAATGCGCTTGATCGGTCGGGGTTACCGTTCATTCAGGTGTGGACGCGGAAGCGTTCGCACAAGGCTCGCATGTATGTACGGCCTTGCGCAGACGAGGCGCTCGAAAAACTGTCGAAGACATTTGCGGCGCATGGAGTCCGCAAGGTACTTTCAGTTTATTCAAATGTCAGCGGAATAGATTGCACTACGGCGTTGAAGAACGCCGGCTTTTCCGTCAAAAAGATGCATGTCGCTTCGCTGGCCGACTACGTGCAGCCAGAATGCGTACAGCGCGCCGCGCTTGAGACGTTCGACCGCATGCTTTCCAAGGGATCGATTGCCGCCGATGCGATTGTGTTCAACGACGACTACCTTACGGCTGGGGCATTGACTGCCTTTGAACGTCATGGTGTGCGGGTGCCGGAGGACATCCGCTTGGCAACTACATCCAATCGTGGTCTTGGTCCTGTCTATTTCAGGAAGCTCACGCGTATAGAGGTTGATCCGTTGCGTCATGGTCAGGAGATTGCAGAAAGCCTGCTGAAAATGCTTGATAGCAAGGAGTGTGCGCGGGAAATGTCCATCGCGGCAACTTTCGAAGAGGGCGAGACGGCATGAACGCGCACATTTACTTGAGTTTGAGGTGGCAATTAAAGAACAGCAAAGGAACAGGAGAAGCAAAATGAGTAAACTAATAATGATGACAGGCGCGGCGGCTTTGTTTGCCCCGCTAATGTCGTCTGCGGACGAATACCAGTTCATCATCAGAGGCGATCCAGTTGCTGCATCCACGGTGGACAGCAGTAAGACGGAAACGCCCGGCACGGCACTCGTGACGAGTTCGCGTACAACCCCGACGGTGGCGGTTTCGCTTGAGGCTCGTTACCGCACCACAGCCCCGACAGCAGGCATCAAGCTCCGTTCGGATGCGGCAAAAGGCATGATCATTTCGGTCAAGTAAGTTTCATCAATAAACAACCTGTAAAGAGAAAGAGAGCAAGAAAATGAACATTAAGCAGATCACAGTGGCCGCGCTTGCGGCGACGACAACTGCGACCCTCACGGCGGCAGTGCCTGAAGTAAGCGGCGCAGCAATGGTGCAGGCGATGGATCGCCTCGTCACCATAACCTATACCCTCGCTGACGCGCCAGCCGTCGTGACGCTGGATGTGCAGACGAACTACACCGAGAACGGCACGACGAAATGGGCGTCCATCGGCGGCGCGGCGGTCTGCAATGCGCAGGGCGACGTTTGGAAAAAAGTAGAGACGGGTAGCCGCACGATAACGTGGCGTCCCGATCTCTCGTGGCCAGATCACAAGATCGCGGACGGAGGCGCTCGTGCAGTCGTGACGGCGTGGGCGCTCGACAACACGCCCGACTACATGGTGGTGGACATCTCCGCCGCTGCGCAGCCGAACACGCAGAAGTACTATCCCTCCGCCGACTACCTGCCTGGCGGCATTCTCGGCAATGACGATTACCGCACCACGTCCATTGTGATGCGCAAGATCATGGCCAAGGACATCGAGTGGACGATGGGTTCGACGACGCTTGAGACGAACAACCGCAAGCCTCGCGAGACGACGCACAAGGTCACGCTCACGAACAACTACTATGTCGGCGTGTTCCCGGTAACACAGGCTCAGTGGGCGCTGATCCAGACGAGCCGTCCTACGCCTGCCCACTTTATCAATCCTGCCTACAGAGCCATGCGTCCTGTCGAGCAGGTGTCATACAACGAGATTCGCAATGCGGCCAACTCTGCTACGGCCAACACGGCCTATGATTGGCCCAATGATCCGAACCCCGGTTCCTTCCTCGGTCTGCTGCGGACGAAGACCGGCATCGACTTCGACCTTCCGAGCGAGGCGCAGTGGGAATTCGCCGCCCGCGCGGGCAACGGTGACACAAAGTGGGGTGACGGTTCGGCCATCCAGAATACGAACACGGATGACAACCTGAACTTGCTTGGGCGCTATTATGCGAACGGTGGCAAGCCGGGAAGCGGCGATCCTGATGTTGCATGCAGCGCGGACAACGCAACCGCGATTGTCGGCACATACAAGCCCAATTCTTGGGGGCTGTATGATACGGCAGGCAATGTGTGGGAATGGTGCCTTGACTGGCGTGAGGACGACATCACGTCTTACAACGGCAAGGTGAACATCAATCCGGCAGACCCCTCAAAGACATTGTCTGGAGCCGCCGGCTCTACACGCATTGGCAGGGGCGGTGCTTGGAATGGCGCATCCGGCTACTCTCGTCCAGCCTATCGTGACTCCGACAATCCGGCGAGCCAGAGCCTTATAGTCTATGGCTTCCGCGTTGTGTGCACCGCGGGATTGAACTAATCTGCTATGGTGTTATGATTGACCTTGTCGGCAGGATCTTGTTCGGATCTTGTCGGCAAGGTTGCCATGGCGCGCGGAGAACGAGATAGAGCGATGATGAAGAAGATGATGTTATTTAGTCTGCTGCTTGCCTGTGGTCTCACGGTGCTGGGCGGCAGAGCGGACGATATTTCCTCTGCGCGGATGCTGGCTGTCTATGAGGCAGTCAAGACTCCGTACAAGTATGGCATGGTCTTGACGCCTGATGCGGGGGAGATGTTCGACAGTCCATCCGTGTTTCGTCATGGCAATGCCTGGTATATGATGTTCATCCGCTTCGACGGCAAGGGTTACGAGACGCATCTGGCCAAGTCGGACGACCTGTTGTCGTGGAAGCGGCTTGGGCGAATCCTTGTGCGCGGCGCGAAGGGGCAATGGGATTCGGCGCAGGCAGACGGATGGCCCGCGCTCGTCGATACGCGTTGGGACGGGCCTAACACGCTAAACGCTTTTGACGGAAAGTACTGGATGATGTATCTTGGCGGCGCGGATGATGGTTACGAGACCGATCCTCTCTCTACTGGCGTTGCATGGACGGACGATCCCTCGGCAATTCGCGAGTGGACGCGCTACGATGGCAATCCGGTGTTATGTTCCTCGGACCAGGATGCGCGCGACTTCGAAAAGAAAACCATTTACAAGCATTTTACGGTGGATGATCCGTCGCGCTCATGCGGCGGACGGTTTGTGAACTTCTACAACGCCAAGCAGTGCGGGGTCTGGCGCGAGGTGATCGGCATGGTGGTATCCGATGACATGCTGCACTGGAAGAGGGTCGGCAACGGCCCCATGATCGAGAATGGCGCTGCAGATAAGCACGGGATCTCTGGCGACCCGATGATTCGTCGCATTGGGGACCTGTGGGTCATGTTCTATTTTGGCCATGCGTGGAAACCTGGCATCAAGGGTGCATTCGACACGTTTGCCTGTTCATGCGACCTGAAACACTGGACGAAATGGGAGGGCGAACCACTGGTGAAGACGTCAGAGGAGTACGATAGTGTCCATGCACACAAGCCATGGGTCCTGAAGCATGAAGGAGTAGTGTATCACTGGTATTGCGCCGTTGGAAAAATAAATGGGCGGGAGGTGCGCGGTATCGCCCTTGCCACGTCCGTGCCGAAAGCGGTTAGAGGTGATTGTCAATGAAGAGTCTTGTATCTGCATGCACCGTGATGTGCATGACAGCCATCTTGGCGTTTGTCTGTGTTCCTGCTTGGGCTGACGGCCGGACTATTCCCGAGAAGTTTGATTATTCCCTCCTTGACCGGGCTGAAGCGCGGGCAAGGGAACTTTGCTCCAGGATGACACTTGAGGAGAAGGCCGGCGAGCTGATGGTTTATGACTACAGATGTCTCGGGAAGGACTGCTGGCGCGACTACACCAACTTGGTGTGCCGGAACGAAATCGGAGCTATGATGCGCGTTATGAGCGCGAAGGATACCCGCCGGATGCAGGAGTTCAAGATGAAGCATTCCCGTCTCGGCATTCCGCTCATGATCCACGAGGACATCACGCATGGCTGGGTGACGACGCTTCCGATTGAGATCGCCATCGCCTGCACCTGGGATGACGCGGCCATCGAGAAGGCCGAGGCCGTTTCGGCGCGCGAAGCCGCCGCAATCGGCATTCAGCTCACATACGCCCCGCAGTGCGACGTGTCCGACGATCCGCGCTGGGGACGGATCGGCGGAACGCACGGCGAGGATCCCTATCTCTCCGCCCGCGTCGGCGCGGCGCGTGTTCGCGGATTCCAGGGCCGCACACTCGAGGAGCTCACGGACGGAGAGCATATTATCGCCTGTCCCAAGCACTTTGTCGGATATTCCTCACTTCAGGGCGGAAAAGACTATCGCCACAAGGACTTTTCGCGTCGCGAACTGCTTGAGACGCATCTGCCGCCGTTCAAGGCGACGGTCGACGCCGGGGCGCTTTCGATGATGAATGCATACACCGCCTGCGAGGGCGTGCCGTGCAACTTCAACCGCAATCTCCTGAAAGACATCCTCCGCGACCAGTGGGGCTTTCGCGGACAGCTTGTGACGGACTGGACGACACTGACCTTTTCCATCGACGAAGGGGCGGCAACTGATATCGACGACGCGGCAAGGCGCGGCCTTGAGGCAGGCGTGGACATGGATATGATCAGCCGCGCGTTCCTCGCCCTGCCGAAGCTCGTGCGCGAAGGGAAGGTCAGCGAGGCGGATGTCGATGTCGCCGTCGTCCGCTCGCTCGCGCTGAAATTCCTCATGGGACTCTTCGACGACCCATACCGCTTCTGCGATGTGGAGAAAGAGCGAAAGGCGTTGATGACGGAACGCAACAAGGCCGACGTGCTTGCGCTCACGCGGGAATCGCTCGTCCTTCTCAAGAACAACGGCGTTCTCCCTCTCGACGCTTCCAGGCGCGTCGGGCTTACCGGAACATGGACGGACGACATGGAAATCCTCCGCGGCGACATAGATAGGGACATGATGAACGGCGTCAGCACGGACATCGACCTTGGCACGTACACGAAGATCGACACGGTAAAGACCGCGATGGAGAAGCGCTGGGGCGCGAACCTCGACTGCGTGCCGATGAACATGTTCGACGTTGCGCGCGGTCTGGGCGGCGGCATGCCGCGCGCCGATACCGTGGTTCTCGCCATCGGCGAGCCGACCGACTACACGGGCGAACGCAGGGGACGTGCCCGCATCGAACTGCCGACCTCGGAACTTGAAAACCTTCGTGCGCTCAAGCGCGCCGGAAAGAAAATCGTCTCGGTCGTATTCGCGGGACGTCCCTTCGTCATGAACGAAATCGTATGGCTTTCGGACGCGGTAATCCTTGTGTGGTATCCAGGCGCGATGGGTGGGCAGGCCATAGCCGAGGTGCTTTGCGGCGATGTGAACCCTTCGGGCAAACTCTGCCAGTACGTTCCGTACGATGCCGGGCAGATTCCGATCTCCTACCGTGAGAAGCGCACGTTTATCAACTGTTCCTATGCAGACATCCCCTCAAAGCCGCTTTTCCCGTTCGGTTTCGGACTGAGCTATACCACGTTCGAGTACGGCAAGCCGAAGACTGACAAGATGGAATACGCGATTGGCGAGAAGGTGCGCGTCAGCGTCGACGTGAAGAATACCGGCAAGGTTGCCGGGCGCGAGGTCGTGCAGCTGTATGTGCGGGACGACGTTGCGAGCGTTCTGCCGCGCGAGCGCGAGCTTAAGGAGTTCTCTTCTGTCTGGCTTGAACCAGGCGAGAAGAATACTGTCGTGTTTACTCTGGATGACAACGCATTCGCCCTTTACGACAAGGATTTGAAGCGCCTTGTCGAGCCGGGGGCGTTCACCATCTATGTTGGACCGGATTCCACGACCATGAATGCGGTGAAGATTGCCTTTAAGGAAATTGAAAAATGAGTTGGCTGATGCTGAATTCAGTCATAACAAATAAGTGAAAGAAGGAAAAACGATGAATCAGAACAGAAGAGAGTTCTTGACTGGCACGGCGTGGATGGGCGTTGCGGCCATGGCGGCAGGATGCATGAGCAAAGGGTCTGCCGTGTGCGGCATTGGCGGCGGCACGGGGGGTGCGCCGATGCACGGTTTCCGCGTTGCTCCAATGAAGAAGGTACGAGTGGGGGTAATCGGAGTGGGTGACCGCGGCACTCCGGCTGTGCATCGCATCGCACAGATTCCGGGATGCGAGGTGACCGCCATATCTGACATTAACCCCGTGCGTCTTGACGCAATCCAGTCCTGGATGAAGGAACACGGCTATCCGGCGCCGAAGGAGTGGAGCCGCAATGGGAACGTGGATGCTTGGAAAGGCCTGTGCGATTCTGACGTGTGTGACGTTGTCTATTCCGTCACACCGCGTCCGCTCCACTGCCCGATAAACGTCTATGCCATGGATCACGGCAAGCACGTACTCCAAGAGGTGCCAGGCGCATTCTCTCTTGACGAGTGCTGGGAGACGGTAGAGGCCGCAGAGCGCAACCGCCGCCACTGCATGATGCTCGAGAACTGCACTTACGGCGAGGAGGAGATGCTTGCGTTCAATCTTATCAAGAAGGGCAAACTCGGCGAGATTGTTCAGGCGGAGGTCGGCTACCAGCACGACCAGCGTTCGCTTCAGTACAACCCGCACGACGGACGTTTCTGGCGTATCGACCGCCACATGAAGCACCACGGCAACTACTATCCGACGCATGGGCTTGTTCCGGCGGGGCGCTGCATGGACATCAACCGTGGCGACCGTTTTGAGTATCTCGTCTCGATGGAGACGAAGAGTGCTTCTTTCGAGGCGTTCGGTCGTGCGAATTTCCCGACGGACGACACCGTAATCGGCATTGACGGCAAGCCGTTCAACCGCCACACCGCGAAGATGGTGAAGGGCGACATAAACATGTGCCTCATGCATACTGCGATGGGCAAGACGCTTTCGCTCATTCACAATGTCTGCACACCGCGTCCATACGACAGAGGAAACCTCTTCATGGGCACGAAGGGTATCTACCGTAGCTATCCGTCGCTTCTGATGGCATGGGAGGAGAAGGTGGGCGACGGCGGAGCGCACAAATACTTTGACGACGCCAAGGCGCAGAAGATACGGGAGGAGTTCAAGCACCCGTTCTGGAAGGTGGCGGGTGAAATCGCGAAGAAGGTCGGCGGGCATGGCGGTATGGATTTCGTGATGGACCTTCGCTGGGCGTACTGCCTTCAGAACGGCCTGCCGCTTGACACGGACGTGTACGACCTTGCGACCTATTCCTCAATCGTGGAGCTGTCGGAGCGGAGCGTCAATGCTCATTCTGCGGCGATTGACTTCCCAGACTACACGCGAGGCGGATGGAAGACGGCGAAGCCGTTTACTGTGGACGAGATTGACATGGGCAAGTTCGATTTCAAGCATGGTGTCAAAAACGACGCCGATGCACAGACAACTTGATAATCAGGCGCGTCAAGGTGGAACACAAATGAACATAGTAAAGACCATTCCACAGGCAGGGAGACCCGTTCTCCCCGCCTGCGAGAAAGGAGATGCTGCATGGTAGGTATGACAGCGATGGCACTGGTGGCGACGTTGCCCATTCTCGGCTGGTGGGGCATTCCGGAAGACAAGGCGACGGTTGAGCGCTACCAAGAAGCGCGACAGGCCGGCTTCACCGTCCTCATGCAGGGCGCATCAAGTCCAGAAAAGATTTATGAACTTCTTGAAAGGGCCCAAAGTGCAGGCATCAAGCTGTCTGTGTTCTTCCCAGAAATCGGGCGGGACAACATGGAAGAAGCGATAGTAAAGCTCAAGAACCATCCTGCGCTTTTCATGTGGCATTTGAAGGACGAGCCGAAATATGAGGATTTCGAGAAGGTTGCCAAGACGATCCGCCGCATTGACGCCGTTGACGGGCGGCATCCCTGCTACGTGAACCATATCGCCAATGCGAGCGTTTCGATGGGCGTTCCCGACTATGCCGCCTACATGGAACGTATGTTGCGCGAATTCAAGCCAAAGCTCATCAGTGCCGATTTCTATCCCTGCCGGTTGGCCGATACGGCGCGTGCCGTCCCGTACCGGGATATCGGCAACGAGGTCTATGTGAGTCCAAATTGGTACCGTCAGCTGGAGTATCTTTCCGGTTTGGCGCGGCGGGAGAAACTTCCGTTGGCGCTTTTCGCCTGTGATGTTGCGCATAATGTAATTGACTACGTGTATCCCGTTCCGACGGTTGCGATGTTGCGGCTCCAGATGTACTCCAACCTTGCCTACGGCGCACGGATGCTCCAGTACTTCACCTATTGGAATCCGAATTCTAAGACGCCGCTGAAGTTTCATGAATCAATCATCAGGGAAGATGGCACGCGCAGTCCGGTCTATGACCGCGTCCGGCAGGTGAACCGGGAGCTTCAGGCGCGGGCTTTCGTATTCATGGATTCGGAACTTGTTTCCGTTGAACATACAGGTGCCGAGATTCCGACCGGAACGCGGCGGCTGGAGAAACTGCCGTCCTACGTCAAGTCGCTGACGACGCCTGACGGCGGCGCGGTCGTAGCCCAATTTTCAGGATCGAAGTTTGACGCACTTGTCATCGTCAATCGGAGCCCTGTTCGGGAGATGCAGCTGAACATCGCCCTTGATCCGTCTGTCGTTCGGATTCTTGAAGACGGTACCAAGGTTCCGGCGTTGGCGTACGGCGGCACCTATTCAGTCTCGCCAGGAGCGGCAGAGATATTTGTGATGAGGCACTAAGGCGGGAATCGCAGGAGCTTTCAACTAATATCAATCAAAGAAAGGGGATTCACGCAATGAGAAAAGCAGTTTTTTCAGTTTTCGCCGTATCTTTCGCCTTGGCGGCCGGGGCGGAGTTTTCCGCCGGATTCGCCCGCGTGGAAATCAATCCGCCAATGGGGTCGAACATTCCGGGCTATTTCGAAGACCGCCGTGTGAACGGCGTGCTGGACGACTTGGAGGCCAATGCCGTAGCGCTCTCGGACGGCACGAACGCCGCCGTGCTTGTGTCGTTCGACTTGGTTGAGATCAAGGGGCTTTCCACCGCATGGCGACATCATGCCGCCGCCGCGACCGGTCTGCCGCCGGAAGCCTTCTATTTCGCCTGTACGCATACGCACACGGGCGGGAACGTCGGACGGGCGGTGGATTCCTACGAGATCAGTTTCGACAGTGACCCTGAATACGACAAGGCGCTGGAAGGCAAGGTCGTTGATGTCTGCCGGGCGGCGTTGGCCGACCTGAAGCCCGCGCAGCTGCTGATGGGCCGAACTTCCTGTCAGGGCGCATCATTCATCCGCCGCTATCGCATGAAGGATGGAAGCGTCACTACTAATCCCGGTGTTGGCAATCCAGATATCGTCGCGCCCGTAGGACAGACCGACGACGAGGTTCAGGTTGTGCGGCTGGTGCGTACGGGCGCGCCCGAGATACTGCTTGTCAATTTCCAGACGCATCCTGACGTCATAGGCGGCACCCGCATTTCCGCCGATTGGCCCGGCTTTACGCGACGTACGCTGGAAAAGGCCCTTGGCGACGGGACGAAATGCATCTTCTTCAACGGTGCGCAGGGCGACAGCAACCATATCAACGTTCATCCGGAGCCGGGGCGTGAAACCAACGGGCGCTACGAGCATGCGCGGCAGATGGGGCGCATGGTGGCAGGCGCCGTTCTGGGCGTCTACGGCTTTTGCGTGCCGACGCCTGCGGGTAGGATACGTTGCGCCGTAAAGGACGTGTCTATGCCGCTCAGGAAACGTTCCGCCGAAGATCTTCCGGCGGCACGGGCAGACTGGGCTCTCTACTGTGCGGGACGCGCGAACGAAATCAAGGGACACCGTTTTCGGCTTGTGGAGGCGGCGCGGATAGTGCGGCTCGAAAAGGAACCTGACGAGATTCCGTTCCCCGTGTCGGCGATTGCCGTGGGCGATGCGCTTTGCTTCACGGGTCTGCCATGCGAACCGTTCACGGAGTTGGGGCGCGTGGTGAAAAAGGTGTCGCCTTTCCGAATGACGTTCTACACATGCTTGACAAACGGCTCATACGGATATCTGCCGACAGCCGAGGGGTGCGGCGGCGAATCGTACGAGTCCACTTCCACGATATTCGATCCGTCGGCGGCTGGGCGAGTTGTTCGGGCCCAGATAGGGATCCTTCGCGCATTGTAGATGGTGTAGTGTCCGTTCATCTGTCTTGGTGTCTCACAGGCTCAATATAGTCCGCGCCGTACCGATGCTGCTGCTGCGCGCGGGGAGAATGGGGCGGGTTCGATTTCATCCTCCGAGATTGGGTGGGCAACGGCTGCTGAATACTACGAGTATTCATACGAAGGCGGTTTCTATCATACGGACAAGTGGCTTTACGATAAGCTTTATGGAGAAGAGTACTGGGTGCCAGCCCAGGGCAGTTATGAATTCCCGGATCACTACCGGGTTGGCGGCATATTCCTTGCGTCGGCTACGTGGGGCTGGTGGACGGGCGTCGCCGATAGGGATGCCGATGTAGGCGACAACGATGGTCACTGCGATGTTTATGAGTTCTGGAAGAAAGGCTGCGACTTCTGTTCGAAGGCTGGCAGTTTCTGGTATGGGAACAGCTACTACAACTACCATCCGCAATGCACGAACATCACGGTTCTGCAGTCCATTGAACTTGGCTGGACCTCCATGACCACGCCGCTGCCGGAACTACCTGCGGATGCAGCGCCGGAGCGGATCTTTTCGCTGCTGGCAGGCTCAGCAGACAGTGGCTTGGCTGAGAACATCACCAATGTGGAAGCATATTCCACCTATCGGGACTGGGCGCAGACCGTGAAGGCGGATGGCGGCACGGAACCTGTCGGTGCGCAGTCCGTCCGCGAATCTCCCATGGCATGGATGTCGTTCGCGCTGGGTTCGGATGAGCTTATGGAAGCCGGGCTCGAAAGCAACGATGTGCATATAGTCAGGTTTGCGCCGGCGGGCGGCGGCAATGCCGGGCTTTTCTCCCTTGAAGTGGCAATTGACGGCGTGTCGGTGGGGTCGTCGGCTGCCGTGCCGCAAAAGACGCTCAGCGAGAATCTGGCAAGGATCCTCAAGGTCGAAGGCTCGGAAACAATCGCTCCGTCTGGGTTCGATTCGGACGGGATAGACATCTGTATCCTGCCGCCCGCCAATGGTAAGGCGCGCATAGAAACATCTTCTCCCAGCGGCGTGGGCAGCGCTTTCTTTTTCCGCGTCAAGATAGAATAGACCTTGATGGGTATGGTATAATACGCCGCTCTATGGAAGAATCAGCTTTATCCAACGTCCGCAACATCGGCATCGTCGCCCATATTGACGCAGGAAAGACGACGACGACCGAGCGCATCCTATTCTACACCGGGAAGATCCACAAGCACGGAGATGTGCATGACGGCAACACCACGACCGACTTCATGGTGCAGGAGCGGGAGCGCGGCATCACCATCCAGTCCGCCGCCATCTCCTGCGAGTGGAAGGGGCATGCGATCAACATCATCGATACGCCCGGACACGTCGATTTCACGATGGAGGTTGAGCGTTCGCTCCGCGTTCTTGACGGCGCGGTGTGCGTGTTCTGCGCGGTAGGTGGCGTGCAGCCGCAGTCCGAGACGGTGTGGCGCCAGGCAGACCGCTACGGAGTGCCGCGCGTTGCGTTTGTCAACAAGATGGACCGCATGGGCGCGAACTTCGGGCGTGTGGTGGACGAGCTGCGCGAGAAGCTGAAGGCGAACGCCGTCCCCGTTGAGCTGCCGATCGGCAAGGAGGAGGGCTTCATAGGCGTGATCGACCTCATCGAGATGAAGGGAATCGTCTATGACGAGGCGACGGACGGCAAGAACTTCACCGTGGGCGACGTTCCGGCAGAGCTGAAGGACGACGCCGAGCTTGCGCGCGCCGAGCTGTGCGAGAAGGTGGCCGATCTCGACGAAGGCGTGATGGAGGCGTATCTCGAAAAAGGGGACCTCACGGCAGACGAGCTGAAGGGCGCAATCCGCCGCCTTGTTGTGGCGAACCAGATGGTGCCGGTGCTCTGCGGCACGTCGCTGCGCGACAAGGGCGTTCAGCCGCTTCTGGATGCGGTTGCGTGGTATCTGCCAAGCCCGAAGGACCGTCCGCCCGTGGCGGCGACGGATCTGAAGAGCGGCGAGCCGGTGACGCGCGAGCAGAGGGACGGGGAGCTGCTTACGTCGCTCGTGTTCAAGATCGCGACCGATCCGTTCGTGGGGCGGCTGTTCTTCGTGCGCGTCTATGGCGGTGTTTTGAAGAAGGGCGCGAACGTGTTCAATCCGCGTACGCGGAAGCGCGAGCGTGTGATGAAGATCGTGCGCCTCTTTGCGGATGACCAGATCGAGGTGGATAGCCTCTCCGCCGGCGACATCGGCGCGCTGGTGGGGCTCAAGGAGGCGACCACGGGCGATACGCTCTGCGCGGAGATGAAGCCGTGCTACCTTGAGCGCATCACCGCGCCTCAGCCGGTGATGTTCCTCGCCATCGAACCGAAGTCCGGCGCAGACAAGGACAAGCTCGTCGATTCCATGAAGGCGTTGGCGGCGGAAGACCCCACCTGCCAGTTCCGCGAGGACGAGGAGACGGGGCAGACGATTCTGTCGGGCATGGGCGAACTGCATCTGGAGATTCTGGTGGATCGCCTGAAGCGCGAGTTCAAGGTGGCGGCAAACGTCGGCAAGCCGATGGTCTCCTATGCCGAGACGGTCACGCAGGCGGCGGTGAAGCCATTCACGTTCGACCGCGAGATCGGCGGCAAGCGGCATGCCGTAACGCTGACGGTGGAGGTGAAGCCGCTGGAGCGCGGCGCGGGACGCAAGGTGTCGCTTGCGCGCGACGTGAAGAACGCCCTGCCCGATCCGCGGCTGGCGGAGACGCTGGAGCAGGGGCTTTTGGACGGCGTGATGACGGGTGTGCTCGCCCGCTATCCGATGACCGACATGGAGGCCTCCATTTCCGGGATAGAGCTGGTCGATCCCGAAATCTCCGACGAGATTGCGCTGCGCGGCGCGGCGGTGATGGGGTTCCGCGAATGTGCGTTGGCGGCGGCGCCGGAATTTCTGGAGCCGATCATGAAGCTGGAGATCACAACGCCGCCCGAATCGGTGGGCGAGGTGCTGGGCGATCTCAACATGCGGCGCGGCACTGTTCTCGACATGGCGCAGCGCGACGACATGCAGGTGGTCCATGCGCGCGTGCCGATGGCGCAGATGTTCGGCTACGCGACGGCGATCCGTTCGCTCACCAAGGGGCGTGCATCCTATTCGATGGAGCCGAGCGATTTTGCGCTCGTCTCGAAGAGTGTGCGGGAACATCTCCTGTCGCTGTGATGGTTTGAATGTGCTATAATTAGTCGGCGTGAACAGGATACTTGTCATAGCAGGGGCCGGAATCTACCCTGAACTGGTGGTGCGCGGCGCGAAGGCGGCGGGAGTGGAGCGTGTTGACGTGCTTGCGGTGCGAGGCTCTGCAAGCTGGGCTACGCGGCGGGCTGGCGATGGCGTAAAGATGTTTGGCGTTGGCGAAATCATCGCCGCCATTCGTTGGATCGCCGGGCAGCGGTATGATGGGGCGATATTGGCCGGGCAGATCAATCCGCTGTCCCTTTTCCGCACGCGGTTTGACGATGAGGTCAAGGCTTGGCTGAGGTCAATGCCATGCAAGAACGCGCACACGATCTACGGCAAGCTTGTGGAGGAGATGGAGAAGGCCGGGGTGAGGATCCTGCCCGCCACATCCTACATGGATGGCTGCCTGCCGGGTGAAGGGGTGCTGACAACGCGCGCTCCAGATGCGCGTGAGCAGAAGGATATTGAGTATGGCGCCGTCATCGTCCGCGATATGGGGCGGCATGACGTTGGGCAGACCGTTCTTGTCAAGGAAGGCATGGTTCTTGCGGTTGAGGCTTTCGAGGGCACGAACGCGGCCATCAAGCGCGGCGGCAAGTTGGGCGGGCGTGGCGCAGTGATCTTCAAGGGTGCGCGCGAAGGGCACGACATGCGCTTCGACGTTCCCGTGATGGGGCTCAAGACGGTCAAGACGATGAAGAGCGCGGGCGTGACCGCATTGGCGTTCCAGGCCAAGCGGCAGATTGTGCTTGATATGGAGGCGGTAGTTTCTTACGCAAACAGGCATGGCATAGCGCTTGTCGGAATGAAGACCGATCTTCCTCCTGCCCCCACCAGACCGTAGGTCGGCGGCGCACAGCGCAGATTGCGGTTGCGTGCGGGGGCGGAAACGGCCGCCTCAAGAGGGCGTGGCTGTGGTATAATACGCGGCGATTATGAAAACATTTTCTGATCCCAGGCAACTCCAGAAGTGGTGCGCCGCACGGCGCGCCGCTGGAGCGAAGATTGCGCTCGTCCCAACGATGGGCGCACTTCACGAAGGCCATCTCTCTCTCATTGCCGCCGCCAAGGCGCGCGGCGTGGACGAGATCGTCGTTTCCGTATTTGTGAACCCAACGCAGTTCGGCCCCAAAGAGGACTATGCCGAGTATCCGCGCGACCATCGCGCCGATGCCGCAAAATGCCGTCGCGCCGGCGCTACCGCAATCTTCTTCCCGACGCCTGACAACATGTACGCCCCAGACCATTCCGTCTGGGTGGTGGAGGACGGTGCGCTTTCGGACTGTCTCTGCGGTGCGCGCCGGCCGGGACATTTTCGTGGCGTCTGCACCGTGGTTGCCAAGCTGTTCAACCTTGTGCATCCGCAGGTCGCCGTATTCGGGCAGAAGGATTTCCAGCAGGCGACCATCATCAAGCGTATGGTGCGCGACCTCAATTTCGATATCGACATCGTCGTCGCCCCGATTGTGCGCGAGCAGTCTGGCCTCGCCCGCTCGTCACGCAATGCCTATCTTTCCGGTCCGGAGCGCGAGAACGCCCTTGCCCTTTCGCGGTCTCTTGCTGCGCTGAAGGAAGGGCCGTGGCCGGCACAGAAGAGGCGTACCGGGAAGTATCTCGCAGCGCACGGACTCAAGGTGGATTACGTGGAGGCTGTCTATGCAGATACGCTCAAGCCGGCAAGTGCAATCAAGAAGGGTGTTGCGGTGCTTCTCGCCGTCTATGACGGCAGAACGCGTCTCATCGACAACAGGGTGTTCAGGTGATGCGCATGAAGACACGTGAGATTGAACGGCTGGCGTGGGGGACTGATGCGGGTTTCTACCGCCTGCTCCCCAGCGAAGTGCTTATGCCGGCGGACGAGGCGGATGTGCGCAGCATACTTGCCCGTGCCCGGACGGAGAAGAAGCCGATCACGTTCCGCGCTGCAGGCACGTCGCTTTCGGGGCAGGCGATCACCGATTCGCTGCTGGTCGTCTGCGGCAAGAAGTGGGAGCGGCACAAGGTCTTGGATGGCGGTGAGCGCATTCGCATACAGCCTGGCGTAGTGGGCGGCAGGGTGAACGAGATCCTCCGTCCGTACGGGCGACGCTTCACCCCAGATCCCGCATCGGTGAACAGCGCAATGGTGGGCGGCATTGTGATGAACAACGCATCTGGCATGAGCTGCGGCACGCACTCCAACAGCTATCGGATGCTGGAGTCTGTGCGGATAATCCTTGCTGACGGCACGGTGCTCGATACGGGCGATGCTTCCTCGCGCAAGGAGTTCGCCGCATCCCATCCCGATTTCATCAGGCGGATTGAGGAGCTGCGTGACCGTACGCGCGCAGACGCCACGCTCGCCGAGCGCATTCGCCGCAAGTATTCGATCAAGAACGTGACGGGCCTTACCATACTTCCGTTCGTTGAGTTTGACGATCCGTTCGACATCATCGCCCATCTGATTCCTGGCAGCGAGGGGACGCTTGCGTTCCTTTCGGAGATTGTGTTTCGCACGGGGAAGATTGCGCCTCTCACGGAGTCCGCGCTGCTGCTTTTCCCGACAGCACGGGCCGCGTGCGAGGCGGTTGCCGCGCTGAAGAAGACGGGCGCCGCCGTAGCTGCCGAGTTCTTCGACAGGCGCGCCATGCACGTGGTGGAGAAGGATTTCCCCGAACTCTCCGATCTTCCGGCGGAGGCTGGCGCACTGCTTGTGAAGACCGAGGCCGGCGATGCGGCGGAGCTGGAGGAGCGCCGCGCACGGATCATGGAGGCGCTGAAGCCGTTTCCGCTTGCAGCACCGGCCGCGTTTACTGCAGATCCGGCGAAGGTTGCCCGCTATTGGGCGATGCGCAGCGGCATATTCCCGGCGGTCGGCGGTGCGCGTGAGATCGGCACCACATGTCTCATCGAGGATGTGGCCGTGCCGATTGACCGCCTGGCCGAGGCGACGGGCGATCTGCAGAAGCTTTTCATCGGCCACAATTATCCCGACGCCGTCATCTACGGTCACGCACTCGACGGCAACTGGCACTTCATCCTCAACCAGCGGTTCGATACGCCAGAGGCGGTGGCGCAGTACGATGGCATGATGCGTGACGTGATTGCGCTCGTGACGGAGAAGTACGGCGGTTCTCTCAAGGCCGAGCATGGCACGGGCCGCAACATGGCGCCGTTCGTGCGTCGCGAATGGGGTGATGAGGCCTACGCGCTGATGAAGGACGTGAAAGCGCTTTTCGACCCGCATGGGATCCTCAACCCTGGCGTAATCTTCAACGAAGATGAAGGGTCGTATGTGCGCAACCTAAAGCCGCTGCCTCGCCTCAATCCGCTTGTGGACCGCTGCATAGAGTGCGGCTTCTGCGAAGTGAAGTGCGTTGCGCACGGCTATGCGCTTTCGTCGCGCCAGAGAATCGTCGTGCAGCGCGAGATCGCGCGGCTTGCTGAACTTGGCAAGACCGATGCATCCGCACGCAGTGCGGCCAAACGCCTGATCCGCGAGTTCCGTCGCGTGGGCAGGGATCTGTGCGCCGGTGACGGACTGTGCTCCACGGCGTGTCCGGTTGGCATAAATACCGGCGAGCTGATACATGTGATCCGTGGGCGTGAGATGCCGCTCCTGTCGCGTGGGGTGGCGGCGTTTGCAGCCGGCCATCTCAACCTTGTGGCGGGTGGCGCAGGCGCGATGCTTGGCCTGGCGGCGCTTGGGAGGTGCGTGCTTGGCGAGGGCCTGATGGCGGTGATATGCAGGGCGCTCCACAAGGGATCGTTCGGGCTGATTCCGCTCTGGACACCGGCGACGCCGGGCGTGGTGAGCATGAAGCGGATGCGTGAGCAGGGCGCTTATGCCGCTGCGCCATTCGGGAAGAAGTCCGGGAAAGTCGTCTATTTCCCGTCGTGCATCAACCAGCGCATGGGAGCGGTGCAGGGTGAACGTCCGCTTGTGGTGGAGACCGTCGAGCTGCTTGGCAAGGCAGGCTACGAAGTCGTGTTCCCGGAAGGGATGGCCAATCTGTGCTGCGGCACGATATGGGAATCGAAGGGAATGCCTGATGCGGCAGACCGCAAGACGGCGGAGCTGGAGACCGCGCTCAGGGCGGCGTCTGAGAACGGGCGCTGGCCGGTTATGTGCGACCAGAGTCCATGCCTGCACAGGATGCGCGAGAAGATTGCGGACCTGAAGCTTTATGAGCCTGCGGAGTTCATCGAGAAGTTTGTGCTGGACAAGGTGCGCATCACGCCGATTGACGAGCCAGTGGCGGTTCACATAACCTGCTCCACGCGACGGATGGGATTGGCGGATGTGGTGGTGCGCGTGGCGCGCGCATGCGCGAAGAGCGTGCTGCTGCCCGACGAGATCGGCTGCTGCGCCTTCGCGGGCGACAAGGGCTTTACGCATCCGGAGCTGAATGCATGGGCGTTGCGCAAGCTTCGCGGGCAGATCGAAAAGGCCGGAGTAAAGCATGGCTACAGCAATTCGCGCACCTGCGAGATCGGTCTCGCAACGCATTCCGGCGTGCCCTACTCCAGCATCGTAAGCCTGGTGAACCGAGTGTCCCAGCCGATCAGATGACCCGATGCGCAAAATCCCAGAACAGGAGTGAACATGGATTTCAGGCCTAATGATTACACGAGGGTTGTGTTCGATTCCCGCAAGGTGACGCCGGGATGCCTTTTTGCGGCATTGCCAGGCGCTACGGTTGACGGACATGCATTTGTCAGGCAGGCGTTTGACAAGGGTGCGAAGGGGCTGCTCGTGCGGACTGACCGCGCGCAAGGGTTTACGGGGCCGGAAGCGGCGGCGCTTATCCCCGTGCCGGATGTAAAGGCGTCCCTCACGGATACTGCGCGGGAATACCGCAGGTCGCTCAGGGCCAAAGTCATTGGCGTGACGGGCAGCGCGGGCAAGACCACCGTCAAGGAGTTCACGGCGGCGTTTCTGCGGCAGAAGGGCGTGACGCATGCCACGTCTGGCAACTACAACAACGACCTTGGCCTTCCGATTACGATATTGGAATGTCCGGCAGACGCGGATTTCCTTGTTGTGGAGATGGGCACCAACCACCCCGGAGAAATCGCGCACCTCGTTGGCATAGCGCAGCCTGATGCCGGAATCATTTCGTCAATCGGCACCGCACACATAGAGTTCTTCAAGACGCAGGACGGAATCGCCGAAGAGAAGGGCACGCTGTTCCGCGTTTTGCCGCCAGATGGTTTTGCCGTTGTGGGAACTAACAATGACCGCTTTGAAATGCTGAAGCGCATGTGCCGCTGCCGCGTTGTCGCGGTTGATGGCCTTGCTCCGTTCGAGTGTCCGCTCGTTGGCGAATACAACAGATGGAACATGGCGCTCGCTTGGAACTGCGCAAAGGAGTTTGGCGTGACGGCGGCAATGGCGCAGGTCGCGCTTGCGGATTTCGCGCTCCCTGGCGACAGATGGCGCAAGAGCGAGCGTGATGGCGTTACTTTCATTTCAGACTGCTACAACGCCAACCCCACCTCAATGATTGCGGCATTGAAGACCTTTGCCGCCGAACCGTGCTCCGGGCGGCGCGTTGCGGTACTGGGCGACATGTTTGAGCTGGGCGCGGAAAGCGCGCGTCTCCACGGCGAGGTGAAGCGCGAGGCTGAGGGGCTGCACCTTGACAAGGTCATATATGTGGGCGAGAACTTTGGCGGCGTTTCGCGCGATGAGGCGAAGGCGGCGCTGTTTGCATACGTAAAGCCTGGCGATGCGGTGCTGCTGAAGGCATCGCATGGCATGGCGTTCAGCCGCATCCTTGAACCATGAATGCGGTTGTGCTCGGCAATGGAAGAAGCGGCAAGGCCGCAGCGGAACTGCTTCGCCGCGAGGGTGCCCGCGCAACTGTTCTTGACGGTGGCGATGCCTGGCCGGAAGGGCCGTTGGACATCTGCGTGACGAGTCCCGGCGTTCCGCTTGACCATCCTTGGCAGAAAGCCGCGCGAGCCGCCGGTGTGCCGGTGGTTTCGGAGCTCCAGCTTGGCGTTGAGCGGTTTCGTGCCGCAGGCGGCAAAATGCTGGCTGTGACAGGCAGCAAGGGCAAAAGCTCTGTGGTGAAACTTGTCGCCGATGCTGTTGGCGGCGTTCCATGCGGCAACTACGGAACGCCTGTATGCGAAATTGCGCTTCAGCCGCAACCTTGGGCGGTTGTCGAGGTCAGCAGTTTCCAGATGGAGACGACCGTTCTTTCGCCGGACACCTTCGTGGCGGCGGCGGTGCTGAACCTTCAGGAAGATCATCTTGATCGGCATGGGACGGTAAAGGTCTATCATGCGCTTAAGCGCAGGCTCCTTGATTTCGCAACGGTGAAGATTATGGGGACAGACCATGAAACTAATTCCGGAGACGCCGCGCTGCTTGAAGGCAGCTATTTCGACAACCCTGTTCTTCTCGACAACGCGCTTTGCGCAATACGGCTCATGCGTGCGGCTGGGCTTTCTGATGATGCTATCCGCGCGGCGTTTGCGCGGTTTGAACCGCTTCCCCACCGAATGCAGACGGTGGGCGTCATTGGGGGCGTCTTATGGATTGACGATTCCAAGGCGACGAGCATTGCGGCGTTGGCTGCAGGCGTTACGATGGCGGCTTCGCGTTTTGCAGGGCCTGACAACAGGATTCATCTGATTGCGGGGGGGCTCCCGAAAGGCGACGACCCGAGGTTGGCGCGAGAGTGTCTGGACAAGTGGGTGGGAAAGGTTCACCTCATTGGGCAGTGCGCATCGCAGTTTGAGGCTGCGTGGCATGATGTTGTGCCGTGTGAGATATGCGGAACGCTTGAACAGGCGGTAAAGTCTGCTGCCGCCTCTGCAGCGGATGGCGATTGTGTGCTTCTCTCTCCCGGAACGGCAAGTTTCGACCAGTTCAAGAGCTATGGAGAGCGTGGCAATGCATTTTGCAGATGTGTGCTGAATCGGCAATGATCGCCTTGAAAGCATGCTGAAGGTGCTGCAGATGTGCGTCAGGGGGCAGAGGCGCTTTCCGCTGTTGCGACGCAACGAACACTTCACGTGGCAACTTATGATATAATTTCAAGCTCATGAAGATCATCTTTGCGATAGATTCATTCAAGGGAAGCCTCTCGTCGATTGAGGCCGGGAACGCTGCTGCCGAGGGTGCGCGGCGTGTGTTCCCTGATGCGGAATGCGTGGTGCGTCCGCTCGCCGATGGCGGCGAGGGTACGGTGGAGGCGCTTGCCGCCGGTCTTGGCGGCGAGCTGCGCAGGGTTCAGGTGACGGGTCCGGCAGAAAAGCCGACGCTCGCCACGTATGGCGTTGTCGGAACGATGGCGATCATGGAGATGGCGCAGGCTTCCGGCATCACGCTCGTTTCGGGCGCGGACAAAAATCCGCTCCGCACCACGACGTTCGGCGTAGGCGAGATGATCAAGGACGCCATTGCGCATGGATGCCGCCGTTTCGTCGTTGGCATAGGCGGCAGCGCCACGAACGATGGCGGAGCGGGAATGCTTCAGGCGCTTGGTTTCGGTCTCCTTGATCGTGACGGCAACGACATCCCGCGCGGAGGAGGGGGCCTTGCGTCGCTTGACAGGATTGAGCGCGGCGCAGCGATGCCGGAGCTGAAGGAATGCACGTTCCGCATTGCCTGCGACGTCACCAATCCGCTTTGCGGCGAGAAGGGCGCCAGCGCAGTGTTCGGTCCGCAGAAGGGAGCGACGCCGGAGATGGTCGCCACGCTTGATGCGGCGCTCGCGCATTTTGCCGATGTCGCCAGGGGCGATCCTTGTTTTCCCGGCGCAGGGGCGGCGGGAGGACTTGGCTTTGCGTTCAGGGAGTTTCTCGGCGGCGAGCTGAAGAGCGGCGTTGAGATCGTTCTGGAGGAGACGCGATTCGACGATGCGGTACGCGATGCGGATATCGTCGTGACCGGCGAGGGGCGGCTTGATGCGCAGACGGTCATGGGCAAGGCTCCAATCGGCGTTGCGCGCGCGGCAAAGCGGTTTGGCAAGAAGGTGATTGCGTTCTCCGGCTGCGTCACGCCCGATGCGGGAGCGGTTAACGCACATGGGATAGATGCGTTCTTCCCGATTCTGCGGCAGGTCGTGCCGCTTGAAGAGGCGATTGAAAAAGGCAATGCAGCGGCCAATCTCGCCGCCACAGCGGAGCAGGTGTTCAGATGTTTTCGACTTGGGGTGCATTGACGGGGCTTGCGATTGCGATCATCCTGATCGTGAGGAAGGCGACGCCGGCGTACGCGCTGGTGCTTGGCGCGCTTGCAGGAGGGCTTCTCGGCGGCGGCGGACTGCCAGATACCGTGAAGGCGATGATTTCCGGCTCGCAGTCCATGATGCCGAGCGTTCTGCGCATTCTTACGTCTGGCGTGCTTGCGGGTGCGCTCGTCAAGACTGGTAGCGCGGAGAAGATAGCGGACGCGATCATCCGCGCGCTTGGGACGCGTTTCGCGCTTGCGGCCATCGCGCTCGCCACGCTTATCGTGACGGCGGTTGGCGTGTTCGTTGATATTGCCGTCATAACGGTTGCCCCTGTCGCACTCGCTGTAGGGCGTCGTGCCGGGATTCCCGTGCCTGCGCTTCTGCTGGCGATGGTCGGCGGCGGAAAGGCGGGCAACGTGATCTCCCCGAATCCGAACACGATTGCGGCTGCGGATGCGTTTGGCGTTGACCTCACCGCGCTCATGATGAAGAATATCGTACCGGCAATCTGCGCACTTGCCGTCACCATTCTGCTCTCAACGCTGTTGGCGAAAAAGCGGCTTCTTGGCGGCGAACCGCCGTCAGCCGCCGACACCTCGGATAGCGGTTCTGCGCTTCCGCCGCTCTGGTCTGCCGTGGCTGGCCCGGTCGTGGTCGTGGCGTTGCTTGCGCTCCGCCCGATCTGTGGGCTTGCGGTTGATCCGCTTGTCGCCCTGCCGGCGGGCGGCATCGTCGCCATCCTTGCATGCGGACGCTGGCGGCAGACCGCGTCCTACTGCGAATACGGCCTATCCAAGGTGGTTGGCGTATCGATCCTGCTCATTGGCACCGGCGCGGTCGCTGGCATAGTGAAAGGATCTGGCCTCAATGCAGACATGATTTCGATCCTGAATGCCTGCCACCTTCCGGCGTTTGCGCTCGCGCCGCTATCCAGCGTGCTGCTCTCCGGCGCAACGGCCTCGACAACGGCTGGCGTGACCATAGCGGCGCAGACCTTCTCCGGCACGCTTGTCGGCGCTGGTGTACCCGCGCTTTCGGCGGCGGCGATGCTTCATGCGGGCGGCACGATATTCGACGCACTTCCGCACGGAAGCTTTTTCCATGCGACAGCTGGTGCGGTTGGCATGGGGGTGAAGGATCGCCTTAAGCTGTTCCCGTTCGGAACGCTCGTTGGCGCGACTTCAACCATCACGTCAGCCATCGTATATCTTCTCGGCTTTTAGTTCAGTATAGGTTTACGCGTCTCTTCGCGTATGCGGCGAGCGGACGCTTCCATTCCGCCGGATCGAACGATTCGCCGCCCATCAGCTTGACGAGCCATTCGCGACGTTCGCCTTCCGCTATCTGCTTCGGCCAGCGTTTGCGGATCGCCGTAAGCAGTGTCATCCCGGCTGCGACAGGACGGTATCGCTTGAGGTTTTCGATTGATAGCAGCACCCCGGCAATCTTGCCCCAGCGATATTCACGCATCGAAAGTCCATAGTTGAGAAGTTTCTCGCTTGCGTCACGGATAAGCTTCTGCGGGTCCATCCATTCCGCGCCGAGTACCCTGAACGCCAGATTTCCGCTGCGGTCGGTGTCGAGCGCGGGGAACGCCTCCGTGAATACGGTCGCCGGATAGAGCGCGGCGGAATCCCAGCTCTTTATCCCGGGCGATGGAGGAAGGAAGTCTTGCCACGGACCATGTTCGGCGTGGCTCCATCCAATCATCTTCACGACCGTAAGCTTTGCGCCTGGGATGTCGGCGGCGAGATAGCGCGCCTCCTCGCCGATGGTCATGCCGTGGCAGAGCGGAAGCGAGGCCGGGCACACAAAACTCATATGCGCGGCGTCCGGCATCGGTCCATCCACAACGCCTCCGAGCGGCACAGGACGGTCGAGCACCACAACCTCGATTCCGTTTTCGGTTGCGGCCTCGAGCACGAGCTTAAGCGTGGCGAGGTATGTGTAGCATCGCACACCGATATCCTGAAGATCCACTATCACACGTGCCAGCCCCTTGAGCATCGCCGGCGTCGGCTTGCGCGTATCGCCGTAGAGAGAATGCACTGGAATGCGCCAGCGCGGATGGCGGGATGAAACCGTCTTCTCTCCAGCGGCGGCGAGACCGAAGTAGCCATGCTCTGCCGAGAACACCGCCTTGAATGCGTACGGGAATGCCGCGTACAGACGTTCGCCAAGCGGCGATGTCTGCTGCGAAAGAAGTCCGAACGGTTTGTCGTCCTTGAGTTTTGCGGCGAGTGACGAGTAGTTTACCGAAAAAAGTTTCATGGCGACCATTGTATCATATCTTGGGCATTTATGGTATCATAGCGCGCGTGAAGAAAGCAGATTTCAGAGTTGGACTTGCCGTTTCGGGAGGAGCGGACTCAACAGCGTTGCTCGTTCTCATGGCCGAGCTGCGCGCAAGTCACGGCTTTGATGCCGTGGTTCTGCACGTTGATCACGGGCTGCGCAAGGAGTCTGCGGCAGATGCGGCGTTCGTGGAGCGCCTTGCTGGACGCTTCGGTCTCCCGTTCCATGCGTTGCGCACCAAGGTCGTCCGCAGAAAGGGCGAGTCAATCGAGATGGCGGCGCGGCGCGTTCGTCTCGCATTCTTTGCCGAATGCATGAAGCGGCTCAATCTCGACTGCATCGCCACCGGACACAAGATGGAGGATGTTGCCGAAACATTCCTTATGCGCCTCGCCCGCGCTTCCGGTGCGGAAGGGCTCGCCGGACTCAAGCCGGTCAGCTTTGTGGATGGCATCGTCTTCATCCGCCCTCTGCTCGATGTGCACGGCTCAGAGCTGTGCGCGTTCCTGCGTTCGCGCGGAATAGCCTGGCGCGAGGACTCCACCAACGCAGACGTTTCGATTCCACGAAACAGGGTGCGGCACGTGGTGTTGCCGTTCCTTGAGAAGAACCTAGACCCGAAGATAGTGGAGCACATCTGCCGCAGTGCGCGCTATCTGCGGGAATTGAGCCGTGGTTCATCCCGCAACGACCCGACGGACGCAATAAATTGCGTCCCTCCCAACCCAGAAGCCGGAACCCGCCACATCCTTACCATTTCCCACGACACCGGCTACGGAAAAGAGGCCGCAGGAATCGGAACGTTCCCGGCGCGAGGCTGGATGGATGTCGCCGCCCTGCGCGGGCGCACGCTCGATGTGCGCAGATGGAAGCCGGGCGACTGGATGAAGCCGTGTGGATTCCCTCATCGAAGAAAGCTTCAGGACATATTCGTGACCGCCAAGACGCCGCCGGAGATACGCCATACGCTTCCTGTGGTAGCCGATGCGGAAACAGGCGAGGTGCTTTGGATACCCGGCTATCGCGTGTCGGAGACGGTGAAGGTGCAGTCTGCATCTGCACCATCCGTGCGCCTTGTAATCGAATAGTCCGCCGCCCACGCTTCGCAAGATATTTATTCTTTAATTTCATTAGACATTGTGGTATCATATGGGGCATTCACAGGAGAAGGCGGATGGGAGAGGAAAAGAAGCGGATTCTTTCGATTGATGCGCTGCGTGGATTCGACATGATGTGGATTGCGGGCGTTGATCGTGTCTTAAAGCGCGCTGGCGCGGCGTTGAACAACGACTTCGGCGCGGCGATGGCCGCGCAGATGCAGCATGTCGATTGGGCGGGGCTCCACATCATAGACCTCGTGTTCCCGACTTTCGTCTTCCTCGCCGGCGCGAGCTGGCCGTTCTCGCTCGCGAGCCAGCGGGCGAAGGGCTTTGCGGACAGGCAGATATTCTGGCGGATAGTGAAGCGGTTCCTGATTCTCTTTGCGCTAGGGCTTGTCTATCACAGGTTCCTCAGGTTCGACTTCTCCCACTGCCTCTACAACTCCGTCCTTGCCCGCGTCGGCTTCGGCTGGGCGGTTGCGGCGGTGACGCTCCTTTTCTGCAAGAGGCTGAAAACCGTCATCTGGATATCGGTCGGGATCTTTGCGGTGTATTGGCTTGCCGGGCTTGCGATACCGCTTGCCGTGAACCCGCCCGGCATCGATCCCTGGGGACCGCGCGAAGTCGCCGTCGGCCGCATAGTCGATAACTGGCTGATGAACGGCCTTTCGCAGGTATTCGGAGAAGGTGTCATGGAAATGCGTCGGCAGAACGTGTTCGCGGCGCTGGGCTGCATTTCGTCGGCGTTCCTCGGGATGTACGCCGGGCTGATGCTGAAGCGTGACGGATGGTCGCCTGCGCGCAAGAGCGGCATGCTGGCCGCATTCGCGCTGGCGCTCGGACTCGGCGGATGCGTCGCGATGCTCACCGGCTGCCCGTGCGTGAAGCCCAGCTGGAACCCCACGTACATCCTCGTCTCGGGCTCTATCGCGGCGGCGCTGCTCTCGCTCTTCCACTGGCTGATCGACGTGAAGGGCCGCGTCGCGTGGAGCTTCCCGTTCCGCGTGATCGGCATGAACTCCATTACGGTGTACCTGCTCTACCGGTTTGTGGATCTCGAGAAGACAGGCAGGTTCTTCTTTGAGGGCACGGCCAACTTCTTCCCGAAGCCGTGGGCGGAGACGGTCACGGCGGCCGGCGCGGCGGCGCTCGCATGGCTCGCCATGTACTGGCTCTACCGCAAGAAGATTTTCATCAGGGTCTGAGCATCATCCAAATCCATCACCAACACCCCAAAAAGGAAATGCAAATGAGCAAGAAAACGATAATGATACTGTCAGCGGGCGTCTGCCTCGCAAACACGTTCGCATTCGCGGACGGGAACGGTGTCGTCTATAAGAACGACTTCGCCTCGCGTTCGAGCGAAGGCGCGGTTCCCTACGGCGGCTGGCGAGCCGTAAATTACGTCGCCGGGCAGCTCCTCGCCAACACGAACTGGGCTTTGGCGACAATGTTCGACTACGACGACCTGCAGGACAACTGGATCAAGGCGTCGAATACTTGCAGGAACAACGCCTATGTCGATGACGACAATGGCAACTACGTGGCGCGTTTGGGCGATGACTTGAACAAAGGTACGTCAGGCAGCAGAACGACAGGCCCATATGTGATCGTCCGCCAGCGTATCGGCAATACATTCACGAACGGCACCGTCACCTTGACGTTCGATATGCGTCCGCCGTCTTCCTGGTACTTTCATTCGTCCGACGTCGATTATTTGCGGCACTGTCGTTTCTACCTGGGCAGCGATGCCATGTACTGGGATACGCCAGCCGCAGCCAACACGGTTTGCAGAATGGGTGTCACGTACAGGGGTAGCCTTAATGGAAGACGCGTCTTATATCGCGATGACAGTGCGGAAGATGTCGTTGTATCCAATGCGGTGGTTACAAGCGGGAATTGGCTCAGGTATGTAGCCAATGTCGATCTCGACAGCCGCAAATGGAGCTTCTCGTGCTACGACCTTGGCGTGACTCATCCGACGCTTGAGACGGCAACGCCGCTCACGGCGCTCTATTCCTCCGAAGAACTCGAGTTCTTTGGTTCGTCTGTCACGTCTGTTTCGGCAATTGCCATAGATGGCTATGCCATCCTTGCTGGCGATTCCGCCGCACGGTTTGACAACATCCGCATTGCGCACAATGGAACGGAATGTTATGTGAACGACTTCAACACGCGCAGGTCGCGCAGCCTTGCGGCGTCTTCAACGGCGGCGAACTATGCGGCGGAGAGTTCTGTTTTCGATTCTCTTGCCTATCCAGCCACAAACAATCTCCTTTATGGCACTGCGGGTACGAGGGATATAGCAACGCCTGGCTTTGACGGCTGGAAACGTCGTCACACCAATGAAAAGGCTGCGGCGACGCTTGAGAACACGGGCAACAAGTATCTGAAATTCAACCTTGTAAAAAACACGTATGATTATGCGGTTGCGGCGCATCCGATAGGCATGAACGTGACAAGCGGCAAGCTCACTTTTCGCGGCGACATGCGTTCGCCTTCTGGCGCAAGTTGGTGGTCTTCGAAATTTGCGTATTACACTCTTGGCGCGGATGCAATGTACACCGCCGACAATGCGACTGATTCTGCCAACGGGCAATATGCGCGTGTAGGCATCAAGGATGGCGGAGCCTTTTATCGAGACAGCAGCGGGACGAATAATGTGATGTTCGGTGAGTTGGAGTTGAGCAAATGGTATCGAATCGTAATTACGGTGGATCTTGATGCAAAAACGTTTGGCTGCGCCGTCTATTTGCAGGGATCGGGCACTGGCATTGATGCTGAGGACGGAACGCTTGTTGCATCTGCCGACAACCTTACGGGAATGAACAACATCTCCTCCATAAGTTGCTTCGGCATAGCCACGTATGGCGCAACCGACGTCTACTACGACAATATCAAGATTTGGTACACGCCGAGCGGGTCGGAGCAAGAGGAACTTGTGTACAGCAACAGCTTTTCCCTCAGGAGGATATATCGTCATGAAGAGTCCATGGTCGGAACTCTCAAGTCGGAGCCGACAGGCATGGACGGATGGACGCGTCTTGGGGCTTCGGCGAACGCGGTGCGTCTTGCGAGCGACGGGAATGCCGCGCTTGTGTTTGGCAATGGAGACGAGACGTATGCCACGGCTGTTCACGATCTTGGCGGACTTTACAAGAACGGCGCAATGCTGGCCAGGCGGATATCTGCGCTCCGACGGCCTGGCAGAGCGCAGGCGGCTGTGCAAATATCTGGTTCGGCGGCGACCAGTACCACGAAGGCAACCTCAACGGCGGCGCGTACAACTACGAGAAGATGGCGGCTTTCGGCTTTGGCATAACCAACACTACGTTTGCCGCGTTTCGCGGCGACCGTGCAGGCGGAGGCGCGTGGGAGACTTCGGGAACGGCTGCGGCGGGACACTGGTACAGGTTCGTCGCCGCTTCGGAGAACAAGGCGAGTAATGTGTCGGTCTATGACATGGGAACCGAGCAGCCGACGTTGGTGACTGCTACGCCTGCTACGCCTGTTGCGACGTTCAGCGACCTGCCTTTCCGGTCTTCCGCCTCGCGCGTCTCGTGCGTCGGAGTGTCGGCGATGGGTGTGAAGAACCCGACGGCATGGAGCCATCTTCTGCAGGGTGGAACGGACAGCCGCCTTAAGGTGGACAACATAAAGTTCTCGCACATTCCGTCGGGTACGACTATTGTCATTCAGTGATTTGTGGAGGTAGAAAAGTTGAAGTGGTTTGTTTTTGCAGCGTCGATTGTCTTCGCGGGCGGCGTCTCCGCCGTGGATGTCGACTGGACTGACAGAGCTGTGAGGCAGAAGGCGGTGCTCGAAACCGCCTATGCCTACTACCTCAAGGGCGGATGCGTGCAGTATGGCTCCATGCCGCTTGTCACGCATACCGGCATGGAGTTCTGTCGCCGAACGAAGGAGGGCAGACCTGAAGACGCTACGCCCGACAGCACATACTACACCGTCTGCTCGTCGTTCACGTACGAAACGTATTTTAACGCCATAGGCTATCGCCATTCAGGCTCAGCTGACACTTCTTTGACGATATTGCTCACGACTCGTCCACAGGAAGCGACAGTGTTCGAATACGACCGGCGTCTCGATCCCGACGGCGCGAAGTACGAATCGGAAATGATGCGCATGCGCACTCTGCTTCAGCCTGGCGACATAATCGTGTATTCCAAGATCAAGGGAACGAGTCCGAAGACAGGCGAGTTGCTTGGCGGAGGCCACGCCCTCATATACGTTGGCGACGAGGCGGGCGACGGCCATCCGCTCGTGATGCACTCGGGCGGCGCCAAGTACGATCTCGCAACGGGCACTGATCAGGTAGAGAAGGGCGGCACGATTCGTCTTGACGAGATGGATACGTACTTCTTCCATGGCGTGGGCATCAGCGGCAACACGAAGATCATGGTGTTCCGTCCGCTTGACCTTCCGGCGGAGCGTTACCCTCTCACGGAATCTGCCAAGGCGCGTTATCTTCACCCGCGTCTCAGGATCGACCGCATGGTTGACGTAGGCCAGTATGGAAGCGTTGTGACCGGCGGCGAGCTGAGGTATTCCATTGAACTCGGCAACTTCTCGAAGGTTCCCTACACGGTTCAGGTGCGCGAGAGAGTGCCGGAGGGAACCGAGCTTCTGCCGGATCGAAGCTTTGGCGGCATGACGCGTTCCGGCGATGTGTTCGGCTGGGACGTGCGGCTTTCGCCGGGCGAGAGGAGAACCGTGTTGTGGAGCGTCAGGGTGTCCGCCGCCGCCGGGAGCCGCATCATTGCGTCTGGCGGAACCGTCGCGGGCATTCCGTCCAATACGCTCGTGACGGAAGTGGTGCCGCGCCGCGTGTCGGCGGCTGTTGCCAGGGCGTGGGCCGAGGCGACGATAGTGAACGCCACGAACCTTCCCGCCTGCCGCGTCGAGGGATGGGCCGGCGGTCGAAGGTCGCTGGAGCCGCCGCGCGAAGTGCGTGTGCGCGATCCGCGAGCAAGCCAACTCATGGAAGGCGACGTAGTCGTTGTGTGCCCTAACCTCGGAAAGCCGGAGATCTTCAGGCTTTGGGTGAAGGGGCGCGGTGGACTTGAGGAGACGACGCAGAGCGGAATCCGCCGCGTTTCTGATGCCGAGGTTGTCGCGCTTCTTGCAAAGCCGTTCTTCGCCGCGTTGCGTCCTGCGCGGCTTGCGGATGTCGAGCGCTTCGAGGCGCGTCAGAGGTCCGTCGTGTCGACGGCGTTTTCGTATTTCACGAGGGGCGCCGCAGTTCAGCATTCGCCCACCGGTGCGATGGCGGGGACCGTCTCGCCAGAGGGCGTAGAGTACGTCACGCCGCTTTCGTTCGTGGACGGCGTGTGCAGAAAGGCTCTCGGCGTGTCGCTCTGCGACGACGTGCAGACTACGACTGTGTCGAACATCGTTGTTGCCCCGCCGGATGGAATGTTGGTGTTCGAGTACGACGTCGCTGGCGACAATCAGCTGCGGTGCTACGAAGAGAAGACGTCGTGGCTGTGGTCGATAATCGAGCCTGGCGACATCGTTGCGATGATGACAGACCATCCCGACAAGAAGGGGCGTCCGGGGCTTGAGACCGCGTTCGTGTACGTCGGCGACGTGCGCGGCGACTGGCATCCGCTGTACCTGCACGTTGCCGGAACTGATGAGGACGCAGGCTCCGGGCTGGCGCGCGCCAGCGGAGCGATATCAAGGAGGATCTTTGATTCGCTTCTGCACGGCAGAAGCGTCCACTGCCTGAAGAATCGTTCCAAGGTGGTCGTGCTGCGTCCGGCGGCGAAAAAGCGAAACGAGAAAGGGAACTGTAGAAATGACTGACATTACGAGAAGAGACTTTGTGTCTGGCGCGGTTGCCATGGGTGCTGCGGCGATGGCTTCGGAATCGCTGTTCGCGGCAGACTCCCGCACTGCGCTGAAACCGGACGAACTGCGTGCCGTGTATGTTCCGTGGGGGCACAACATGTGGGGTGAGGCGCTGCCAGAGGGGGTAACGAAGCTTACTAAGGGGCGTCTCTGCAACGACCACTTGAAGTTCGACGAGACGATCTGGCGCAATGTAGTGGACCGGCTTGTCCTGCGCAAGATGAACATGGTCGTGATCGACCTTGGCGAGTTCCCGGTGTATCCGAGCCATCCAGAGCTTGCGGTGAAGGGCTCCCGCTCGCCCGACTGGGTGCGCGGCGAGGTGCGCCGCCTCAAGTCGCTTGGCATAGAGGCGGTTCCGAAACTCAACTTCTCCACTGCGCACGATGCGTGGCTCGGAGAGTACGGGCGCATGATCACCACCAAGAAATACTACCGCGTGTGCTCCGACGTGATACGCGATGCGGCTGAGATGTTCGACAATCCGCGTTTCATGCACATAGGCTACGACGAAGAGAAAGTGCGCTTCCAGCATGGCTTTCAGGTCGTCCGCGAGAACGAGGTATGGTGGCACGACTTCCTGTGGTTCGTGAAGACGGTGGAGGACGCGGGTATGCGCCCGTGGATGTGGAGCGACTATGGCTGGTCGCACGACGACTTCGTCGACAAGTGCCCCAAGTCTGTTCTCCAGAGCAACTGGTACTACGACGAGTGGCTGGATGGATTCGACCTGAAGACGATGAAGGCAGATGCGAAGGGACGCCCGATCCTGGAGCTCTTCCTGAAGCTCGACAAGGCCGGTTTCGACCAGCTGCCGTGTTCGTCGAACTGGCTTTCGAAGCACCGCAAGGCCGCAAACGCGAGCAACGACGAGTGCATGGCGCGGACTGTGAAGTTCTGCCGCGAGCACCTTGCGCCCGAACGCATCAAGGGCTACCTCATGGCGCCGTGGCCGAAGGACTACGACAACCCGGATTTCCTCAAGACGGTTTCCGCCGCAATAGACCAGCTCGATGCCGCGATGTAGGCGATGTCACCGTTTTGGGGAGTACCAACGATTTTTGCCCTAAAGCACGATGGCACTTGCGAATAAACACGTGTTGTAATATACTACGCGCCAAGGAGAAGAACTATGCTTGAAGAGAATGATGAAATTGAAGTGAATGCGACCGGTGCCGACGAGGACGGTTCGGATGCGCAGATTAACGATACTGATATTGTGTTTGACTGTCCGCATTGCGGGCACAACCTTTGCATAGACTATCGCGGTGCAGGTCTTCAGATTACCTGCTCGGAATGTGGCGAGGGTGTTCTTGTGCCGATTCCGGACGGAATGAAGATCGATGATCTCGACCTAGACCCTGGCGAGATTCTTAAGCAGCTTTTCGCCACGCGCCGGAATCTCCAGCGCGCCGAGGCTCGCGCCGAGGCCCTTGAGGCGAAGCTCGCTGTCTTTTCGCAGAAGGTGGCCGATCTTCAGGAAGCCTTGCGCACCGATGTATGAAAGAGCTGTCCGCAAAGACTTTGTTCGTGAACGCGCTGACGCTTTCGCGCGTTCCGTTCATCTTTGCGTATCTCGTTCTGGCGATCATCGGAAACTTCAGCGAGTCGCACAGCTGTTCGCTGGCGGCGTTTGTCATGGCGGCTGTGGCCGGCCTTTCTGATTTCTTTGATGGATTGCTGGCCCGGCGGTGGAACGTGGTTTCCGACTTCGGGAAGATGGCGGATCCGCTGATGGACAAAATCTTCTTTATCGTGGCGTTCCCGTCACTCGTGTGGCTGGCGGCGGTGCAGGGGGAGTCTGTCGTACATGCGGTGGTGCTGCTTGTGTTTACCGTGCTGTGGATATTGCGAGACCAGTGGGTGACTTTTCTGCGGGCCGTGGCGTCGCTGTATCATGCCGATGTGGCGGCGATGTGGCTGGGGAAGGTTCGCACGGCGCTTTCATTTCCGTGCGCAGGATTCATCTACATCTATCTCGCCTTTCACCGCAGCTGGACGGAAGGCGTGGCGCAGGGTGGCCTTTACCTCTGTTTTGCGGTTGAGGGCTTTCTGATCCTGCTCAATCTCTATTCATTCATTGTCTATACCCAGTCCTATTTCCCGTATGTTCGACGGGCGCTTGACCATGAGTAGGCGTTTTCGCCGAACGGAAAAAATCAAGATTGAAAAATTTTTTACTTGAAGTTGAAGCCGATTTAAGGTATCTTACGCACCTGTGGAGAAAATAGATGAATAAATTATTGCATGCTATCGTGTATCTGATTCTGATTGCGGCGGTTGCCGCATTGGTCTTTGAGAAGAGCTTGTTCGACAAGCGTTCGCTTCTCAGTGATCGAAATCGGGCCATGGAGGATTACATAGTGCGGCTCGCCCGCACGATCGAAAAGGCCGATGCGCCTCGTCCCATGACGACGCCAGAGGCCAAGAGGGACATCTCTCCGATCGAGGCGCGCCAGGTTGATACTCCAGAGATGGAGAATCTGCTTGAGGAGTATCCCGTCCAGCTTGAGACTGCAAATCTCGAGACGTTCAACTGGGATGACTCCGCAACGAGGCTTCAGCTTCGTCAGCTGTACTTCATCGGTCCCGACGGTCAGCCAGTGCCTGACGCTGCAAACTACAACAAGCCGATGACCAAGGGCAAGGGCACCATGGCGGAGCTGATGGATCAGCTCTTTGAGCGAGCCAAGGCTCAGCAGGCGGCGTTGAACAATACGCGTGCCGCTCTTGCTGACATGCGCGGGAAGCTCGAGAACCTGGTTGGCGAGTACAACAAGATCAAGCCCGATCTCCGTTTGGCCAAGATGACGGATGAGGAACTGAAGCAGAAGATTTCGCAGCTCGGTCAGGAGAAGCAGACGCTTGAGGAGCAGATCACCAAGTTCAAGAGTCGCGTCGAGGAGCAGGCCGGTGAGATCACCAGCTTGAAGGATGAAGTGTCCACGGCGAAGGATGAGACGGAGACCGCGAAGGAGGAGAACGCAAATCTTGAAAAGAAGATCAAGCAGCTTGAGACCCTGATGAAGCAGATGGCGCAGCAGCAAAATCAGGCTGTTGGCGTGTCCAGCGCGGCGGGTGCATCTTCTGTCACGGCTCTTCCGGTCGGCGACAAGGGCAAGATCGTGGACGTGAACAACACGCTCATGTTCTGTGTAGTCGAGTTCACCGATGAGGCAATGAAGGAAATGCTTGGCCCTGCGCGCAATGGTTCGCTTCCTGCGCTTACGCTTGGAGTCAAGCGCAAAGGCTTCAGTGGCCCCGCCGGAGAGTTTGTCGGCAAGATTTGCCTGCGTCAGTCTGTCGCCGGCAAGAACTATGTGATTGCCGATATCCTTGGCGATTGGAGTCAGGTGGATGTGGCTAAGGGCGATGCTGTCTTCTCCGAGTAAGTGGCTTTTGGTGGCGGCGCTTGCGCTTCTGGCCGGCTGCATCGCCGATACTGCGGAGGATTCCGATCTGCCGTGGGCTCGCGATCAGGGATGGGAGGGGCAGATTCCTATTCCGGGGAATGCGGCAGGGCGCTATGATTGAGCGCGTCACATTTATGGCTGAAGCTGGCGGCATCCGATTGGATGCCGCTTTGCTTATGCGCTTTCCGTCTGTTTCGCGCGCATTTGTCCGGGAAGCGTGCGAGGCGGGGGATGTTAAGGTAAATGGACGGGCTGCGCCTAAAGGTTTGAAGCTGCGGGGCGGCGAA